>Ga0190271_10002132_pt1 | contig 11801 bp, 10 predicted proteins | sample Popmic356T_FD_133747 | JGI IMG/M metagenome (GOLD analysis project Ga0190271, IMG submission 133747) | Populus adjacent soil microbial communities from riparian zone of Weber River, Utah, USA - 356 T | ecosystem: Environmental > Terrestrial > Soil > Riparian zone | place: USA: Utah | collected...
CGCTGGTTCAGGACGAAGGCAGCCAGCTGGTGGCGCGGGCGTTGACACTGGCGCCGCTCGACGGTGCCGACGGGGGGCGATGGCTGGATCTGTGCGCGGGACCCGGCGGTAAGACGGCGCTGCTGGCCGCGATGGGTGCGGCCGCCGGTGTCGATGGGCTTCGGGTCACCGCGGTGGACCCGGCGCCCCGCCGTGCGGATCTCGTCGAGGAGAACACCAGGGGCCTGCCTGTCGATGTGGTGCGCGTCGACGGTCGCGAGTCAGGTCTCGAGCCGGGCTTCGACCGGGTACTCGTCGACGCGCCGTGCACCGGTCTGGGAGCGCTGCGACGCCGCCCGGAGGCTCGGTGGCGCCGGCTGCCCAGTGATGTGCCGCAGCTGGCAAAGCTGCAGCGCGAGCTGCTGACATCCGCGATCCGGCTGACCAGACCCGGTGGCGTGGTGCTGTACGCGACCTGTTCGCCGCACCTGGTCGAGACGGCCGGCGTCGTCGCCGATGCGCTGCGCAGGCACCCGGTTCAGGCGCTCGACGCCCGGCCGCTGTTCGTGCCGGCCGACCAGCTGGGCCCCGGCCCGTACGTCCAGCTGTGGCCGCACCGGCACGGCACCGACGCGATGTTCGCCGCCGCTCTGCAAGTACGCTGACGTCCATGCGTGCCGCACCCGGAGCAGGTTCAGCCCCGCTGATCGCCCCGTCGATTCTGGCCGCCGACTTCGCCAGGCTGGCCGACGAGGCCGCGGCGGTGCACGGTGCCGATTGGCTCCACGTCGACGTCATGGACAACCATTTCGTGCCGAACCTGACCCTTGGTCTACCGGTCGTCGAATCATTGTTGAGGGTCACCGACATTCCGATGGATTGTCATCTGATGATCGACAATCCGGAGCGGTGGGCGCCGCCCTACGCGGAGGCGGGCGCCTACAACGTGACGTTCCATGCGGAGGCGACCGACAACCCGGTGGCGGTGGCCCGGGACATCCGCGCTGCCGGAGCCAAGGCGGGACTGGGGATCAAGCCGGGCACCCCGGTGGAGCCGTATCTGGAGATTCTCCGGGAGTTCGACACCGCGCTGATCATGTCGGTGGAACCGGGTTTCGGCGGCCAGAAGTTCATCGCCGAAGTGCTGCCGAAAGTCGGCACCCTGCGCCGCCTCGTCGATTCGGGAGAGCTGACCGTCATCGTCGAAATCGACGGTGGCATCAACGACGACACCATCGAAGAGGCCGCCGTCGCGGGAGTGGACTGCTTCGTCGCCGGCTCGGCCGTCTACAGCGCCGAGGATCCGGCCGCTGCTGTCGTGGCACTGCGCAGGCAGGCCGCGGACGCGTCCAAACACCTGAAGCTGTGAAGATCGACGCCGCGATGCGGGCGGCCATCGAGCAGGCTGACCGGGTCAAGGGGCGCACCTACCCGAATCCGCCTGTGGGAGCCGTCATCCTGGATCGCGACGGCGAGGTGGCCGGTATCGGGGCGACCACGCCCGCCGGTGGCCCCCACGCCGAGGTGCTGGCACTGCGCCGGGCGGGCGGGCGTGCAGTCGGTGGCACCGCGGTCGTCACCCTGGAACCGTGCAACCACTTCGGACGCACTCCGCCGTGCGTGGATGCGCTTGTCGCAGCACAGATTTCGTCGGTCGTGTACGCCGTGCCCGATCCCGACCCGACGGCGGCCGGCGGCGCGGCCCGGTTGGCCGGGGCAGGCGTCTACGTCACGGCCGGCGTGTTGTCGGACGCTGTCGGTGGCGGGCCGCTGCGGGAGTGGCTGCACAAGCAGCGCACCGGATTGCCGCACGTGACGTGGAAATTGGCCACCAGCGTCGACGGGCGCAGCGCCGCCGCCGATGGGACCAGCCAGTGGATCACCAGCGAGGCCGCCCGCGCCGACGTGCACCGCAGGCGCGCGGCCGCCGACGCGATCGTGGTCGGCACGGGCACAGTTTTTTTCGACGACCCGGCGCTGACCGCCCGGCTTCCCGACGGCAGTCTGGCGGAACACCAGCCCCTGCGCGTCGTCGTGGGCAAGCGCGAGATCTCGCCGGAAGCAAAGGTTTTGAACGATGATTCGCGCACCATGGTGATCCGCACCCGGGATCCACACGAGGTGATCAAAGCGCTGTCGGACCGTACCGATGTCCTGCTGGAGGGCGGCCCGACACTGGCAGGTGCCTTCCTGCGGGTCGGGGCCATCGACCGGATCCTTGCCTACGTCGCACCGATCCTGCTGGGTGGGCCGATCACCGCCGTCGACGATGTCGGGGTGCTCGGCATCGCGCATGCCCAGCGGTGGCGTTTCGATGGCATGGATCCGATCGGGCCGGATGTGCTGCTGAGCCTCAAACCGGCCTGAGGTCGCGCTATTCGCTTGTTATCCAATCGTTTCCCAATCGATCCCGTGGTGTGAACCTGGGACCTTTTCGTGTCCGGCTTCACACTTGCCCCCGGCGTGGCGGCAGGCGAGACGGGATGCATTTCTCGATACACTCGTCCCAGAGCCCGGAACCTCGTATTGGGATCCCGGCGGGAATATCGCGCCTTCACCGACGAGTTGCGCATGGTGAGCACGAACAAAGGACAGCGAGCATGACTGCACTGCAGGACTGGCTCAGTATCAGTCCGGTCGACCCGCGCAGTATCAAGGCCGTCATCTGTGACGCCTGGCGGGGTCTGACCACCGACGAATCCGAACCGATCGAGGAGCCTCAGCTGATGGGCCGCGGGCTCGAGCGCTGCTGAGGCTCGCCCGCAGCCGCGGGCTCCTCGGCGTGCTCGTCGCGCGCACTGATCAGCAGACCCAACACCGCACCCACCACGCAGACGATCGCGGTGATCGTGAATATCTCCGCGTACTGCAGCACATAGGCCTCGCGGATCCGCCCGGCCTCGGCGGTCAACCGTTCGGCGAGCGTGTTGCCGCCGGTACTGGCGGGCAGGCCGGCCAGATGTTGGTTGAACCGGTACAGGCCCCATGCGCTCAGCGCCGCGATGCCGATCAGCATGCCGATCATGCGGGCCACCACGACCGCGGCCGACGCGATGCCGTGCTGGGCGGCGGGCACCACCCGAAGCGTCGCCGAGGTCAGCGGGCCGATCACCAGGCCGAGGCCCAGGCCGGCGATCGCCAGGTCCGTATCCAGCGCCGGCAGACTGAACAGGCCGAGATCGTGGCGGGCCGCCAGCAGATCGACGGGCCATTTGGAGATCAGCAGATAACCCCCAGCGGCGACGAGCAGGCCGGCGAACGCGACGATCCGGTCGCCGATCCGGGTGGCCAGCCATCCGCCGAGGAGCGCCCCGACGGGCAGCGCGATCAGGAAGCGCAGCAACAGGAAGGCGGCCTCATTCTGGTCTTGGCCGAGGACGCCCTGACCGAACAGTTCGACGTTGACCAGCGTGACCATCAGCGCCGCGCCTGCGGTCAACGACGCGCCGAGTGCCGCCAGGAACGGTCTGAAGTGCACTCCGGCCGGTTCCAGCAGGCGGGTGCGCGCGAACTTCTCCCAGACGAAGAACGCGATGGTCGCCACCGCAGCGGCGATCAGCACCGGCACGCCCCAGCTGGGCAGCACTTGCTTGCCGTCGGGCTTGGGGTTGTAGAGACCGATCACGGCCAGGCCCAGTGCGATGGCCAGCAGCACGCCGCCGACCACGTCGATCTTCTGGCGATCATCAGTCTGCTGCCTGCCGGGCAGGCTGAACTGGATCATCACCATGGCGATCACCGCGAGTGGCACGTTGATCCAGAACACGCTCTGCCAGTGCTGGAACAGCCACACCAGGGTGATGCCGTAGATGGGGCCGAGCACGCTGCCCAGCTCCTGCGCGGCGCCGACACCGCCGAGCACGGCCGCCCGGTTGCGAGCGGCCCACAGGTCGGCGGCCAGTGCCAGCGTCACCGGTAGCAGCGCGCCGCTGGCGGTGCCCTGGATGACGCGGCCGATCACCAGCACGGTGAGATCGGTGGACATCGCCGTGACCACCGACCCGACTGCGAAACCGACGAGGCTGACCTGGATCAGCATCTTGCGGCCGAACCGGTCTGACGCCCGGCCCAGCAGCGGCATCGCCGCGATGTAACCGAGTAGATAGCCGGTGATGATGGGGGTGACCCGCTGGATCTGATTCACGCCGATGCCGACGTCGCGCATGATGTCGGTCATGATCGTGACGACGACGTAGGTGTCGAGCGCGCCGAGGACCACCGCGAGACTGCCCGCGCTGATCGCGATGCGCCGGTTCATCTGGCCCGATTTCACCGCCGGTCCGGTGGGCGGGGGCGAGATGTGCATCACACCGCGGGTTTGTCGACGGTCACCGGCTCGCCCCACTTCGACAGCGTCATCGTGACGCTGTTTCCGGGGCTTGGCTCCAACCGGGCCTGCATCAGCTCGTGGTTGCCGTCCTCGGCGATCCAGGCGGTGCCGGGCACCGGGCCCGTCGCCGCGATCTGCGGGGCGATCTTGTTGACCGCGTCCGCGCTGACGGTGCCGGTGATGCGGACGGTGCCCGTGCCCTCGACGGTCTCGCGACCGTCGGCCTTGGGGTCGGCGAAGTTGGCCAGCACGTTGGCCAGCCCCACGTCGGGGTTCAGGATTGCGGCGACGTCGTAGATGTCGGCGGCGGGCCCGAAATTCGACAGGCTGCCCCCGGCGGTGATCGCGGCGTAGAGGTCGCCGTCGGAGACCACGAACTCGACACCTTCGAGCCGCTGGCCAAGGAAGACGATGTCGGCGGTGCCCGTGGCGGCGACCGCGGGTGCCTGGGTGAGGTCGCCCTCCAGGGATTCGACGGGCAGTTCGGCGATCTGGCCCTGAACCGAGAGCTTCAGGTGCGCGCTGGTCTGGGCCCTGGTGGTCGCACTCGACTCCGTCAACAGGGTGGCGGGGGCGGGGAGTTCCTTGGAGGAATCCTCCGCGGACGAGCCGGAGCACCCAGCGAGGAGGGCGACGACGGCGACGAGGGCGGCGAAGATCGCCAGAAGGCGGGTCTGCATGCCTGCATCGTAGTGGGTACGGGGGTGTGGATGCTTTGCCCGGGCCGGGGGTGGAAGTGGAATCATGGCTTCTGAACTGCGGTTTCGGCAGAACGCTCTAGGCTGGGCAGCGTGTTCACCGGAATCGTCGAAGAGCTGGGTGAGGTCGTCGGCAAGGAGAACCTCGGCGACTCCGCCCGTCTGGTCATCCGGGGGCCGATCGTGACATCGGACGCCGGGCACGGAGACTCCATCGCGGTCAACGGCGTCTGCCTGACGGTGGTCGACGTTCTCGCGGACGGCTCGTTCTCCGCCGACGTGATGGACGAGACACTGAACCGGTCGAGCCTGCGGGGTATCGACGTCGGAACCCGGGTGAACCTGGAACGCGCGGCGGCATTGCAGAGCCGGCTCGGCGGTCACATCGTGCAGGGTCACGTCGACGGCACCGGCCACGTCATCTCCCGGACCCCTTCGGAACACTGGACCGTGGTGCGTATCGCGCTGCCTGCCGGGTTGTCCCGCTACGTCGTGCATAAGGGGTCGATCACCGTCGACGGGGTGTCGCTGACCGTGTCCGGTCTCGGACCCGACTGGTTCGAGGTGTCGTTGATCCCGACAACGCTGGATCTGACGACGCTGGGTCGCGCCGAAGTCGGCGCGCAGGTGAACCTCGAGGTCGATGTCATCGCCAAATACGTCGAGCGGCTGCTGGCGCAGAAGGACGGCTCCAGCAGCAGTTGAATTGCCAGGACCGGCGGGCAATAACCGGCGTCCACGCGTGGTTCATACTGAAAGACGTTGATTTAGGCGTTCCGTGGGTTCCGGCGCCGGAAACCGGCAAGGGTGGTGACGATGACGAGGCTGGATTCGGTCGAGCGGGCGGTGGCCGACATCGCCGCAGGCAAGGCCGTGGTCGTCATCGACGACGAGGACCGCGAGAACGAAGGCGACCTGATCTTCGCCGCAGAGAAGGCCACCCCCGAACTGGTCGCCTTCATGGTCCGCTACACATCCGGCTATCTGTGCGTGCCGCTCGACGGCGACATCTGCGACCGGCTCGGCCTGCTGCCGATGTACGCGGTGAACCAGGACAAGCACGGCACCGCCTATACAGTCACTGTCGACGCGAGAAGCGGTGTGGGAACGGGTATTTCAGCATCTGATCGAGCCACCACCATGCGGCTGCTGGCCGACCCGTCCAGCACCGCCAACGAATTCACCAAGCCCGGCCACGTCGTCCCGCTGCGCGCCAAGGACGGCGGCGTGCTGCGCCGTCCCGGGCACACCGAGGCCGCGGTCGACCTGGCCCGGCTGGCAGGCCTACAGCCCGCGGGCACGATCTGCGAGATCGTCAGCCAGAAGGACGAAGGCGCGATGGCGCAGACCGATGAGCTGCGGGTGTTCGCCGACGAGCACAACCTCGCGTTGATCTCCATCGCCGACCTGATCGAGTGGCGTCGCAAGCACGAGAAGCACATCGAGCGCATCGCCGAGGCCCGCATCCCGACCCGCCACGGTGAGTTCCGGGCAGTCGGCTACACCAGCATCTACGAAGATGTCGAACACGTCGCCCTGGTCCGCGGCGACATCGCCGGAGCGCACGGCGACGGACACGACGTCCTGGTGCGGGTGCACTCCGAGTGCCTGACCGGTGACGTGTTCGGCTCCCGGCGCTGCGACTGCGGCCCTCAACTCGACGCCGCACTGGCGATGGTGGCCCGCGAGGGCCGCGGCGTGGTGCTCTACATGCGCGGCCATGAAGGACGGGGGATCGGCCTGATGCACAAGCTACAGGCCTATCAACTCCAGGACGCGGGGGACGACACCGTCGACGCCAACCTCAAACTGGGGCTGCCCGCCGACGCCCGTGACTATGGGATCGGTGCGCAGATCCTCGTCGACCTCGGCGTGCGGTCGATGCGCCTGCTCACCAACAACCCGGCGAAGCGGGTCGGCCTGGACGGCTACGGCCTGCACATCATCGAGCGCGTGCCGCTGCCGGTGCGCGCCAACGCCGAGAACATCCGTTACCTGATGACCAAGCGCGACCGCATGGGCCACGACCTCATCGGCCTCGAGGACTTCGACGAGGCACTGCCCGGAGAGTTCGGCGGCGCGGTATGAGCCCTGCGGCCGGCGTCCCCGAGCTGCCCGCGCTTGACGCCTCCGACATCACGCTGGCCATCGTGGCCAGCACGTGGCACGAGACGATCTGCGATGCGCTGCTCAAGGGAGCGAGAAGGACGGCCGCTGACGCCGGCATCGCCGACCCGACCGTGGTGCGGGTGCTCGGCGCCATCGAGATCCCGGTGGTGGCGCAGGCGCTGGCGGCGACTCACGACGCCGTGGTGGCGCTCGGTGTGGTGATCCGCGGCGAGACACCGCATTTCGACTATGTCTGCGACGCTGTCACCCAGGGGCTGACCCGGGTGTCCCTGGACGCGTCCACGCCCGTGGCCAACGGAGTGCTCACCACGAACACCGAACACCAAGCGCTGGATCGGGCGGGCCTGCCAGGGTCGGCCGAGGACAAGGGCGCCCAGGCGGCGGCCGCGGCGCTGTCCACGGCACTGACTCTGCGCCGGCTGAATACATGAGCGGAAACGACCGGGACAGCTGGGACATTCAGGTAAGGCCCCACCTGACGCCGATTTTCGCCTACGGCGCGGCACTGCTGATCCTGGCCGCACACGTGGTCGTGGGGGTGCTGCTGAAGCTGTCGTCCACGGGGGTCATCTTCCGCACCGCCGACCAGGTGGCCATCGCGATGCTGGGAGCGGTCATCGCGGGGTTCGTGTGTCTGTTCGCGCGGCCGCGGCTGCGGATCGGGCCGACCGGGGTCGCCGTGCGAAACCTCTTCGGCTACCGGACGTTTCCCTGGAGCGACGTCGTCGGGGTGTCGTTTCCCCCAGGTGCGCGCTGGGCGCGGCTCGACCTGCCCGACGACGAGTACGTCCCGGTAATGGCGATTCAGGCCGTGGACAAGATGCGTGCCGTCGAGTCGATGGACCGGGTCCGTGCCCTGGTGCAGCGCTACCAGCCCGACATCAGCTCAAATCACCCATGACCACACCCTCACGGCGGGGGTCGGCACCACCCACCCAGCCCGGTGTGGCACGGACGATGGCCGACAGCCCGCTGGACTGATCGGCGATGTCGACCTGGTGACCGAGCGCGCGCAGCCCCTGCACCAGCGGGTCGTGGTCGCCGTTATCGGAGATGTCGATCACCGGGTGCTCGCCGCCGACGTTGGTTTTCGGGGAGTTGGCGGCGCCGAAGTCGACCATGGACACCGCCTGTTGCGGGTCCAGGCCCCAGTCGACCATCCCCACAACGGTTTTCACGACGAACTGGATGATCGTCGACCCGCCCGGTGAGCCCGTGATGGCGTACAGCGGGCCCCGTGCGCCGGGTGCGCCCGGGTCGAATATCAGTGTGGGGGCCATCGTGCTGCGCGGACGCTTGCCAGGCTGCAGGCGGTTGGCCACCGCAGCGCCGTCCGGGCCGACGGGTTCGGCGGAGAAGTCGGTCAGCTGATTGTTCAGCAGGAATCCGTCGACCATGTGGAACGAACCGAACGCCGACTCGATGGTCGTCGTCAGCGACGCCGCGTTGCCCTGCGCGTCGACCACGCTGACCTGGCTGGTGCCGTGTTCCGGCGCCGGCGGCACCGGGGTGACGGGTGGCCCGAACTCGCCCGGCTTGGCGGTGCCCATCGTGCGGTCCGGTGAGATCAGTGCCGCGCGCCCGGCGAGATAGTCGCCGGCCAGCAGCGTGTCCGGGGATCCGCCGGGCAGCGGCACGAAGTCGGTGTCGGCGACGTAGCGGTCCCGGTCGGCGTAGGCCAACCGCTCGGCTTCGGAGATCAGATGCACACCCATCACCGCGGGACGCCCGCCGTTGAGGTCGACGTCGGCGGGCTTGTGCTCGGCCATGGTGAAGTGTTCGAGCACGCCGAGGGTGGCGGCCACCGCGATGCCGCCGGACGACGGCGGCGGCATACCGCAGACCTCCTTGCCGCGGTAACCCGTGCACAGCGGATCGCGGGACTTGGCCGTGTAGCCCGCCAGATCCTCGACGGTGATCTGGCCCGGGGTGCGGCCTCCCGAGGTGTCCGCCGCCGCGGCGACGATGTTGCGTGCCGTCTCGCCGGTGTAGAACGACCGCGGATCGGAAGCGATGGCGCCCAGCGTTTTTGCATACGCCGGGTTTACCAGCACCGTGTCCGCGGTCTTCGGCGACTTGTCCGGATTCAGGAAGTAGGCCGCGGCGTCCTCGTCGAGACGCAGCTTCGGTGCGGCGTCGGAGATGGCGGCCGCCAGCCGCGGGCTGATGTCGAATCCGTCGTCGGCGAGTTCGACGGCAGGCGCGAACAGGTCACGCCACGGTGTCTTGCCGTGCTCGGCGTGGACGTCGGTGAGCAGGCGCACGATGCCGGGCACTCCGATGGAGCGGCCCGAGGCGCGGGCGTCGGGCTTCGGTTCCGTCCTGTCGGTGTCGGACACCCAGCGCAGGTAGTTCTCGGTCGCCGCGGCGGGCGCGACCTCACGGCCGTCGTAGGCCTGTACCGAACCGGAGGCGGCGTCGTAGTAGAGCAGGAACCCGCCGCCGCCCAGTCCCGACGATTGCGGTTCGACCAGCCCGAGTACCGCTTGCGCGGTGACGAGCGCATCCGCGGCGGTCCCACCGTCACGCAGCACCTCGCAGGCGGCCCGCGTCGCGAGCGGGTTCGCGGTGGCCACGGCGAACCGGTTGGTGTGCACGGCGGTCATGTCCTTGCGAAAGCCGGTTGCGATCTCAGGGGCCGCCGAGGTGTCCCTGTCGGAAGACGACGGAGCCGTGGTCTTCGGCGCCGGGGTGCCGTTGGCGACGATCTCGCACGGACCTGCCGGGGCCGGAGCAGCGCCCTGCTCGCCGGCGCACCCGGCGAGTACCAGCGCCACCGCGAGGAGCGGGGACGTCACCCTGCGGGGGGACAGGAACCGCATCACTGCCACGATAGCGGCAATTCCCCGTCGGGACAGCGCAGTAACCTGGGTCCGTGCCCGATCCAGCGACGTACCGGCCCGCTCCCGGGTCGATCCCCGTCGAACCGGGCGTCTACCGATTCCGGGATCCGCACGGCAGGGTCATCTACGTCGGCAAGGCCAAGAGCCTGCGCAGCCGGCTCAACTCCTACTTCGCCGACCTCGCCGGCCTGGCGCCGCGGACCCGCCAGATGGTGATGGCCGCCGCCGGAGTCGAGTGGACGGTCGTCAACACCGAGGTCGAGGCGCTTCAGCTCGAGTACAACTGGATCAAGGAGTTCGACCCGCGGTTCAACATCCGCTACCGGGACGACAAGTCCTATCCGGTGCTGGCGGTCACCCTCAACGAGGAGTACCCGCGGCTGATGGTCTACCGCGGCCCGCGCCGCAAGGGGGTGCGCTACTTCGGCCCGTACTCGCACGCGTGGGCGATCCGCGAAACGCTGGACCTGCTCACGCGGGTGTTCCCCGCCCGCACCTGCTCAGGGGGAGTGTTCAAGCGGCACAATCAGATTGACCGGCCCTGCCTTCTCGGGTACATCGACAAGTGTGCGGCGCCGTGCGTCGGTCGCGTCAGCGCGGACGAGCACCGGCGCATCGTGCTGGACTTCTGCGATTTCCTGGCGGGTAAAACCGACCGGCTGGTCCGCGAGATGGAACAGCAGATGAACGACGCGGCCGCGGAGCTGGATTTCGAGCGGGCGGCGAGATTGCGCGACAACATCTCCGCGCTGCGGCGGGCGCTGGAGAAGCAGACGGTGGTCCTCGGTGACGGCACCGACGCCGACGTCGTCGCCTTCGCCGATGAGGAACTGGAAGCGGCGGTTCAGGTGTTCCACGTCCGCGGTGGGCGGGTCCGCGGGCAACGTGGCTGGATCATCGAAAAGTCCGGTGAGCCCGGCGAATCCACCCCGGAGTATCTGGTCGAACAGTTCCTCACGCAGTTCTACGGCGACCAGGCCGAGCTCGTCGGTGCGGCCGACGAGGCGACGAACCCGGTTCCGCGTCAGGTGCTGGTGCCGGTGCTGCCGGGCAACGCCGGCGAGCTGGAGACCTGGCTTTCTGCGCTGCGGGGCTCGCGGGTGTCGTTGCGGGTGCCGCAGCGAGGGGACAAGCGAGCACTCGCTGAGACGGTCAAGCGCAACGCGCAGGATGCGCTGGAGCAGCACAAGCTGAAGCGCGCCGGTGACTTCACCGCGAGAAGTGCTGCGCTGCAGAGTATTCAGGATGCACTGGGGTTGCGGGACGCCCCGCTGCGCATCGAATGCGTCGACATCAGCCATGTGCAGGGCACCGACGTGGTCGCCTCGCTGGTGGTGTTCGAGGACGGCCTGCCCCGCAAGTCCGATTATCGGCACTACGCGATCAGGGACGCCGCAGGCGATGGCCGGTCCGACGACGTCGCCTCGATCGCAGAGGTGACGCGCAGGCGGTTCCACCGCCATCTACGCGACGCCGAGTCCGCCGGTGACGGACAGGACGCCGGACAGGAACATGGTCCTCGCGCAAGCGCTCGTCCGGAACATGGTCCTCGCGCAAGCGCTCGTCCGGCCAAGTTCGCGTACCCACCCAACCTGTTCGTCGTCGACGGCGGCGCTCCTCAGGTCAACGCCGCGGCCGCGGTGCTCGACGATCTGGGCATCTCCGATGTCGCGGTGATCGGGCTGGCCAAGCGCCTGGAAGAGGTGTGGGTGCCGGCTGAACCTGATCCCATCATCTTCTCCCGCAACAGCGACGGGCTCTATCTGCTGCAGCGGGTGCGTGACGAAGCCCACCGGTTCGCGATCACCTACCACCGCAGCA
>Ga0190271_10002133_pt1 | contig 11793 bp, 11 predicted proteins | sample Popmic356T_FD_133747 | JGI IMG/M metagenome (GOLD analysis project Ga0190271, IMG submission 133747) | Populus adjacent soil microbial communities from riparian zone of Weber River, Utah, USA - 356 T | ecosystem: Environmental > Terrestrial > Soil > Riparian zone | place: USA: Utah | collected...
AGTCTCGAAGGACATCGGCGGGCAGCGCAGTTGCGGCTGGACCGGCTGCAGCAGAAAGTGGCGTAGCCCGCAGACCCGCTTGGGAAGCATCTACCGCCAGGCCGGCTTGACCGATCCAATATCCGTGCTCTGCTCGAAACCATGACCGATCTGGCAGATCGTCGCCTCGTCTCCGTGACGCCCGACGATCTGCATCCCAACCGGCAATCCATCGATGAAGCCGCAGGGCACCGACAGCGCTGGGTGTCCGGTCACGTTGAAAGCCATCGTCCGCATCGGCGTCCAGCGCGCGGCAGCACCCTGGAAATCGGAAAAGGGCAGGGCGGTGGTGCATGTTGTGACGGTAAGCAGAGCGTCGAACCGCGAAAAGAGAGTGGCGTCGAGTTCGGTGGCCAAGGCTTTGGCCGCTTTCAGCGCTAAACCCAAATCACTTTCGTCGAGTGCGATGCCGGCCATGAAATAGGGAAAGGTCTTCTCGCTGTAGAGATCGCCGCTTCTTGCCAGCTGCTCGCGGTGAAGCGCAAAGGATTCGGCGTGGACTATGACACCGCCACAGGCCTCGAAGAGTTTCGCGTCGGGCAATTCAACTTCCTCGATACGCACACCAAGCAAGGATAATTGTGAAGCCGCGTCATCGACCCGGTTGACGATCGCTGGCATTGTCTCGGCATCGCGTGCGAACCAGTTGCGGGCATAGCCGATGCGCAGCCCATCGAGCGGGCGGCCAATTTTTCCCGAGGCAGCGACGCGCTCCTCAGAGACGCCGGCGAGGACATCGAAGGTCAGTGCCGCTTCCGCGACGGTGGCGCTTATCGGACCGAGGTGGTCAAGGCTGCGCGCGAGCGCATAGGCGCCTTGTTTCGGGAGAGTGCCATAGCTGGGCTTCAGTCCGACGACGCCGCAATAGGAGGCAGGGCTGCGGATCGACCCGCCGGTATCCGAACTGATTGCAGTGCGCACAAGGCCGCCCACCACCGCAGCCGCCGATCCGGACGAAGAGCCTCCTGTGAAATGATCGGGCCGCCACGGATTTGCAGCGGGCGGAAAAGGCCGGTCGAACGAGGGACCGATCATGCCGAATTCATAGGTGTCCAGCTTGCCGAGTATGACAGCGCCCGCAGCCTTCGATCGCCGCACAACCTCGGCATCTTCCTTCGGGACTTCGGCTTCGAAGATGCGGGACCCGTAGGCAGTGCGCAGACCGGCGGTGTCGATCAGATCCTTGACGGCTATCGGGATGCCGTGAAGCGGTCCCCTGTCTTTGCCGGCCTGGATTTCGCGGTCGGCTGCTGCGGATGCCTCAAGGGCTCGTTCCGCGTCAAGGGCAACAAAGGCGCGGTACACGGCATCGCGTTCCGCGATGCGGTCGAGAGAGGCTTGCGTCAGGGCAACCGATGTCAGTGAACCGTCGCGCAGTTTTGCTGCGGCGTCGATAATGGAGAGGTCAAGCGGACTCACAACTTTTCCGCCTTGCTATCGGCTTCCTGGCGTTCGCAAAGATAGGCTCGGATCACATCGACGCTGCCGCGAAAGCGGCTTGCGAGGTCTGTCGTCTGCACGAGGCGTTCACCGTGCAGGGCGATGCCTGCGGCATCAGACATTTTCGCAATGTCGGCCGTTGTCAGGACCTGTTCCGCTTTCGGCTTCTTCATTCAGACTATGCCTGGTTCCATTTACCTAGCCCTTGCGGTTCTACTGGATCTCTCTTCCCGTACGAACGGGAAGAGAGTGCTTTTTCGTCTTGGTTCGCCAATCGCCGGAGTGGCGCTAGCGGTTTGGGGCAGCGGTGACTGCCATTCACTCCCGCCAGGTCGGGCCGGCCTTGTCGTCGGTAGTCGTCACCCGGTAGAGGCTGGCCTCCCCGGTCATGGAAGGTGCGAGGCTATGCTTCAGGCCAGGCGGTACGGCGCAGGTGTCGCCGGGCGCCAGGATCGACTCGCCGTTTTCCCAACCGAGCTTCCAATGCCCGCGCATGACCATGATCACCTCGTGCTTGTCGATCGCGTAGGGTGTCTCGGGAATCGAGCCGCGCGTCAGGAACTCGACGTTGAAGCCGGGCCTGTCGACCAGCAGCGCATTCTCGCCGATGACTTTCGCCGGCTCCTTGCCTGCCAGCGCCATCAAGTCCCAATACCGGGCAACGTAGTCGCGCACGACATTCTTCACATCGGTCTCTGGAAACGCCCTCAATTCCTCGTCGGTGAGCAACGGCATCGGCTTGACGCTCTCAGGCAGCGCCTGGCCCTTCTTGGTATCATACAGCTTGCCGTTTTCGCCCAGCACAAGACCATGATCCCTAGCGTCCTCGATCACATGCGGAGCCCAGATGACGCCGCCGCCGGCATCGTCGCCACCAAGAATGGCCATGATCATTCCGTAGTCGGTGCCGATATTCTCGAAGCCACGGAAAATGCCGGTCGGGATGTTGAAGATGTCACCCTCCTCCAGCACCACCTCGCCGGCCTTGCCCCAGCGGCCCCAGAAGAAGCGCCAGCGGCCTTTCAGCACGAAGAACACTTCAGCCGTGCGGTGCGAATGCAGCGAGTTGCGGCATTTCGGCGGCTGGCCGGCCGCGCCGATGTTGAAGCCGGGCGTTTCCTTGATGTGAACGTGCTGGTCCGGACTTTCCGAGACACCGCCGCCGATGATGGTGAAATTTTCCTTCTGGTTCGAACCCGGCGTATGCGCGTCGATGAAGGCAGTGCGGCATGGCTTCAGCTCGCCATAGCGCACGATGCGGCTTTCCATTTGCTTCTGCGTGACTGTAACGTCCATTTTCGTGCCTTTCATACGTATGCAAAATTGAATTTGGGTGCGTTTCGCCTCGCCTGGGATCAGGCGATGGCGTCTGGTTAGCGAGTGCCTCGCTTGGGTGCGGGGTTGGGCGAGCGGGTGGAGCCGCGTACAATCAGTTCGCCATCGAGGACGACACGGCGGGACGGCGCAGCCTTGTCGCCGATCTGGGTCATCAACGTGTCGACCGTTTCGACAACCATGTCGTCAACGTTCTGGCGGATGGTGGTGAGGTTATAGGCCGGCCATCTGGCGGGCGGCACATCGTCAAAGCCGACGACCGAGACATCTTCCGGAACGCGCAGGCCAAGCTCGAAGCGCAACACGTCCATCACCGCGAAGGCCATGTGGTCGTTGCAGACAAATACGGCGTCGGGCCGGCGGCCGGCGTCGCCGAACATGCGGCGTGCGGCTTCCTGCGCGTCCTCGTAGCGGAAATTGCCAACCTCGCGCAGTGTCAGGCTGTGTCCCGCCAGTTCAAGCCCTTCGCGAAAACCCTGCTCGCGGTCACGCTGAGTGGAGGCGCCGCCGAAACCGGCAATGTAGCCGAACCGCTTGTGGCCCAGCGATACAAGATATTCGGCGAGCTTGCGGCCGCCGGCGCGGTTATCGGACGTGACCGCCGACAGCCGCTGGTCATCCTGCAACCGATTGAACAGCACGATCGGCACGCCGGAAGCATGGCAGCGCGCCGCCAGGTCCGACGACATGTTCGCCGAAGCCAAAACAATGCCGTCGACCTGGTAATCCAGGATCTCTTGCGTGATCTGGTCGACATTCTCAGCCGCCAGCGACGAGATGAACACCAGCACGTGATAGCCCTTGTCTTGCAACGTTTTGGACAGGCGTTCGACGACCTCGGGGTAGAAATAGTTCTCGAGATAGGCGACCACGAGGCCGATGATGCGGCTCTGGCCGGTAATCAGCGAGCGCGCGATAATGTTCGGCCGATATCCGAGAGCGTCGGCGGCCTTCTTAACTTTCTCGGACGTCTTCTTCGACACCGACGTTCCGGGCGTAAAGTATCGCGAAACCGCCGACTGGCTGACACCTGCGAGCTTCGCCACATCGAGCGACGTCACCTTTTCGTTCTTCATCAGCCTGCTGTCCATCCGCCGTCAACCATCAGCGCGGTTCCCGTCACCATTGCCGCCTGATCGGATGCAAGATAGGCGACCGCCGCCATGACGTCTTCTATGCGGCCGACGCGGCCAAGCTTGATTTTCTCACTTATCCACCGTGCGCGCTCCGGATCGGCGAAGGTCTCTTCCGTCAGCGGTGTCTTGATGAATGTCGGGCAGATTGTGTTGACCCGAATTCCGGCCCGCCCCCACTCGATCGCCATCGCCTTCGTGAAGCCTTCGACGGCGTGCTTGGTGGCGCAATAGACGGCACGGTCGACACCGCCGACATGGCCCATCTGCGAGGAGATGTTTATCAACGAGCCGGGTCTTCGCGCGGCGATCAGGCCTCGCGCTACGGCGCGGGTAAGGAAATAGGCGCCGCGCACATTGATCCCAAACACGGCATCGAAATCGGCCGTCGTGGTCGCAATTGCGGGGCTGTGTTTCGCGAAGCCCGCGCTGTTGACCAGAATGTCGAAGGGTCCATGCGCCGAGACTGCCTCTTCGGTCGCCTCCACATCGGCGACGTCAAGCGTCAACGGCTCGGCCACGAAGCCTTCGGCCGTGATCGCATCTGCCGCCTGGCCAAGCGTTTCGGCCGATCGCGCGGCCATCACCACATGCGCACCCGCTTCGGCCAGAGCCATGGCGCAGCCAAGCCCTATGCCCGACGACGCGCCGGCAACCAGGGCGCGCCGGCCATCGAGACGGGAGGAGGGCGTGCGCGGCAGGCTCATTACGCCGCGGCCTGTCCGTATCCGACGTTCTTGCGGCCGTAGCGGCGCACGCGCAGATTGGCTTGTTCGGCGTGGCCTACAAACCCTTCCAGCATGCAGAGCCTGGAACAGTAGGCGCCGATTTCCGCAGCGGCCTCGTCGGTAAGCACTCTCTGATAGGAATGGGTCTTCAGGAACTTGCCGACCCAAAGGCCGCCCGTATAGCGGCCGGCCTTCTTGGTCGGAAGCGTGTGGTTGGTGCCGATCACCTTGTCGCCATTGGCGACGTTGGTGCGAGGGCCAAGGAAGAGTGCGCCGTAGGACCGCATGTTCTCCAGGAACCAGTCGTCGCGGTCGGTCATCACCTGGACATGCTCCGAGGCGATGTCGTTGGCGACATCCAGCATCTCCTGGTAGCTGTCGCAGACAATGACCTCACCATAGTCGCGCCAAGAGGCGCGCGCCGTCTCGGCTGTCGGCAGGATCGCGAGGATGCGTTCGATCTCGGCAAGCGTCTCCCTGGCCAGCTTCTCGGAATTGGTGACCAGCACTGCCGGAGAGTTGTAGCCATGTTCGGCCTGGCCGAGCAGGTCGGTGGCGCACATCTCGGCGTCGACAGTCCGGTCCGCGATCACCATGGTCTCGGTCGGGCCGGCGAAAAGGTCGATGCCGACGCGGCCATAGAGCTGGCGCTTGGCCTCGGCGACGAAGGCGTTGCCTGGCCCGACCAGCATATGCACAGGCTCGATCGACTCGGTGCCTATAGCCATTGCGCCGACCGCCTGCATGCCGCCCAGCACGTAGATTTCATGCGCGCCCGCCTTGTGCATGGCCGCAACGATGGCGGAATGCGGCTCGCCCTTTTGCGGCGGCGCCGATGCCACGATGCGCGGCACGCCAGCGACCGACGCAGTCAGCACCGACATGTGCGCCGAGGCCACCATCGGGAATTTGCCACCCGGCACATAGCAGCCGACGGATTCCACCGGAATGTTCTTGTGGCCAAGGATCACGCCGGGCAGCGTCTCGACCTCTATATCGGTCATCGAGGCGCGTTGGGCTTCGGCGAAGCGCCGAATCTGCGTCTGGGCGAAGTCGATATCAACCATGTCGCGCGCCGACACTTTGTTCATTGCTGCATCGATTTCCGACTGGGTCAGCCTGAAGGAAGGTGGCGAGTACTTGTCGAATTTCTCTGACAAATCGCGGACCGCCGCATCGCCGCGCGCCTCGATATCCTTCAGCGTCGCTTCCACAATGGCGCGAACCTTGGCGTCGTCCTCGGAACGTTCCGCTTCCGGCTTGCCGCGTTTGAGATAGGTGATGGTCATTGGCATCTTTCCAATTTCGTTCGAATCGTCAGTTCGCAGCGACCCGCGCCAGCCGCCCGCCTGTCTGAGCGTCGAACAGATGGCAGATGGATGCCGGTATTTTGGCGTGTATCGTATCGCCGATCTCAGCGCGGTATTCCTTGCCGGATTTGATCGACACCAAATGGTCGCCGATCTTGAAGCTCGCCATAGTGGCTTCGCCCAGCAGTTCCATGGAATAGACCTCGGCGCCGAGCTGCCCGCCCTCCGACACCAGCGATGCGTCCTCAGCGCGAAATCCCAGGGTCACCGCACCATTGACGTTTTTCTGCAGACCTTTGACCTCGATACCCTTGGCGACGAAGGTGCCGTACGCGATGTTGCCGTTGACGAGGTTCATTGCCGGCGAGCCGATGAACGAGGCAACAAAAGTATTAGCGGGATTGTCGTAGATGTCGGTCGGCGTGCCGACCTGCTGCACGACGCCCTTGTTCATGACCACAACGCGATCGGCAAGCGTCATGGCTTCGATCTGGTCGTGCGTGACATAGATCGTCGTCACCTTCAGAGTGTGCTGCAAATTCTTGATCTGCGCCCGCGTCGAGACGCGCAGCTTGGCATCGAGATTGGAGAGCGGCTCGTCCATCAGGAAGGCGGTGGGCTGGCGCACAATGGCCCGTCCCAACGCCACCCGCTGGCGCTGGCCGCCGGAGAGCGCCGCCGGCCGACGCTCGAGAAAGTCCGTCAGCTCGACCATCTTGGCCGCCTGCATGACCTTCTCATGATGCAGTTCCTTGGGCACTTTGCGTACGCGCAGCGGGAAGCGGATGTTCTCGTACACGGTCATGTTGGGGTAGAGCCCGTAACTCTGAAAAACCATCGAGATGTCGCGGTCCTTCGGCTCGAGCTTGTTGACCAGCCGGTCGCCGAGCCAGATCTCGCCCTCGGAGATGTCTTCAAGCCCGGCGATCATGCGCATGGTCGTGGTCTTGCCGCATCCGGAGGGGCCAAGCAGGACGAGGAACTCCCGGTCCGCAATATCCAGGCTGAGATTGTCGACACCAACGAAATTGTGCCAGCGCTTCGACACGTTCTTGAGACGGATCTCGGCCATCTAGATTATCCCTTGACTGCGCCGGCGGTGAGGCCGGAGACGATCTGACGCTGGAAGAACATGACCAGCACGAACAATGGGGCGGTGGCCGATACGACGGCGGCTACCGCGAACATGACATTGCCTTCCTGCTGCACCGTGCCGAGGAACGATGCGATCTTCGGCACCATTGTCTGGTTCGGCTGCGAGAGCAGCATCGCCGTCGTGGCGAAATCGTTATAGGCGAGCAGGAATGAAAACAGCCCGGTGGTGATGACGCCTGGCCACATGACCGGAATGACTACCAGGCGGAACGCCTGGAAGCGCGAGCAGCCATCGACCATCGCACTTTCGTCGAGGTCCTTCGGGATGGACAGGAAGAAGGAGTGCAGCATCCACAGCGTGAAGGGCTGGTTGATCGCTACCAGCACGATGATCGCAGTCGGCAGATAGCCCCAAATGTTCATCTCGAAGAAGGGCAGCAGATAGCCTGAAACCAGTGTGATGTGGGGCATGGCCCGGAATACCAAAGCGGCCATCAGGATCCAGAAGGTGTATCGGTGGCCGGAGCGGGCCAGCGCATAGCCGCCCAGCGTCCCGAAGGTCAGCGAGATGACGACGACGGATACCGTGACGATCAGCGTATTAATGACCGAGGAAAGGAAATCGCGCGTGATCCAGGCGCCGTAATAGCCATCGCTCGTGAAAGCAGACCCGGTCTGCGCGATGGTGCGCACACCGTAAATTGCATCCCAGAACGTATCGCGGGAGAAGAAATCCTGCTCTACCTTGAACGAGCCCCATACCGTCCAGATGAAGGGGAAGGCGGCGAGGACCACCCATAGGATGACGAAGCCGGTGGAGATGATCGCGAGGGGCAGGGGCTGTTTGCGCGCGCTCGGTGTCATGGCGGCGGCCTCCCTCAGCGACGGTTGAATTCGCGCCAGGTGCGCACCAGCACCGGCGACAGCAGAATGATGACGCCCAGGATGGTGAGCATCGAGGTGGCCGCCGCCGAGCCGAACAGCGCGTCGACCTGGCCGCGCAGATCGTTGAAGATCGCCCACGACAGTGACGTCGCATTGGCCTCGGCGCTGAAGCCGACGATGGGCTCGAAGACGCGGAAATTGTCCATCAGTTGGACCAGCGCGACGAAGGTCGCCAGCGGCATCAGATGCGGGATGATGACGAAGCGGATTCGCTCCCAGCGGCTCGCGCCGTCGACCATCGCAGACTCGACCGTATCCTGCGGCACCGTCTGCAAGCCGGCGTAGAATACGACGAAGGAGAATGGGGCGTTGTGCCAGATGCCGTAGACGATCATGGTAATCCAGGTCAGCACCGCCGATGATTTCAGGGATAGGGTGGGGTCGTTGAAGATCGATTGCAGGGTCGCTCCGATGATGCCTTGCGAGGACACCATCCAGTAGATGATCAATGCGCCGACGAGCGGCGTGACGATCATCGGCAGCAACGAGAAAAAGATGATCGGCCCTTTGTAGAAGGGGGGAATGGCGTTGACACCCAAGGCGATGGCGAAGCCGAGCAGCATAGCGAGCGGCGTTACGATAAAGGTGTACGCCAGCGTGAAGGACAGCGCCTTGTAGAAGGGCAGATTGTAGACACGCGCGATGATGTCGCGAAGGCCGTTATTGTCGGAAAGGATTGCGCCGACCTCCGAGAAGGCGAGATGGTTGCGGTCGATATACGTGCCGAAGCCGTTGAAGCGGCCAAGCGGCTCCTCCTCGCGCAGTCGCTCAGTCGCCGCCGCATCGACGCGCATTTCCTTGGTGCAGCCACCGAAGGGCGAGCAGGTCTCGACCTCACTCACCACCCGTTCATGCTGGATGTAGAAAGACTGCACGACCACCGAGACGATCGGCAGCGCGATGAACAGGATCATCGCGACCAGCGATGGCAGGATGAAGGCAAAGAAAGCCCGATGTGGCACTTCACATTCTCCGGCAGATTGAGTGCAACGACCCTGGCGACCGTCACATATGAACGTGACGGCGCGATCATGGCCAATGAGGGAGCGCCGGTCGAGCCGGCGCACCGGCCTTGGGAGCCTAGTTCAAGAAGCCGCCTTCCTTGGCGGAGGCAGTGTAGGCAGCCTCGACATCCTTCAGGGCGCCCTCAGCGCTTTCGCGGCCCTGCATGAATTCCGCGAGCTCCGAACCGAGTGCCGAATGCAACAGGCCCATGTAAGGCTGCATCGGGTAAGGCTTGGCGCCGCCCGTAGCATTGGCCAGCACGCCGACCGCGCCCGGACCCGGCTTGTAATCCTTGGTCAGCCATGTGGCGATATCGGGATTCTTCTGGCCGACTTCTGGCCGGATGCCGTAGACCATTGCGCGGAAAGAGGCTTCGGCGTCTTCGTCAGAAATGTTCTTGGAGATGGCGAACCCGTCCCACCAGAGCGCCGCCGCCGGTACAGCGCCACCGCCAACCGTGGGCGCGCCCGCAAGCACAATGCCGCTGGCAATCTCTGGAGGAGTCTGCTTCGGGTCCATCAACCCGCTGACCAGCGAGCCCCAGCCATTGGCCATGGCCGTCTTGCCACCCTGAAGGTTCTTCTTCACCTCGTCGGCGTTGAAGGTCATGTAGTCGGGACTCATATACTCGGTCATCGCCTTCATGGTGTTGAGCGTGGCGACCCCCTTTTCATTGTTGATGGCGGGTGCGGCGGAGCCGGCCTGGAAGAACTCGCCGCCATAGCCCATGTACATGTTGACGAATTCGGCCGCGAGATCCCAGCCGGCCTTGTCGGAAGCAGCCAGCGGAAACTCCATGAGGCCCTTTTCCTTGATCACCTTGGCGGCGGCAATGACCTCTTCATAGGTCTTGGGTGGCTGCACGCCGGCCTTCTCAAGAATGTCCTTGCGGTAGATCAGATGCTGGCCATTGCCCATGAAGGCAATCGCCATCGTCTTGCCGTCGATCTTGATCAGCTGGTTCGGTGCGAGATCCTCGCCATATTTGGCGACGAGATCATCAAGCGGCCGGATCAGGCCTTCGTTGAGCAGCGGTACGATTGAATTGTTGGCGATGACGGCAACCGTGTATTCCGCAGGATCGATCTTGAGCGCCGGCACCTGGAGGTTCTTATGCTCGGTCGTCTGGTTGGATGTCACCTTGACGCTATCGGAGGCGCATTTGGTCGCCTCGCCTATGACCAGGCGCAGCGCCTCGAAATCATTGGCGAGAATGCGCACGGAACCCTTCTCGATGCCGCATTCGGCCAAGGCCGAGGTCGCGCCAAACAGCGCCATTGAGACAAGGGTGGTCGAGGCAAGCAGACTGAGCCTTTTCATTGTTCCCTGTTCCTTCTTCGAGGTTTCCTGGCGATCCCAGGCTTTTTCCGACGGGCCGGCGGTCCCATTCTCCGCTGCCTTTTCGGTTCATATGGCATACGTATGCACCACATTTTGCAAACGTATGCAAGAGTTAATTTCCTGGCCAGCCGGCCGCAATTTTCCCGCAGCGGTTTCCGCCAGATCGACGGATGCGAATGGCTCTTCCGGTCTGTCGCGCGCTCAACTGTGTACCGGCGTAAGATTACTACTGGTGGTTGTCATAAATTGAGATGTCGCTCCCGAGCGGCTTCGGGCTGTCTCGGCGGATGTGTTGTAAGCTGACCGGGTGCGGTGCGCCGGCGGTTGAACTGTCCGGCGCATTTGGGCAGTATGCTGATGCGCATCGCGCGCAGCCAATTGCACAGGTGGCTACAACTCCGTTCACGGGGGGCCGGCCATCCCTGGAGATATCCCAACGCCCATGAACGCGGCCATCAACACGTTCGTTCTGGTGTTCGCGTCGATCTTTCCGATTGTCAATCCGCCGGGCTCCGCGCTCGTCTTCCTCGGATTGACCAGCGGCGCGACGCCCGAGATCCGTGCTGTGCTTGCGCGGCGCATCGCGATGAACTCTTTCGCCTTGCTGGTGTGCTCGTTCCTGCTGGGTGCGCTCATCCTGCAGTTTTACGGGATTTCGATCCCGATCCTTCGCGTCGCTGGCGGTCTCATTGTCGCGGTGTCCGGATGGAAGCTTCTCAACGAGGGAAGCCACAAGGAACTCGAAGCGCCGGCGGGCGCAGCCACTCCAACCAACCTGCTCGACCAAGCCTTTTATCCGCTGACCCTGCCACTGACGACCGGACCAGGTTCCATCTCCGTTGTCATCAGCATCGGCTTGTCGGAGGCTACGATTACGGACCCCGCACACCGGTTGGTATTTGTCATGGCAAGCCTTCTTGCCATCGCCGTTATCTCCCTCGCCATCCTGCTTTGCTTCGCCTATGCCGATCGCATCCAGAAACTTCTCAGCCAGGGGGGCACAGACATCGCCATTCGCTTGTCTGCGTTCATACTCTTTTGCCTTGGCTTGCAGATCCTCTGGTCCGGGGGAAATGAACTGTTGAGATCCGTTCTCTCTGCAGGCCCCGTGCCACCCATCGTGCCGTAGGTCCACTCTATTTCTTGGTGAAAAGGCAATGAGAACGGGGCCACCGCCACATTCGTCTCTCTGCGGCAACACTCGGCATATTTTAGCACATCTTTACTTACAGGGAGAGGATTTGCTCTTTGTTGTTTTGGTCGGTTTGCGAGAGACTTCAGTTCTGGATCCTGCAGGCAGGGGGCAGGCAGTATTGGGCATGGGGTGATCGCACGCTGCTAAAGCGTGCCTGCGGCAAGGGAAGGGATTTTGAAAATACCTACCCGGGGACTCGTCGTTCGACTGCGGACACTTCACCCTGC
>Ga0190271_10002135_pt1 | contig 11781 bp, 12 predicted proteins | sample Popmic356T_FD_133747 | JGI IMG/M metagenome (GOLD analysis project Ga0190271, IMG submission 133747) | Populus adjacent soil microbial communities from riparian zone of Weber River, Utah, USA - 356 T | ecosystem: Environmental > Terrestrial > Soil > Riparian zone | place: USA: Utah | collected...
GTCGGCGTTTTTCCGCGATGCCTGAACGAGTTCCGGCTCGGCAAACGTCACGATAAGGCGCCGCACTGGGGGCGATGCGACCGTGCCCGCGGCGGTTGCCTTGGCCGTGCTCGACCGAACCCCTGCGCCGCGCTCGACCTCGGCCCACGCGACATCGCTGCGCAGGCGTAGCGCGTTGACCAATTGCATTGCGACTGCGGCAGTGACCGGCGTTTCGAGGAGGACGACGTGATTGCCCGCGGTGGTGACGGCATTGCCTGCCAAGCGCACGCCAAGGTGGCGCTGCAAATCCGCGAGCGTCGTGGCGGGCAGGGGCTGTCCGTCCGCGGGACGAGCGCCCGGGCGCAGGCGCAGCATCAGGCGACTGACCTGCGCAGACTTGGAACCGGTGATTTCTGCAGAAGCGGCGTCGCCGGAATATGCCGGTTGCGGCAACGATGCCGTCAGGATTAGCGCGGCGAAACCGATGCCGCGCGCAAGCATTGCTTTCAAAGGCAGCCCATTTTTTGGGTGAACCGGCCGCGATGCGGAAGCGTTCCGCAGCCGGCGAAGGATTGTGGACAGGCAGCGCCTTGCCGAGTTCCCCGGCCAAGGGCACCGCAGGTCGCGGCCTGGCTCCGCTACGAACCGCAACGGCCAGCCTGCCGCACCCGAGGCGCCGGGCAACACCGGCGGCCCGGATTCCGCATCAAGCCGCCCAGTCCAGTATCACCTTGCCGCTCTGGCCGGAGAGCATCTTGGCGAAGGCGGCCTCGTACTGGTCGGCGACGAAATGATGGGTGATGATCGGCGTCAGGTCGAGCCCGCTCTGCACCATCGCGGCCATCTTGTACCACGTCTCGAACATCTCGCGGCCATAGATGCCCTTGATCTCCAGCCCCTTGAAGATGACCTGGTTCCAGTCGATGGCCATGTTCGACGGCGGAATGCCGAGCAGCGCCACCTTGCCGCCGTGGTTCATGTGCAGCAGCATTTCCGAGAATGCCTGCGGCACGCCCGACATCTCCATGCCGACGTCGAAGCCTTCGGTCATCTTCAGTTCGTCCATTACGTCGCGCAGGCTCTCATTCTGCACGTTCACCGCGCGGGTCGCCCCCATCTTCTTCGCGAGCTCCAACCGGTAATCGTTGACATCCGTGATCACCACATGGCGCGCGCCGACGTGCCGCGCGATGGCGGCCGCCATGATGCCGATCGGGCCGGCGCCGGTGATGAGCACGTCCTCGCCGACCAGGTTGAACGACAGCGCCGTGTGCGTGGCGTTGCCGAACGGGTCGAAGATCGATGCCAGGTCGTCGGAAATGTCGTCGGGAATCTTGAACGCATTGAACGCCGGAATGACCAGGAACTCGGCGAACGCGCCTTCGCGATTGACGCCCACTCCCACGGTGTTGCGACACAGGTGACGGCGCCCGGCGCGGCAGTTGCGGCAGAACCCGCAAGTGATGTGGCCCTCGCCGGACACGCGATCGCCGACCGCGAAGCCGCGCACTTCCTGGCCGATCTCGACGATCTCGCCGACGTATTCGTGGCCGACGTGCATCGGCACCGGAATCGTCTTCTGTGCCCACTCGTCCCACTTCCAGATGTGGATATCCGTGCCGCAGATCGCCGTCTTGCGGATGCGGATCATGATGTCGTTGTGGCCGACTTCCGGCTTGCTGACCTGGGTCAGCGTGAGGCCCGGAGCGCGTTCGAGTTTTGCGAGTGCCTTCATCATGGTTCTACCTTGGCTGCGTGGACTTAAGGGATGGCGTTCAGCTGCCTGCCGACCTTCGCGAATGCCGCGACCGCGCGGTCGATCTGCTGCTCGGTGTGCGCCGCGCTCATTTGGGTGCGGATTCGCGCTTTGCCCCGCGGGACCACCGGAAACGAAAAGCCGATGACGTAGATGCCCTCGTCGAGCAGCGCATCCGCCATGCGCGTTGCCAGCGCGGCGTCCCCGAGCATCACCGGTATGATCGGATGCTGGCCAGGCACCAGCGTGAACCCCAGCGCCGACATGGCGCGCCGGAAACGTTCGCCATTCTCGCCCACTTTGGCGCGCAGTTGTGCGCCCTCGTTGCTGCGTAGAAGCGCGAGCACGTCGAGCGAGGCGGCGGCGATGCAGGGCGCCAGCGTGTTCGAGAAGAGATACGGACGCGAGCGCTGGCGCAGCAAATCGACGATTTCGCGCCGGCCCGCCGTGTAGCCGCCGGATGCGCCGCCCAGCGCCTTGCCCAGCGTTCCGGTGATGATGTCCACGCGGCCTTCGACGCCGCAGAACTCGGGCGTGCCGCGGCCATTCGCGCCGACGAAGCCGACGGCGTGCGAGTCGTCGACCATTACCAGCGCGCGATGACGGTCCGCAAGGTCGCAGACCGCTTTCAGGTCCGCGATGATGCCGTCCATCGAAAACACGCCGTCGGTGGCGATCATCTTGAAACGTGCACCGGCAGCATCCGCCTCCGCGAGCTTCGCCGCGAGGTCCGCCATGTCGTTGTTGCGGTAGCGGAACCGCTTGGCTTTGCACAGCCGGATGCCATCGACGATGCTGGCGTGGTTCAGCTCATCGCTGATGATCGCATCCTCTTCGCCCAGCAGCGTCTCGAACAGGCCGCCATTGGCGTCGAAGCAGCTCGTGTACAGGATGCTGTCGTCGGTGCCCAGGAACGCGGACAGCGCTGCTTCCAGCTGCTTGTGCACGCTTTGCGTGCCGCAGATGAAGCGCACCGACGCCATGCCGAAGCCCCACGCGTCGAGCCCGTTCTTGGCCGCTCGCACAAGGCGCGGATCGTTGGCCAGCCCGAGATAATTGTTGGCGCAGAAGTTGAGGACGCTCGCTGGAACTGCGCGGCCGCCGCCAATGCCGATTTGCGCCGATTGCGGACTTTCTATCACCCGTTCCGACTTGTAGAAGCCTTCGGCGCGAATCTGGTCCAGCGTTGCGCGCATGTGGGCCAGGAAGGGGTCGGACATGGGAGATTTCCTTTTCCGCCTAGGACGGCGGTGGGCGCCTTATTCTAGCCCGCGGGCGGAGTGCGGCGTCCGCGGCGTCAGGCGGGCCAGCGATACTCCACGTCGGGTTCGAGCTCGGGCGCCGGACTGATCCCGAACGCCACGGCTACGAAGCCATGTTTTTCGTAGAACGCTCGTGCCGGCGCGTTGCGCTGGAACGTGAACAGCCGGATACCCTCTGGCGAGCGCCCGCGTGCCCGCTGCAGCAGCGCCGTGCCGACTCCCTGGCGCTGGTGCTCGGGAAAGATCGCGAAATGGCGGATCCACGGCGCCTCGAACGCCAGCATGCCCAGCAGGCCGGCGGATCGCGTCGCCACCCAGACGTCGCAGGCCGGCAGCACATGGTTTCGGAAGAACGCGCGCGCATCGGCCGGCGTGTGCCGTTGCTGCACGACGTTGTACCGATAGCTGGCCAGATTTGTTTCGTGCCACCGCGCAACCAGGTCGTCGAAGTCTGCCTCGACGAAGTCGCGAATCACCAGATCGTGGGGTCGTCCCAAGCGTGTCCAGTGTGTGGGACGATCAATACATGTGCATCAGCGACTGCACGGCGAGCCAGAACGACAGGACGGCCAGCGCGTTGCCGGCGACCAGTTTCACGACGACCATCACCGCGGCCTTCGCGGAACCACCCATCCAGGTGTCGCCGTAGACGCGGCGAAATGCGACGAGCACGTAGCCGAACTGCCAGGCAAGCACAAGGAAAAGCAACACGGCACCGGCCATGGTGAACGATGGATTCTGGCCCAACATGAAGGGTGACAGCTTCAAGACGCGCATCGCCACCAGATAGATGAAATTGACGATGAACGACCATGCGATCAGGTGCAGCGCCAGGACAAAGTGCACGCTCCAGCGCGCGCCGGGGCGCCAATGCGTCAAGCGTGCGGTCACCGCGGCAATCGCGACCAGCACAGCGATCATTGCCGTGTAGATGGCGTCGAACCGGCGATCCACGCGCTCGACGTAGGTGGGTATATCGACATGGGCAAGGCTGGCCGCTTCGCTGATGGCGCTTGCCAATGGTCCTCCAGCGTCCTGGCGCGCGAGATTGGCGACGCGGAAGTCTGTCACGAACGAGAGCAGGAAGAAGAACGTCACCAGGTTGATGGCCAGCCGCCAGGGAGTCACTGATCGGGCGCGCTGCCCGTCGCGGAACTCCGCGGTCAGCTGTCCCGGATGGAAGACGAGCGCCACGGCCGAATGCCGAATGCGGTCCCATTGGCGTCGAATCGTGCGCAAGGATGCGTGCGGTCCGCCTAAGGATTCCTGGCCACAATCCGCGCACCACGCGCCGGTCCTTGCGGCGCCGCAATTGCGACAATTCTCGTTTGCCTCGGCGATTGGATACGAACTCATATGTCAGTTCGAAATCGGAGCCGTGTGTCGAACCGAAAACGCCGCTGCGCAGTTACCGAAATGGCGCGAGACGCTGCTGTAGGGCGGGCGGCAGGAACCCCAGCACGCACGCGCGGGTGGGATGCCAGAACGCCGACAACAGCAGCAACGCAGCGCCGATGGCGAAGGCGGTGATCGCAAAGCTCAGGCTCACGACGCCGAATTGCTTCAACAGCGCGCTGAACGCGAACAGAACGTAGGTCAATGCCGAGACCATCAGCGCCCGGCGGTCCACGGCCAGCGAAATCAGCGCGATCGCGACATAGAGCACCACGACGGCGAGCGCCTGTCCCAGGTCAGCATGCCCGCCGGTGACGCCCAACACGGTGAAGATCGGATGCACGAGGAGAGGTGCGGCCAGCAGGTGCAGCCAGAACGCCACGTCCGACCGGCGCGTCTGCCGCAGCGTGTCCGTCGCGTCCCAGCGCATCGCCGCCGTGAACACTGCGATTCCGGCGATCAACGAAAGCACGTTCAGCCACGCGCCGGCATTCGGCGCCACCCATAGGAACAGCCCGAACGCGCAGCCGACGGCGGCGGCGACCCCCGCTGCGATCGTGATGGGCACGCGAAAGCGCCGCCAATGCAGCCACGCGGCCAGCGCAGCGACGGCGCTGGCGATGGCGTAGGCAACGGGGTCATTCGTACCGACCACCAGGAGGATCGTGGCGAACACGGCGCCGGCAAACGCGAGCAGCAGGACGATCGAAGGCAGCGCCATGCGCCGCCTGCGTGTGAAGAACTCGGCGAGCAGCCAGGCGGCTACGGCGACGGCCGCGCTCCCGATGTGCGACGCGTAGGAAGAGCCGATACCGGCCAGCGACGCCAGCAGCAGCACGCAGGCGATCACGACAAAGATGTCGTTGAATCCGGTGACAAGACGGAAGTGCTCTTCGTCGACAGCAGACGAGCGCTGGCGTTGCTCGACGTGCGCGCGAAACGCTTCGGCCGATGCCTCGGTCAGGACGCCCGCGGCAACGGCCGAGGACAGGTCATCTTCGCTGTACATATTCGTTGGCCCTTGGGTTGCCCGCGGGAGCAGGGCGCACAGCTCGCCGCACCGGCGAGTTCACGCTGCATCTGGCGGATGGGGTGGGATTCGAACCCACGAAGAACTTGCGCCCTTGCCGGATTTCAAGTCCGGTGCATTCGACCACTCTGCCACCCATCCGTTCTTTTAAATCAGCAACTTGGGTACGCCCCGGTCCGGCAAGTGTACAAGATTCCGGGATTGCCTTCCGCTAAGGGCAACGCCTTGAAATGGCGCAGGACCGACGCCATCTTGGGGGCGGGGAACCCGTCCGCCCGGCTTGGACGTCCCTGGCGATGAAACCATGCGTCTTTCTGTTAGTCTAAGAGTTGCTTGGCCCCGTTTGGGCCGTCTTGTAGGAGGGATAGATGGATCGAAAATTCGAACCGGTTATGTCGGGCCAGCCGACGCGGTCGCGTAACCCTGTCTTCGACGGCACCGTTGCGCCGCCGTTGGCGCAGAACAACGTCCTGCGCAATACGTACTGGCTGCTCGCGCTGTCGATGCTGCCGACGGTCGCAGGTGCCTTCGTCGGCGCCCAGCTGAATTTCGCCGCGCAGTTCGCCGCGAACCCGATCGCGACGCCGCTGCTGATGTTCGCGGCGATGATCGGCATGCTGTTCGTGGTCTCGCGGCTGCGCAACAGCGCGTGGGGCGTCGTCGCGCTGTTCGGCTTCACGTTCGTCGCGGGCATGATGCTGACGCCAATCCTCACCGTCTCAGCGGGCTTCCGCAACGGCTGGCAGTTGGTCGGGCTGGCGGGTGTGATGACGGCGGCGATCTTCTTCACAATGGCGGCGGTCGCGACGGTCAGCAAGCGCGACTTTTCCGGCATGGGCAGGTTCCTGATGGTCGGCACGGTAGTACTGATCGTGGCCAGCATCGCCAACCTGTTCTTCCAGATCCCGGCGCTGGCTGTGACGCTGTCCGCCATCACGGTGCTGATCTTCTCCGCGTGGCTGCTGCATGACCTGAGCAACCTGATCCGTGGCGGCGAGACCAACTACATCATGGCGACGATGAACCTGTTCCTGAACCTGTTCAACATCTTCATCAGCCTGCTCAACCTGCTCCTCGCATTCACGGGGCAGCGCGACTAAACGGTAACCGGCAGTAGCTTAACGGGCGCCCGACAGGCGCCCTTTTTTTGCGCCGGCCGGGCGCACCATCGCTCCCCTATCTTTCAAACAGCGCGATGGATTCGACATGCGCCGTGTGCGGGAACATGTTGACCACGCCGGCCGCGGCCAGACGATATCCGCGCTCGTGCACCAGAACCTCGGCGTCGCGCGCGAGCGTGGCCGGGTTGCACGAGACGTACACGATGCGCGCCAGGCCGCCGGGATCGTCGCGCTTCGGCAGGGACTTCACGAGTTCGATGGCGCCTTCCCGCGGCGGGTCGATCAGGGCGCGGACGAGCTTCCCCAGCCCGGCGATGCTCTCGGGTGTGGCCTCGAACAGGTTGGCGACCACGAAGCGTGCCCGCGCGTCGAGACCGTTGTGACGGGCAGTGTGTTGCGCGCGCTGCACTAATGCCGCGCTCCCTTCGATGCCGACCACGTCGGCGCCACGTCGCGCGATCGGCAGCGTGAAATTGCCCAGGCCGCAGAAGAAGTCGGCGACTCGCTCGCCCTGCTGGGGATCGAGCAGCGCCAGCGCGCGCCGCACCAGGACGCGGTTGATCGCGCTGTTGACCTGCGTGAAATCGGTCGGTGCGAACGGCATGACCACGCCGAACTCCGGCAGAAGGTACGCAAGCGACGATGCGGCGGGATGAAACGGCTGCACGGTCGCCGGACCGCCGGTCTGCGTCCAGAAGGCAACGCCGTGGCTGTCCGCGAACTCGCGCAGCTTGGCCTCGTCCGCCGGCGTCAGCGGCGCGAGAATGCGCAGCACCAGCACATAGTCGAGCGCGATCTCGTCGCCGTTCTGTGTTTCTCCAACCGCCAGCTCGATCTGCGGCAAGCGGTCGTAGATCGTCAGCGACGCGACCAGCAGACGCAATGGCGGCAGCAGAGCGGAAATTTTTCCAGGTAATACATGGCACTCCGTCATGTCCGCCACGAAGCTCGACTTGCGCTCGTGAAATCCCACCAGCACCGCGCCCTTTTTCGCGACGTGGCGCACAGTGAGCCGCGCACGGTATCGGTAACCCCACGCCGGTCCTTCGATGGGCGGGAACATGCGTTCGGCGCGTACGCGGCCGATGCGCGCGAGCGCCTCCTCCAGCGCGCGCTGCTTCGCGGCAACCTGCAGCGCCGGGTGCGCGTGCTGCAGCGTACAGCCTCCGCAAACGCCGAAATGCGGACAGCGTGGCGCGACGCGCGACGCATTGGCCTTCACGACGGACGTGACGCGGGCCGTCTCGAAGGTCGGCTTGACCCGCACCGTTGCTGCGTGGACGCGCTCGCCGGGCAAAGCACCTTCGACGAAGATCGCCTTGCCGTCGACCCGCGCGACGCCGCGGCCTTCCTGGTCGAGCGATTCGATCGTCAGCAGCGTCGTCGAAGAAAGGGCGGAGGTGGCGGCCATGCGAAGTGACTGGGATTCGGTGCGGAAACGGACGAAAGGCCGCGAATTGTACCTTTGCGGAGCCGCAACCCAGGGCGGCTCCGGTAAAATTCGGCGCATGAGGCTGCTCGCGTTCGACACGTCTACCCAGTGGCTCTCCGTCGCGTGCGGCGCGCAGGACGCGTGGTGCGTCCGTGGGGAGCCGTCGGGGCAGGCGCATTCCGAGCGCCTGCTGCCGCTCATCGACGCCGTGCTCGCGGAATCGGGCTGGTCGCTGCGCTCGCTCGACGGCATTGCCTTCGGCGCGGGTCCGGGCTCGTTCACCGGCGTGCGGATTGCCTGTGGCGTCGCGCAGGGCTTGAGCCTCGGTGCGGATCTTCCGCTCGTGCCGGTGCCGACGCTCCTGGCGCTGGCGCACGCGGCGTGGAGGGAACACGCGGCGACGCGCGTCGTGGCCTGCCTCGATGCGCGAATGCGCGAGGTCTACGTCGCGGCCTATGAGCGCGCGCAAGAGCGCTGGAACGACGTGCGTGCACCCGCCGTCCTTGCGCCCGTTGCCGTGGCGTCGCCTCCTTCACCCGCTTCGTCGTGGTTTGGTGTCGGCGGCGGATTCGCCGCGTATCCCACGCTGGCGGCGCAGCTTGGGTTGCGGGGCGTGGATGCGGAAGCGGTGCCGGATGCCCGTGCGATCGGCGAGCTCGCGCAGCTGCGGTTCGCGGCGGGCGAAGGTGTCGCGGCGGCGGACGCCGCACCACTCTATGTCCGGCACCGGGTGGCATTGACCACAATGGAGCGCGCCGCCGGCGCGCGCCTTTGACGCGAGTCTGGCGACATGGCCAGCCTGCCCCGGTTCGAGCATTCCGCTGACGTGCAATGGCGCCCGCTGGCCCCGCAGGACGTTGCATACGTCGCCGCCCTCGAGGCCCACATCCACGCAGCCCCCTGGACGCCGGAAAATTTCCGCGAAGCGATTGCAGCGGGCTATAGCGCGCGGGTCGGCGAACGCGAAGGCCGCATCGTTGCCTACGGCGTGTTGATGCTGGCGCCGGGCGAGGCACAGTTGCTGAATCTGTCGGTGGTACCCGATGCGCGTCGCCATGGCTTGGGCAGCGAACTGCTCGCACAATTTCTGAACGATGCACTAAGGCTCGGTGCCGAACAGGTGTTCCTCGAAGTCCGCGAATCGAACGCGCCGGCCATCGCCCTCTATGCGCGCGCGGGGTTCAAGCCGGTTGCGCGCCGCGAGGCATACTACCCGCAGGGAAGCGATGGCCGCCCTCGCGAGGATGCGCTGGTGATGCGGCGCGCCGTATCGAAGCCGTGATGGCGACGCGCGACGACATCCTGGTCGAACTGGGCTTGGCGCCGACGTGGCGCCGTCGCATTCCGGTGGCCACGGCGCCGCCACCGTTGCAGGACGGTGAATCGAGGAGCGCGCGAATCGGCTCGCTTTCCTGGACCGATTTCGCGACGGACGTCGATGCCTGTACCGCGTGCGGCCTGTGCCGGTCCCGCAACAAATCGGTGCCCGGCGTGGGCGATACGAACGCGGAGTGGATGTTCGTGGGCGAGGCGCCGGGCGCGGAAGAAGATGCGCGAGGCGAGCCCTTCGTGGGGCAGGCCGGGCGTCTGCTCGACAACATGCTGGCGGCGCTCGGCATCGCGCGCGGCCGCAACGTCTATATCGCCAATGTGCTCAAGTGCCGGCCTCCCAACAACCGCGCGCCGGAGCCGTCCGAGTCCGACGCATGCAGACCGTATCTGGAGCGGCAGGTCGAGCTGATCCGGCCCAAGCTCATCGTCGCGCTCGGCAAGAGCGCCGCGTCGCTGTTGCTGAATACCGACGCGACGATCGCCAGTCTGCGCGGCCGCGTTCACCAGTATCGCGGCGTGCCCCTGGTCGTGACCTATCACCCTGCCTACCTGCTGCGCAATCTACCGGACAAGGCGAAGGCATGGGAAGATATGCTTCTGGCACGCCGTACGGTGGCGACGTCCTTGGGCCCTACGTCATCAAATGCGCTGCCGGTTGCAGAAACACCTTGAAGCGGTGGCATGGACACCCCACCTTGCAGCCTGCGGGTTGACCGCGGTTCGACATCCGTCTGGAGGAAACATGCTTAGAAAAATCGCCGTGCTGTGCGCCGCCTTGGTCACCATGACGCTTGCCGGCTGCGGCTACAACGACCTGCAGCGGCAGGACGAAGGCATCAAGGCCGCGTGGTCCGAAGTGCTGAACCAGTACCAGCGTCGCGCCGATCTTGTACCCAACCTCGTCAATACGGTCAAGGGCTACGCGGCGCAGGAACAGACGGTGCTGACCGAGGTCACCAATGCCCGCGCCAATGTGGGCGCGATCAAGGCCACACCCGAACTCATCAACGACCCGGTGGCATTCAAGAAATTCATCGAGGCGCAGGGCCAGTTGACCGGCGCACTGTCGCGGCTCCTCGTGGTCGCCGAGAACTATCCGAACCTGAAGTCGGATGCGCTGTTCCGCGATCTTCAATCCCAGCTCGAGGGCACGGAGAACCGCATCACCGTGGCGCGCAAGCGTTACATCGATTCCGTGCAGACGTACAACACGACGGTGCGCTCGTTCCCGACGAACCTGACCGCCATGCTGTTCAAGATGGATGTGAAGCCCAATTTCGCGGTCGAAAACGAGGCGACGATCAGCGCGCCGCCGAAGGTCGACTTCGGCAAGCAGCCGGCGGCGCCCGTGGCTCCCGCTCCGGCGCCCAAGACGTCTGCCGCGCCCGCGGAGAAGACCGCCGATGCCGCGGTCGATCCGGCGGCCGAACTGATGAAGAAGGGTTATTGACGGCGGCGCCACGCGTGGACACCGGGTTTGCGCGTGGCCTTGCACCTGCAGTCGTGATTCCCGTGAGCGTCGAAGCGGCGTCGCATCGGTCGTGAGCCAGGCTTTCCGTCCCGACCGGCTGCTGGCGTGCGGCATTGCCACGCTATTCCTGCTGATCGGCCTCGCGCTGTCGGTGGGACCGGCCGTCGCGCAGGACCTGGTCAAGGTTCCGCCGCTGACCGCGCGGGTGACGGACCTCACCAACACGCTGTCGCCGGCGGAACGCGAGGCGCTCGACGCCAAGCTCGCCGCGTGGGAGGCGCAGACCGGCAATCAGCTCGTGGTCCTGATGCTGCCGTCGACGCAGCCCGAAGCCATCGCTGCGTATTCCATTCGCGTGGCGGAAGCGTGGAAGATTGGCCACAAGGGCAAGGACAACGGCGCGGTCTTCCTGATTGCCAAGAACGACCGCAAGAATCGGATCGAAGTGGGCTACGGCCTCGAAGGCGTGCTCACCGACGTCACGACGCGGCGCATCCTGGCGGAAACCGTCGCGCCCTACTTCCGCAACAACCAGTTCCCTCAAGGCATCAACGCAGGGGTCGACCAGGTCATCGCGGTGGTGAACAAGGGCGAGCCTCTCGCGGACTCGCCTGCGGTAGAGGCGCCGCAGCGCAAGTCTGGCGGCATCTCGTTCGAAACGATCTTGATCCTCCTGTTCGTCGTCGTGCCGGTGATCGGCGGCATCCTCAGGCGCATCTTCGGCAGGGCGATCGGGTCGACGGTGGGTGCCGGACTCGTCGGTGGAGCGGCGTGGCTAGTTGCCGGATCGCTCGCAATCGCTATCATCGCGGGAATCGTTGCCTTCATCGTGATGCTCACCTTCGGCCTGGGCAGCGGCCTCGTGGGCCGCGGCGGCGGGATCTTCATCCCTGGCGGCGGCGGTGGCGGCTTCGGCGGCGGCAGTGGCGGCGGCGGTTTTTCGGGCGGCGGCGGCGGATTTGGCGGCGGCGGCGCGTCGGGAGATTGGTGATGACCGGGA
>Ga0190271_10002136_pt1 | contig 11780 bp, 8 predicted proteins | sample Popmic356T_FD_133747 | JGI IMG/M metagenome (GOLD analysis project Ga0190271, IMG submission 133747) | Populus adjacent soil microbial communities from riparian zone of Weber River, Utah, USA - 356 T | ecosystem: Environmental > Terrestrial > Soil > Riparian zone | place: USA: Utah | collected...
GTCGTCCAGTTTGACGGCGATTGGCAGGAAGTCGTTGCCCGACAGCGTCTGCTTGTCGCGCAGGTTGCTGAGGGCTTCCTCGAAGCGGTCGGCACGCTCGCACACGGATGCCAGCGGCAGCCGCTTCGCGCGCGCATTGACACCACGGATGAGCTCGAGGATCAGCACCAGCTTCTCGCGGAAGGCCTGTGCCTCGCGCGCCGGTAGTTTGAGGATGGCGCGCAGCTGCCCGGCCTTTTCGCGCGCTTCGCCGAGGAAGTTCTCGAGGCGCGCCGCCTCGACGTGCATGACTTCCTTGAGCACTTCCGACAATCGCGCATCGGGCGGATCGATGATGGAAGACGGGTCCAGCTCGGGGCGTGCAGGTCGCGAGGCGGTCTGCGCGGTCTCGGTTGAAGTGATCGTGGTGGCCAGATGCTGCGAAACCTCCGGCGTGGCCTCGCTGGCAGCCGGTAACGCGGCCATTACCGGCTCGACCGGCGGCAGCGACAGCACGAAATTCTCGCCGGTGGGGCTGCGGTTTTCGGCGGGCGCCGGCACCGCGGTGAGCGCGGGTGTCTCGATCGCCGGCAGCACCACGGGCGTCGCCGGCTTCGACAATTCCGGCAGCGAATCGTCCGTGATGTCGAATGCGCCGGATGCGGCGTCGCTCGCAACGGCAGCAACAGGCTTCGGCAGCTCCAGTGAAGCAGGTTCCGCCTGCGCCGGCAGCGCCGCGGCCTCGGGCCCGGGCGGCACGCTGGGCGCGGTGTCGGGGCGGCTGACTTCGGTGGCGCTCGATGGGATTACCAGCGCCGGACGGGAACCGGTTTCACCCGCCAGGCGGCGGGCGAAGGTGTCCTCGTCCAGCACCGGCACTTCGATGGTGTGCGGCACGATACGCGGCGCCGCGATGCGCTCGATCGAAACGATGATGTGATGCACGCGCCCGTCGACCACCAGGCGCGCGAAGCGGATGGCGAGATGACGCGAGCCGGCATGCACACTCGCCAGCGGATTCTGCGTGGCATCGACGGTCGAAGTGGCCTCGGCCTGCCACATGGACTCCAGGTATGCCACGACATCGCGGCGCGCCTTGACGTCGACCAGCTCGGCAATGGCCTGCACGAAGGCAGTGCCCGTGCCGCAGGTATTGCCTAACAACTCGGGCGCCGCCGCGGAGGCTTCGCCCATGAGCTTGTGTTCGCGGTCGAGAAACAGGACGCCCGCCTGGCTGAGCTCGAGCATGGCGTAGGCCTGCGCGCGGGCCACCACCAGCTGTTCGTCGCGCGAGCGCAGCCGGGCGCGCTGCGAAATCGCGAAGATGGTTATGCCGAGCAGGCAGATCAGCGCCGTGCCCAGGGCCACTATCGGGAAGTTGAGCAGTTCCATGATCCGCCTCAGCTTCCTGCCCGGGCCGAGACCAGGGTTGCCGGGTCGATGATGCCGCTGTCGCTCAAGGCCTGGCGCATCTGTTCGAGCGCGCCCAGCATCTCGTCGCAGGACGCAATGCGCTGCTCGCGCGATTTCGCCATGAGGCGTTCGAGCAGCGGTTGATAGGCAAGGTGCTGCGGGGGCAGCTCCGGCACGGGGGCCATGACGTGCTGCTGCAGGACGTCGATCGCCGAGGCGCCGAGGTACGGCTTCTTGCCGGCGAGCATCTCGTAGAGCATGACCCCGATGCTGTAGAGATCGGTGCGCGCATCGAGCGCCTCGCCCTGCGCCTGTTCGGGACTCATGTAATACGGCGAGCCGCGCAACACACCGGTGCGGGTGCTGCCATCGCCGGACAACAGGCTGCGCGCCAGGCCGAAGTCGATGAGCACCACGCTGCCGTCATGCCGCAGCATCACGTTGGGCGGTTTGAGATCGCGATGGATGATGCCGGCCTCGTGCACCACCTTGAGCGAGCGCGCGATTTCCTTGAGGAAGGCGATCGCCTCCGCCGAGGTGAGCGGATTCTGCAGGCGCGCCTTGAGATCACCGCAGGGGAAATATTCCATCGCGAGGAATTCCACGCCCTCGTGGATGCCGTAGTCGAAAAGGTCGATGACCGAGGGGTGATCGAGTGCCGCGATGGCCTCGAATTCCCGCTGGAACATGATGGCGCGTTGCCCGGTGTCGTTGGCGTCACCGGAGTGCTTGCGTTTACTGATCTTCAGCGCCACGTTGTGGCCGAGATCCTCGGATATCGCGAGGTACACCGCGGCGGCCTCGGATTCACCGATTTTCTGCAGGATGGTGTAACCGGGAATCTGGTGATTCTCCGGCGCCACGGGTTTGACTTCCCTGATCACGGCCGGAATCGACTCGATCGCCGAGGGCAGTGAAACGGCAGACACATCGCGGGCCGAAGCCTCGAGCCGGATAGGCGCCGAGGTCGGCACGGGCGTCAGGGCTGCCTTGGCGGCGCGCCCAGGATTGGCACCGGCCTGCGTGACCACCGGCGTGAGCACCACGGTGGGTTTAGGCGCGATCGCCAGCTGGGCGGCACGCGCGAGCGTCGCTCCCGTGTGCGTGGATATCGATGAGACCGGTGCCGGGGGCACGGTCTTCTCTGGTGTGGGCGCTTCCTTTGCCTGGTCCGCCCCGGCCTTCGCGGCCGCGGCCAGCGCCAGGCGTTCGGCACGGCGCTGCGCTTCTTTCTCGATGGCGCGCAGGGTCAGCTTGATGGAACGCTGCAGGCGTGGCGGCGTGAGCAGCCGCTTGGGCAGATAGTCGGCGGCGCCGAGCCGCAGGGTGCGGATGGCCGCAAGCTCGCTGCCTTCCTCGGCGAGGATGATCATTTCGGGGAAACCAGGCTGGCTGCGCAGCTTGCGAATCCACTCGAAACTGTCGGTGGTCGGTTCTTCGATGCCTTCGTCGAACTTGAGCGCAAGCATCACCACGTCATAGTCGCGCACCGTCATCGCGGTGCGCACACGGCCGAACGAGGTCCAGTCCATGATGACGACGGTGTCGTTGGGCCAGGCGATGCCGAGCAAATGCTGCACCCAGGACGCGTACTTGGTGTCGTCCTCGACGATCAGGAAGCGTCTTGTGCGCGACTCTTCCATCTATTCGTCGTCCGTGAACCGTATGCGCACGGCTGCGCGCTGCGGCACCGGCTTGCCGTCGCGGATCACCGGTTTGTAGCGCCACTGCGCGACCGCGTTGATCGCGGCATTGTCGAACGTCTTGCGCGGGTTGGAATTGGTTACGACGATCTCACCCGTGGTGCCATCCGGGAGCACCGTGAATTCCAGCTCGACCCAGCCGTCGATGTTGCGGTTGCGAGTCGCCGCCGGAAATTTGGGCGGCTCGTAATGCGTGCGCGGCAGCTTGTTGGCGCCCACGACGCGTGAGCGCTCGGCCGCCCTGGTGCGTGCAGCCGACAGTTCGCTTTCTGCCGCGTTGAGGTCGGCGCTGACAAAGGAAATCGTGCGCGCCTCGAGCAGCCAGGCATCGGCTGCGGCGATGTCACCGCGCGAAATCGCGCCGCGCAGCTCGCGCAGGTAGGCCTGGCCGAGGCTCAGGCGCGAGGACCCTACCACCGGATTGCCGGCCTCTGTCTGGATGAGCGCGAACAGGAAGGACTTGGCACTGTCGTCGGAAGGCTGCAGCAGCCGTCCCCCGGCCAGCGCCGCGTTGAACGATTTCGCCAACGTCGTGACCTTGTCGGTACGCGAGCCGATCAACGTCTCCTGGAGCAGGCGACGGATGGAAGTGAGGTTCTGGCGGCTGGCGCCCGCGGCATCGGCATTGGCCAGCCAGCGTTCGGTTTCGGCGGCGTTGCCGGCGGTGGCTGCGGCTCCGGCGCGGGTCAGCATTTCTTTCTGCAGGGTGCGCGAGGTTTCCACCACCCCCGGATCGTCGGGGATGATCAGGCGGGCTGCCTCTATATAGAAGCGTGCGTTGTCCTGTGGCGGTTCGATGAGTGCACCGCTGCGCAGCCGCGCGTTGGCCAGGCGCAGATAAGTAGCGCCGCGCTCGAGTCGATCCTGTGCATCGCCGTCGCGCTTGGCGGTCAGTGCCGCACGTTCGCGCTCCATTTCGATCTGCATGCCCAGGAAAGCGCCGCGTGCCGTCGCCGGTGTCAGCGATTCGGCCACGTTGACCATCTTCTGGGCATCTTCGGGATTGCCGGCCGTGAGGGCGCGTTCGGCGGCGCTCAGCAACCGGTCGGCGACCCGGACCAGCCCGGCCTTGGCGAGAGTGTTGGCCGGGTCGAGCTCGAGGGCGCCGCGGAAAAGATCGACGGCATTGCGCCCCGGCGGGCTCGCCAGCTCGCCACGCTGCAGCGCTGACTCCGCCTGCACGAGTTTCTCGTTCAGACGTTGCTCGTGGGTCAGGGGAGCAGGCGGCGGCTCGGGCGCAGTAATTTCGATCGCGTCTTCGGTGGCGCGCGGACCGCGCACCGGCGCTTCAGAAGCGGTTGCGGCCTGGGCGGGTGCGGGTGACGTTGCCGGCGGTGCAATGGACGGCGGCGGCGCGGCACTTTCAGTCACGCTGCCTGCCTGGCGAAGCGTCTCGGCCGCATCGGCAACTGCCGGCGGCGGTGCTGCAATGACCTCTGGCTCGGCAACGCTGCTGTCGACGGGAGTTTCTTCGGGCGCGGGCTCGGCGGCCACCGGGGGCGCTGCCGCTTCCTCGGCCGGCTGACTAACTACCTGTGCGACATCGACGGCTTCCGGTGCCTGGCGACCCGAATACAGGTACCAGGCGCCGACCGCGGCTGCCGCCAGCGCGAGACCGCCGATCGCGTATTTCAGGGAACCGCCGCCACGCGCCGCTCGCTCGGATTTCTGCGCCTCGTGCCTGGAAAAATCCGGACGCACCTGTTCGAGCGTGCGTTCGACATTCTCCACTTCGTGGCGGCGCAGCGCCGCTTCGACGAACAGGCGCACGCGCGGCGCGGAAACCGGACGATGCAGGAAGCGGTACACCACGCCGGAAGTGATCTGGCTCGCAACCTTGGACTGTTCCTCGGCGGTGCCGACGACGATGAGCACGAGGTCCGGCCACGTCTCGCGCAGACGTTCGGCGAGACCCGCGAGGTCTCCTTCAATGAACATGCTGTCGAGCAGCGTCACCGACACACGGCGGCTGTTCAGGTGCGGAACGAGATCCGGCTCGGAAGTGACGAGAATGAGATCGCTGGCGGGATCGATTACGCTGCGCAGCAGGCCGATGAGTGCCCGATCCTGCGTAATTGCGGCGATCGCCACCGGCGCAGGAGCGTTGGCGAGCATGGGCGAATCGAATTCCGACTGCGGCAGCATGATGATGACGACGGGGTCCCGGACAGCATGAAAAACAGGGGACTCAGGCAATTTACCAAGATATGTAAGTTTATCGGGGAAGGGTGTCCGCAGGCCCCGCGCGCAATTAATCCGTGAACTGCGTCCCGTGCTCCATGGCGCGTAACGAGACGACCTTCACAGTTGGGGTGCAGTCGCAGCACGAGGTTATGATCGTGCGGCCCAGTTGAGCCCGGAGTGTCAAATGACCCCCAGAGCGTTGAAAACGACCATTAATAGCGCGATGTGCTGCCTGCTGCTGGCCGCGACCGCCCCGCTGGCGATCGCCGCCGGGCCCAGTGGTGCACAGCAGAAGGGGGCAGAAGCATTCCTGGCGGCGGTAGCCACCGGCAGCCCGGAGGCAGTCGCGCAGGAGTTGCATCCGGACGAACTGGACAAACTTCGCTCGCGCCTGCTCACACTGCTGCGCGCCGAAGGTCAGCAGGGCGGCAACACCTATCGCTCACGCCTGTTCGGTCCCGGGCGCACGCTGGCCCAGCTCGAGAGCGCAACCGCGCAGAAGTTCTACGCCACGCTGTCGGAGCGCCTGCGGATGCGGGCGCGCGTTTACGAGAAGTTCGACTGGCTCGCCGCCGTGCCCGACGGCAAGGTCGTGTACCTGATCGGCAAGGGTGTGCAGCCCAAGGATCGCGGCTCGGTCAAGGTCGTCGTCATGGTCGGCCTCATGCAGTACGGCCAGCAGTGGCGCGCCGTCGTCCCCACCGAAGTCGAAGCGCAACTCGACGATCTCATCGAAGGACGGGCCTCGCCCGTACAGGCACCGACGTCCGGCAACGGCGGTTCGGGCGCTCCGGCTCCCGCACCACAACCGCTGGCGCCCGGCATCAGCGAACTGCTGGCGCGCGCCGAGGCGGCGCTGGCGGCGAACAACTGCGTCGAGTACTACGAGCAGTTCATGAGCCCGAATTTCAACCGCTCCACCTCGCGCAGCGCCAAGAAGACACTGGTCACCGCCTGCACCAATAACGAGAGCACGCGTGAAACCCTGATCACCACGCTGCGCATCGTGCAGGAGCTGCGTCCGCGCTACGACCTCAACGGCACACGCGCCATCTACGACGTCAGCGGCCAGGGACTGCCGTACGAACGTTTCGTGGTCGAACGCGAGGGCGACCGCTGGTTCATCGCGGAGTAGTTAGCAGCGATGCTGAACATACGACCGGCAACAAGCGCTGACGCGACCACCATCGCGAGCCTGGTGCGCGAGCTGGCCGAGTACGAGAAGCTGGAACACGAGGCCAGGGCGACTCCTGGCGATTTCCTGCGCGAGATCGAAGCGCCGAATCCAGTGATCCACGTGCTGATCGCCGAGTGGAATGGCGAGCCGGCCGGTTTCGCGCTGTATTTCTTCAACTTTTCGACTTTCGTCGGCCGGCCAGGGCTCTACCTGGAAGACCTGTTCGTGCGGCCCGCGCAACGCGCGCACGGCATCGGGCGGGCGCTGCTGCGGGCGCTGGCGAGAATCGCGAAGCAGCGCAATTGCGGACGCATGGAATGGGCGGTGCTCGACTGGAACGAGCCCGCGCTGCGTTTCTACAAGTCGCTGGATGCGCGCCAGTTGAACGAGTGGATCATCCACCGGCTCACGCCGCCCGAAATCGACCGCCTCGCGGCCGAATAAATGGGGACATTCCTATTTTCCAGCCCCGGACACTTCGGGCGACATGCGTGTCACCGCTCGGAAAATAGGAATGTCCCCATTTATTCGGCCGGCTAGTTACCGTCGAGCAGGAAGCGCTTGCCGCGGTAGGAGAGCTCCGCTCCGGTCGAAGTGATCTGTTCGACGCGTACGCCCTCGGGCAGTGATTCGCCCTCGCGCAGCTTGCGCATATTGATGAATACGAAGCGCGCTGCCGGGTTCGCGTCGTACACGTGCAGGTCGAGCCGCAGTTCGGGAAGCTGGTTGCCCTGCGCGATCACTTCATCACGCGAGGGCAGAGAGCCATTGCGGCGCGCCGCGGCGATGGCTCCCGCCTGCTCGGGCGTGATCGCCGGCTGGTAGTCGCGCACATCGTAATCGGGCGGTACCGCAGGCTGCTGGCCTTCCAGCAACGGCTCACTGGTCAACGGCGCTTCGCCCGTGCCGCCCCCGACTGTCACGCTGGGCGCGGAACCGATCGGGATCTGCACCGTTGTCGGTATCGTCACCGTGGCAGGCACGGTCACCATGCCCGGTTGTCCGTTCGCTGCGACCTGCGCGGCACCGGGGGCGGGCGCCGGCACGGCGGCGGCCGCGGGCGGCGCGTCCGACCGGCGCAGCAGCACCCACGCGAGCGCAATCATGTTCACGCCCAGCAACACGGCAAGCGCGGCGGCCCACACGGGGAACCTGCGGCGCGGCTGCGCCACCTTGACTTCGAACAACGCCGGCGAGGACTGACGCTGGCGATCGTTCTCGGACTTCTTCAACGCGTCGAGGATGAATGACATGTCAGCTCCCCGCCGCGTCGTGCAGGAATGGGGTGGTGGCGTCGTTGAGAGCGGCATCGAGCGCAACCTGCGTCTGCACGCCGGCGATGCCGTCGACCGCGAGGCGGTTCTTGCGCTGGAAGTCCTCCACCAACGTCACCAGCGCCGAATCGAAGCGATCGTCCTGCATTTCTTCGGCGGGCAGGCCGTTCACACGGCGCAGGCTGTCGCGCAGCCACTTCACGCGCGCATTGCGTACCCCGAACGCCAGCGGTTCCGAACCGCCACCCGCCGGACGCCACAATAGGATGTAGTCGCCAAACCAGCTGCGCGACAGGTCGCCGATGCCGATTTCGCGCTGCGCGCCGCCGATGGCGATTTGCGCGTGTTCGTCGTCCAGTCCCGCGAGCACCAGCTGGTGCGAGCGTCCATCGGAGTCGACCACGTTGAGGACTGCCGGCCGGTTGAACAGGCGTAACTGCGCCAGTGAGCCGCGCTGCGACAGGCATTCGAGCCCGGACTGCCGGGCCTGGCTGCAGGGATCGGCCGCGCCCGACTGGTAACGAATGCCCCACAGCCCGAACAGCTTGTTGAAGGCGTTGTCCGGATCGGTTTCGGCCGGGTACTGCGCCAGCAGCAAATCGAGATTCGGGGGTGGGGCAGGTGCCGGCGACGGTGCGGGCGCCTGCGCCACGGCGGCGGGGGACGGCGCGCCCGGCACGAAAAACCGGGGCGCGATGAGCCCCATGCTGGCGACGGCCAGCGCCGCAACCGCCGATCCGGTTGCCCATGGCAGCCAGCGCGGCTGGATGGTCTTGCCGAACACCTCACCCGCGGCACGACGTACCACGCTGCCACTAACTACATGGCGATCCTCGGTGAATGCGCCGAGCAGGGCGCGGTCACAGATGATGTTGATGAGCCGCGGCACACCGCCCGACAGGCGGCTGATTTCGCGCAACGCGCCGTTGGCGAACACGTCGCGCGTGGCGCCGGCGACGCGCAGACGATGACGTACGTAGGCAGCGGTTTCCTCGGTGGACAGCGGGTCGAGGTGATAGCGGCCGGTGATGCGCTGCGCGAGCTGACGCAACTCGGTGCGGTCCAGCATCTCGCGCAACTCCGGCTGCCCGATGAGGATGATCTGCAGAAGTTTCTGAGTTTCGGTTTCGAGATTCGTCAGCAGGCGCACCTGCTCGAGCACTTCGGCGGCGAGGTTCTGCGCCTCGTCGACCACCAGCACGATGCGCTTGCCCTCGGCGTGCGCCTTGAGCAGGTGACGGCTGAGCAGGTCCACCAGATCCTTGAGGCTGCCCTCGGATCGCTCCTCGACATGGATACCAAGTTCTTCGCAGATGGCCAGCAGGAACTCCGCCGGTGTCATGCGCGGATTCAGGATCAGCGCGATCTCGGCGTGCTTGGGAGCCTGCGCCAGCAGGGAGCGCACCACAGTCGTCTTGCCGGTTCCCACCTCACCGGTCAGCTGGATGAAGCCGCCGGCCTCGTTGATGCCATACACCAGGTGCGCCAATGCCTCCGCGTGCCGTTCCGAGAGGAACAGGAAACGCGGATCGGGCGTGATGGAAAAAGGCTTTTCGTTGAGGCCGAAAAACGAGGCGTACATGGTTCGTTACCGATAGGCGGCCATTCTTCAATATTTAACTTACGCCGCCGCTTCGGCGGCGTTAAGTGTGGCGGCACGCCTGAGAAAGCGGCGAGTATTACACGGGCTTTTGACGGGGAGCTACCGGCGTTCCGGTGCTGTCGGCGTTGAGCTACGCCGGCGCCTTCCGGGCGCCTCTTCGGACATATTTTCCGCGGCTTCCTCGGCTCCCCGGGCCTCGGGCAGGGCGCTGCCGCGCCGTACGGCCAGGTTCCCGAAACGTTCGCGGATCTGGTCTACGGCCGTATCGAGCGCCGTCCCGGAGGCCGAGCCCTGGGACTGGGCAGGGCCCTGGGCGAACAGGTCGAGCTGGTCGGCGGCGTGCAGGTGATTCACACCGACGCCTAACAACCGCACCCTGGCGCGGGGCTGCTCTTCGAGCCACGCGGTGAGCAGTTCACCGGCGATCTTGGCGATGGTGCGCGAATCGGTGGTCGAAGGCTCGAAACGTTTCTGGCGCGTGAAGGTGGTGAAGTCGGCGCGGCGGATCTTCACCTGCACGCAACCCGTGGCGAGGTTCTGCGCACGCATGCGCGCGCCGGCCCGGTCTGCCAGCCGCAAAACCTCGGCGCGCATGCCGGCGTGTTCGACGAGATCGGTGAAGAAAGTTTCCTCGGCGCTGATGGATTTCTCATCCCACTCCGACATCACCGGACGTTCGTCGATGCCGGCGGCGCGTTCGCGCATCCGCTGTGAATCCCGCCCGAAGATGGGCCACAACACGGTATCGGTCGCGGTGCGCAGCTGTCCGAAGGTAAACACGCCCGCCGCCTCGACCCGTTCACCGAGCTTGCGTCCGAGGCCGGGCAGGCGCCGCACCGAGAGCGGGTCGAGCACCGCGCGCAGGTTGGCCGGCGTGACGACGGTGAGGCCATCGGGTTTTTCCAGCTCCGAGGCGATCTTGGCCACCAGCTTGTTAGGTGCCACACCCACCGAGGCACCGAGCTCGGTGGTGGTGCGGATGCGCTGCTTGATGCCGCGCGCGATGCTCACGGCATCACCCTTGAGCGCCAGGCTCGCGGTCACGTCGAGGAAGGCTTCGTCGAGCGACAGGCCTTCGACCACCGGCGTGTACTCGTGAAAGATCGCGAACACCTGGTGCGACACTTCGCGGTACACCGACATGCGCGGCTTCACGCAGATGGCATGCGGACAGCGGCGCAGCGCTTCACGGATGGGCATGGCGGAGCGCACGCCGAACTTGCGGACCTCGTAACTGGCCGCGGCAACCACACCGCGATTGCTGGTGCCACCGACGATCAGGGGCTGTCCACGCAGACGCGGGTCGTCGCGCTGTTCCACGGATGCGTAGAACGCATCCATGTCGACGTGCAGGATGGCGCGCGGCGCGGACATGGCGCCGTTTTACATCGTCCGGCGCTGTTTCTCGACCGTTATTTTTCGACGAGGATGGTGATCTTTTTCGAAACCACGGCCGGGTCGTGCGGAATGTGCAGCGAGTCGCCGAGAACCAGCTGCAAGGTGTGTTTGCCCGGCGGCAGGGTGAGCGAGGTTTCCGTCTGACCCTTGCCGAAATGCACGCTCTTCTCGTTCGCCGCCAGCGGCAGCGACAGGTCGGCCGGTACATCGCTGTCGATGAGCAGGTGGTGGTGGCCGGTGTTGTCGAACTTGATGCCGGCAGGCGCCACCCCCATCCCCTTGAGGCCGAACACCACCGTGACCGGGCTCTTCACCTTGTCGCCGTCCTTGGGCGAGACGATGTAGACCTCGGCGCCGGCGGGCGACGGTTCGCGCGCGAGCACGGCGCCGGCGAGCGACAGGGTGGCGACGCAGGCCATGCGGGCGAAGTGACGAATGTTCATGGGGATGTCCTCCTCGTGAGAGGTCGCAAGGTACGTCGATCACCTCGCGGCACGCAAGAAGACGCGGCCGACAACCTAGAGGGTCAGGGCGCTGTAGATAACCGTGAGCATCAGAACCATAAGGCTGGTGGAGAAATACGCCAGCCCCAGGGTCAGATACTTGCCGAACGTCAGGAAGCGCGACTGCGTGTAGTAAACGCGCATGGCTCGAAAGATGTACCAGATCATGTAGAGCCACATCGCAAATTCGAGCAGGTTCAGGTGCGCACCGACGACGGGAATGCGTGACAGCAGGCTCATGATCGCCAGCGCCAGGAAGACAAAGGCGTGGTTGTGCACCAGGAACAGCAGGTGCTCCACATAGAAACGCTTCGGGCGCCAGTACAGCAGCTTCATGACCAGCGCCAGCAGCGGCAGGAACAGGAACATGGCGCGCGGAATGTTGTGCACCAATGCCTCGAGCAGCGCATCGCCGCGGTCCTTGGCGGTTTTCTTGCAGAGCTCGGACAACTTTGCGTAGTTCCTGCCGGCCTTGGGATCCGCCTTCTGGAATTCCTCGCAGAACGTCGTGAACGCGTTGTTTTCCTGGAACCCGCGGCGGATGGA
>Ga0190271_10002137_pt1 | contig 11779 bp, 30 predicted proteins | sample Popmic356T_FD_133747 | JGI IMG/M metagenome (GOLD analysis project Ga0190271, IMG submission 133747) | Populus adjacent soil microbial communities from riparian zone of Weber River, Utah, USA - 356 T | ecosystem: Environmental > Terrestrial > Soil > Riparian zone | place: USA: Utah | collected...
CTCATCGAGCAGGGCCACCAGCCCGACCGGGCTGACCGGACCCTTCGGGTCTGGTGCGGGTACTGCGGTCATCGTGCGTCCCTTCGTCGTTCCGTCGTTGCTGTCTAAGGACAGTCTATCACATGCACTGACCCACCAGCGCCAGATGTGTTGGGGCGCAACACATCCCAGAGCACTCTGCACAAACGTCAGTGCCTGGTCGAAGGAGCTCTGGTGCGGAGCTCTGGTGCGTGGAACGTCACTGACGAAACGCGAAGCGCCCCACCAGACTGATCTGGTGAGGCGCTCGCTCCGCACGGGAGGGCTTGTGGCCGGGGTTCGGAACCTACCTGCCTCCCTTGTCACCCCGCGCGGGGTCTTCGTCCTCGGGGAAGTGCATCAGCACACCGAGGTTCAGCCTGACCATGTAGTCGTGCGGGTTGCCGGGCATGCGGCTCAGGCTGATCAGCCCGTGGGTCTGCTCGCTGTCGGGGTACGCCTCCAGCGCCATGAGCGCGGTGGTCAGTTGCTGCTTGATCTCGGCGACGTTCCAGCCGCTGACGGCACCGTGGCTGACCTTCATGACCTCGGCGACCCGCTCGGCCTTCTCGGTGAGCATGCGCTCGTTGACGTCGCTGCGTGCCGGGACCTTGCTCATCGCCGCACGTCCGCGGGGTAGGTGCCGTGGCTCAGGCCGTGGCCGGTGTAGCGGGTGACGACCAGCGGGACCGGCGGCGGCTCCGGCTCGGGCACACCGTGTTTGGTGCCGCCCTCGCGCACGAGGTAGCCGCACTCGTCGCACCGTGTCGGCTCGTCCGGGTCGGTCACCGGGCTGTGGTCGAGGTCGGCGTCGGCGTACTTCATGACCATGTCCGCCTCGAACCAGACCGCCTCGACATCGCCGTCCGCCTCGTCGTCCCACGGCACGGTGGCCACGAGGTAGCCGAGCCGGTTGACGATGTGGAAGCCCGGCAGCGCGTACCACGACTCGTTGTCGGGGTCCCCGGTCTCGACCACGGTCCACACGAGGTGGGCGTCGATGTCCCTGACGTCCTCGAACTCGAAGTAGTTGCCGTCCGGCTTCTGGAACGGGTGGAACGTGATCTCGAAGTCGGTCTCGCTCAGGGTGGGCATCGTGCCGTCCTTCCGTCGTTGTGGTCTGGTATCAGTGTACCACACCGATCAGTCGTCGTAGTCCTGATCCTCGTAGGCAATCGGCTTGCCGATCTCCTTGAGGTCTTCCAGCGCCATGCGCTCGGCGTCGGCGTACACCGCCATGCGGTCCCACTCGGCGTCGAAGTGCCACGGCTTCTCGATGATCTGGAACACGTCCGCGTGCGACCAGTCTTCGTGGTCGACCATGTACTGCGCCAGCGCGGCGAGGTTCTTGTGGTCGTTCCACCACGGCGCGGCCACGGCTTCCTCGACCTCGGGAAGTGTGGTGCCGCTCGCGGCGGCGATCGACGCAGCCAGCGCCTCAGCCACCGTGGTGATGTGACCGGAGATGGGCCACTCCACGTCCTCGGCTTCCATTGCGGCCTCGGCCTCGATCTCGTCCATGCGTCGTTTGTCCGTTCGGGTGATGTTGGGGATTCTGCTCTGGGTCCATTCTACGGAGAGGCACCGTCAGAACGCAGGGGTTCAGGCGACGCCCAGCTCTCTGCACAAACGTCAGTTCGCGTTGGCTTGTGCGGAGCGCAGCAGCCCCGACCAGTTGGCTCCTGGCCGGGGCTGCTTGCTGTTCAGCCCTCCCGCGGTGCGACGTAGACGAGGAACACCTTGCGCTCCAGCCCGTCCCGGCGGCGGAACAGGTCGGCCCACGTCTCGTAGGTCTCGCCGGTGGACGAGTGCCACGAGCCGTCCGCGTACCAGCGCTGCGCTGCGGTGCCGGTCGGCGACTGCAGCATGACGATGCTGCCGTGCGGCAACTCCGGGTCCTCGGGTGTCAGCTGACGAAACGCCTTGCCCTCGGCCTGTGCCACGACCTCGTCCAGATGCGGCTCGCTGGTGAGCACGACCTCCGGTGCGAAGTACGGCGGCACCGTGATGAAGGTGGTGGGCCAGTCCTCGTGCGGCGCGATCGTCACGATGCCGTTGCCGACCAGCGCCTCCAGCGCCGTGCTGATCACCCCCTGCACGAACTGCGCCGGGTGACTGAAGTTCTCGGCGCGCAGGTCCGCTGCGGCCAGTGCGCCGAGCCACACCGCCCGCGTCTGGGTGGCACGCGCCTCACGCTCCGCCTTGCCCATCAGGAGCCGCTCTCGCCGAAGAGCAGGGTGCGGTAGTTGGTGACCCGGCTGACGGCGGCGAGGTCCTCCGGGGAGAGCAGCGCGGCCACGGCCTTCTTGTCCAGCCCGTGCCGCGAGCGGTGCGGGTAGCGGACCACGACGTGCCCGGCGGCGTCGGTGCCCTCGGTGGCCGGGCCGAGCGCGGCCTTGACGGCGTCCTCGTGGCGGGCCAGTTCCTTGCGGAGGTCGTCGATGCGGCCACGCAGCGACACGGCCTGATCGACGTGCGCGAGAACGTGACTCACGTCCACCTTGTCCTCGTCGGGGGTGACGGCGGTCGGGGCCGGGGCGGGCTCGGGAGCCTCGGGGTAGACCTCGATGCTGGCCGGGGCGATCCCGGCGGCGCGGACCTCGGCCTCGATCGTGTGCCAGTCGAACACGGCCCCCTTGGCGAGGTCGGCCTCGGCCTTGGTGCGCTCGATCTCGGGCGTGGAGAACCCGCCCTGCACGAACACGGCGTGCTGCGCGAGCAGGGTGGCCTGCTCGTCGGTGATGGTCGGTGATGCGGTGGTCGTCATTGCGTCCTTCTTCCGTGGTTGCTTAGAGCCTAAGCATACCATCCCAAACCCACATTCACCAACCTTGAGGAAAGGAGGAGCCACATCAACTCGTCGAGCTGCACAAACGTCAGTGACGTTGCGGCAGCACGAAGCCCGCCGGACCCCCTGCTGGGTTCCGACGGGCTCGTGTGCTTGGGTCAGTGCTTGACGCGCTTGCGCTCGATCTTCGACACCACCTTCTTGGCGCGCTCGTCGGGCTCGTCCACTGCGGCCAGCCCGTGCTCGGCAGCGAGCAGACCAGTGGCGAACAGCCGCACCTTGGTGGTGTAGGTCAGCGTCGCGACCAGCACCTCCTGGCTGATGTGCCCGAACGCGGCGGCGATGCGGAGCCCGAGGTTGTTGTCCATGTCGTGGCACCCGGCCCACCCGGCGCAGATGCGGCCGTCCTGCTGGTGGCAGTAGAACACGCCCATGGGCTGCTCGCCGGTCGGCCGGTCGTAGCCGATCAGCTTCGCGTACTCCTCCGGTGCCCAGACTCCCGAGGGCACGTCCTGCCGGTAGGGGCAGGACCCGCACGGGTTCTTCGCGGGCTCGCGTGCGGTGGTCATCAGCCACCCGCCCGAATGTCGGAGATCTGCTCGGTCAGGTCCATGATCGAGCCGTGGAAGGTGTGGGTGTGCTCGGTCTCGACGTTGTCGGTGTTGACCTCCAGCCACGTCATGACGACCTTGCCCGGCTCGATGGTGAACTCGACCTCGGAGCGGCCCGACCAGTTGGGGTCGATGCCCTCGACGTGGCGGTCGATCCAGATCGAGATCGCCTCGTTCTGAGTGGTGCTCACGGCAGGATCCCCCCGGCCTCGATGATCGCCTCGGTGGTGACCAGCGCACCGATCGCCCAGTGCATGCGCTCCTCCTCGGGGATGACCGGGTCCATCAGGTGGAAGGTGGCCCGGCGCACCGCGTCGGCGCGCATCGCCTCGACCTGCTCCTCGGTCATCATGCGCGCACCGTCGAGCGCTTCACGACGCGGGTGATCTGGTGGTCGTAGCCCCAGACCTCGTCACCGAACTCGGCCCCGAGCGGGGTGATCAGGTCGCCCTCGACCTTGACCATGGTGCCGGTGAAGCCGGGCTGGCCGTTCTTGATGTTGACCTCGCGCTCGACGACCAGCGTGATGCGCTCGGCCCCACCACCGAAGGTGTTGTAGGCGATCACGTCACCGGCCTTGTAGTGCTTCACGGGGTGTCCTTCCGTCGTTGGTCTTGCTTACTGATGTAAGCATATCACAGGTCTGCGTCAGATCTCCTTGAGGAGACCCAAACTGAAGCGCTGTGGCGCACATCGAAGCGCGAGCTGCACAAACGTCAGTGGGCCTGCCAACGACGAAACCCCGCCGGGAGCGGAGACCTGGGGGGAAGTCACACTCGACCAGCGGGGTTCGCCGTACAGGCCGAAGCCTGCATGTTGGGGAATGCTACCCGGTCACCCCCTGCGGCGCGTGCCGAGCCTTGTGGCCGTACTCGTCCTTGTAGTTCTGGAAGATGAAGTTGGACACCGCGACCAGCGCGGCGATGACGAACAGGCCGAGCAGGGACGCTCCGTTGAAGAACGGCAGCGCGGCGATGATCGCCCATGCGATGACCACGGCGGGGACCAGCGGAGCGATGGTGATGACGCGGAAGCCGAGCGGGGTGAGTCTCATTTCAGGTCCTTGAAGATCAGGCGCAGGAACGCGGCGAGGATGTAGTCGAAGGGGCGGTGGACGAGGTAGTCCACCTTGTCGAGGATGCGGTCGATCATCGGTCTCCACCACCGAAGATCTTCTCCAAGATCCAGCCGGTGCCGTTGTGCACCAGCACGATCGGCTGGATGAAGACCAGCGCCAGACTCTGGCCGACGATCTCGATGATGCGGCTGCCCCAGCCCCAGTTGGGGCCGATCGGGGTGAGGTTGATCAGGCCCATCAGGCTCTCCTGTTTTGGGTGCGGACCTTGCGCTGCCAGCGCCAGTCCCCGACCTTGTGGCCGAGGTCGAACAGCGCGGGCAGCCCGAGCCGGAGCACCAGCCAGCCGAGGCAGAACAGCACCAGCAGGGCCAGTGCGCCCAGCACGATGCCGAGGGCGATCTCGATGACCATGCTCACTCCCCGAGGTCGTACTGCGGGCGGTCGGGGTTGAGCGCGTTCCAGACCGCCTTGGCGTCGGTCTCGGACAGGCGCAGTTTGGACTGGATGTAGGAGAACTCGACGGGGTGCGGGTCCATCCTCGCGGCGACACCGAAGTCGGGCAGGGCCACGAAGTCGGTGCCGTGGACGATGTTGTACCGGGTGCTGCGGGCGTCGTAGGTGACGCAGGTCGAGAGGGCTGCGGTGGTCAGGCGGGGGGTGGTGGGCATTGCGTGTCCTTCCGTCGTTTCGCTTACAAGGTAAGCATACACCATGATCCCGTCAGTTAGGCCCAGACGGTTCCAAGAAGGAACAGCCCAGACTTGAGCTCTGCACAAACGTCAGTGGGGCTAATGACGAAACGCAAAGCCTGGCAGCTGCGGAGCTGGGTCACCCGACCAGTGTGAGGACAGCACTTCGCCCCGCCAGTCAGGCTGGCGGGGCGAGTGCTGTGCGGTCAGGCCGCGGCCTCCTCCTCGGTGATCTTCTCGGTGGTGGCGAGGATCTGCTTCGCGGCCTTGAGGACGCGGTCGGCGGTGGCGGCGACCACCTCGGGCTTGCCGTCCGACCAGCCCGCGATGTACGGGAGGCTGTACTCGTCGGTCGGGACACCGTGGGCGGCGAGCACGATGTGCGCGACGCTCTCGGCCTCGACCTCGGCGACGCCGCGGTGGACGCGGGCCTCGGCCTGCTTGAGGGCGTCGTCGCCGCAGTGGAGCAGGATGTGGGCGACCTCGTGGGCCATCGTCTTGGCGATCTGCGCGTGTGACATGCCCTCGGTGATCTGGACGATCTTCTCGGCCGGGGAGGTGTAGCCGTTCTCGCCGCGCTCGCTCGGGCCGAACCGCAGCGCGTAGCCGTTGGCCACCATGATGCTGGTCAGTGCCACGATCAGGCCCTCGGGAGCCTCGCCGTCGAGCAGGGTCGGGTGGGTGACGGCGTCGGGGAGGGCGTCGCCGTCGGTCTGGGAGACGTCGAAGACGCTGACCAGACGGAAGCCGGAGACGAACGTCTTCTCCTCGCCGCTGACCTTGTCCTCGCGCTTGCGGGTCATCGGGGCGAAGATGCTCAGGCCCTTCTCGCCCTTGCGGACCTGACGGCCCACCGAGGTCCACGTCTTGTACGAAGCGACCCGCGTGGCGGTCGGCATCTGCAGCAGGATCAGCAGGGTGTTGCGGAACGAGTACTGACGGAACCGGGCGGCGAATGCGAGGTACTCGGCCCAGCCCTCCGAGGTGGTCAGTTCCGCGGTCTTGGCGACCAGCGCCTCGTGGATGCGCTCCAACTTCTCGTCGCGGGCGTCCGTTGCCTTGCTCATGGGGGTGTCCCTTCGTCGTTCCGGTGTCGCTTACAAGGTAAGCATACCACACTGTCCAGTCAGCAGGTGTGGTATTCACCATCGAGCTCGACGAGCTGACGCTCCTTCTGCGCAAACGTCAGTGACGTTCCGCCGCGTCGGCGCGGGCTGCGCCTGGAGCGCGGGCTCACTTCTTCGGCGGCTCGAAGCCGAGCCGCTTCAGGCGCGAGACCGTGTTGCGGATGCCGCGCCAGTCGCTGGGCGTGTTGGCGATCTGCATCCGCGCCATGCCGTCCGGCGTGGTCACCCGCCAGTGCCCGTTGCGGGCGCGCTCTACCTCGAAGCCTTGCGCGGCCAGCGCCTCCCGTAGGCGCTTCATGTCCTGCGTGGTGCCCATGCTGTCCTCCGTCGTTCGTCGCTGTGTCGTTCCTACCGCGTCCCCCCGACGTAAAGGGGGGCCGAGCGGCCCGGCCCTTGCGGGCCGGGCCGGGCGGGTCACCCCTCCGCGAGGCGGGCGCGCTGGGCGGCGACGCCCTTCGGGTAGGGCCAGCCCTCGCGGTGGGCGCAGGTCTCGCCGTAGCCGATCAGCGCGCTCACCGCCGCGGAGAGGGTCTCGCCGCCGAGGGGGGCGCAGCAGCGGATGCAGTAGCCGTGGCTCAGGCCGAGCGCGGCGGCGTCCGCGGCGGTCATGGGCGTGAGGTCGGAGACCGAGTAGCCCGCGCCGGGCACGTACTCCCACGTCGGGCGGGTGCCCGCACGCGGGGTGAAGATCTTGCCGTAGGTGCGGTCGGCGCTGCGCTTGGACTGGATCACCTTGATCGCGGCACCGTCGGCGCGGACGTAGTAGCCGGGGGCGGCGTTGACCTTGGGCGCTGCGGCGGCGCGGGGGGCCGGGCACGTGCCCGCGTGGGTGGTGGTCCACCCGGCGGCGCGGCTGCCGCCGAGGACGCCCTCGCGGGCGGGCACCCAGCCGCCGCAGCGCGAGCACTTGGCGGCGTACCCGTTTACGCGGGCGGCGGGGGCGGAGGCGGTGCTGGTCATGATGGGTCCCTTCGTCGTTTGGCTTGCTTACTGAGGTAAGCATATCACACCGTCCAAGCGCTCGTGACCAAACGCGCAGCGCGCGACAGCGCGCCTTCAGCCGACGCCCCTGCACAAACGTCAGTGGCCGCACAACTGAGGCAGCTCGTGCGCTACTAGGGGTAGGGCGTAACGGCCGCCTGAGTCCGGCGGCGGGGGTCGATCCTCACCCCGCCGCCGGACGTTTTCAGCCGAGGTCCGCGAAGTTGCCGCGGCGCATCAGCGCGCCGCACTTGCACTCGTGGACGGCGTACGCGCCGGTGGCCGCGCGTCCGGAGAACTCCCACCGGTGCTGCGTGTGGCGCTCGCTGACGGGCAGCGGGGTGACGAACCGGTTCGCGGTCTGCCAGTGGTAGTCCTCGCCGCACGAGTAGTACGGGGTCACGGCGTTGGGGTCGATGCCGAACAGGACGCCGAGGAACACGCCCCATTCATCCCACGTCGCGGCCTTGTCCTCGCCGCCGAAGTTCTGGTTGCGCGGGCTGGACCCGGTGAGGATCACGTCGAAGGCGCGCTCGCGCTTGCGGGACCCCTTGGTCTCCAGTCGGGTGAAGCCGACACCGGCGATGCGGGCCGCGCGGTAGAGGTCGGAGGTCTCCAGGAAGGAGGTGTGCATGCGCATGGGGGTGTCCCTTCGTCGTTCTGTCGGCTTGCTGGTGCAAGCCTATCACACCGTTCCGTCACTGACGTTACGGATGTCCCAGACCAGGCTGGCCATCTCCAGCTGGAGGAGCGAGCTCTGCACAAACGTCAGTGCCGTTGGGTGCGGGCAGCGCAACGCCCCCCGGACGGCACTGTCACAGGGGGCGCTGCGGTCTTGGGGGCGGTCAGCCGTCGGCGTGGCAGTCCCGCACGCCGGTCAGCCGCGGGCGCTGACCCGCCTTGCAGCGGTCGATCAGGGCCAGCAGGCCGGACAGGTCCAGCGGGTGCAGCCGGTCGGTGCCGTAGGCCAGCGGCTTGACCAGCGCGCCGATCGCGAACTCGAAGCCCGGCAGTTCCACCGGGTCGGCGTGCTCGATGTCGTTGCCCCAGATCTCGACCAGTTGGTCGACGTCTCGCTGTCTCATTCGCTCATCTCTCGTCCGCGCCGCAGCGCCTGAAGGAAGGGGTCGTTGGCCTCGCGCTCGCGCTCCAGCGCGTCCTCGGCCGCGATGATCCCGGACTGCTCGCCGCCGTCCTCCAGCCAGCGCTCGTGCCGCATCTCCATCTCGTACTCGGCGCGTGCGTCCATCTCGGCCTCGATGTCCGCGGCCCACTGCTCGACGCAGGCCCGAGCCTCGGCCACCGTGTCGTGCGGGTGCGGGGGCAGGTGGTGCGCGTCGTGCTTGCTGCCAGCGCTGTGGGTGAAGGCCATGGTCTCGCTCCGTCTCTCGGTCGTTCTGCTTACTGATGTAAGCATACCACACTGTCCAATCGCTCGCCGTGAGTTCGTCCAGGCGCGGAGCGTTCGAGCTCTGCACAAACGTCAGTGGCTGCTCTAGTCTGGGAGGGTCTCCGCGGGTGGTGTGGTCTTCCTGCGGCAGTCACTGCAAGGTCACAGCAGAGAGCGCCCGACCCCGTGCAGGGGGCGGGCGCTCTCGTGCGCTCAGTTGATGAACGCGGGCAGTGCGGCGGCTCGGCGGACCAGCGCGTACACCCAGCGCAGGCCGCGCCAGATGAACACGAGCAGCGTGTAGACCATCACGAGCCCGAGCAGGGCGAACGGCAGTGCGAAGACGATGAACATCCCCCAGACGAGCGCCGTGACGAGCGCGTCCTCGGTCATCAGTCGTTGCAGTTCGCGGCGGTGCGGGCCGCGGCCTCGGCCAACTTCTCCGCGCTCGGGCCGACGCCGTAGAACGTGGTGCCGGACGCCGTGGTGGTGTCGGCGTTGAGGGCGAGCCCCTCGGCGGCGAGCGCCTTCTCGACCAGCGCGAACAGGTACGGGTCCTGCACGCTGATGATCGCGGTGGTCGGGTTCCAGTTTCCGGCGATGCCCATGATGCTGTCCTTACGTCGTGGTGGCTTGCTTACTGATGTAAGCATAGCACAGAGTTCCGTCAGCGTCAACCCTGCTCGCGGATGGCGCGAGCCTTGGAGGCGGAGCGGGTGCGGGCGCGGCGGTCGCGCTTGTCGCCGTGCGCCCCGGCTGCACCGCTGGAGCGCAGGGCGTGCAGGCCCGCGGCGAGGGCGGGGTTGGCCACGTCGTGGCGGTACTTCAGCTGCTTCTTCATAGAAGAAGCATACCACACTGTCCAGTCACAGAGTTGGTGTCGAACTGCGCGAGGTCCTCCAGCTCCTTGCACAAACGTCAGTGACGTTCCGCTCCGGCGGAGCTGAAGACCGACCAGGCTCAGCTCGCCGGTGCGGTCCACTTGATCGGCCAGTCGGCGTAGAGGTCGTCGTCCTCGTCAATGAGCCGGACGGTGACTTGAGGGCCGTGGAAGCGGTTGGTGCTGAAGCGCACCACCTCGCCGCGGCCGTAGGGGCTCGTCACCTCGCCCGCGTACTCGCCGGTGTAGACCAGCACGTCGCCGCGCTTCGGGCGGCTCATCGGCTGGCCTCGGTGACGCTCACGCCGCTGTCCCACAGACGTCGGGCGGCGTCGCGGCACGAGTAGCACGCCTTGCGCCCGCGCTCGGCCTCACGGCACATCGCCGCGGCCAGCACCGGGACCGCGTGCGCGGTGACCGCGGCGTCGAGGTCGTCGGCCACCGCGCCGCGGAACGCCTCGCCGCAGGTGCAGGTGGCGGAGTTGCTCACCCCGTAGGTGATGACGTGCCGCAGCATCAGTAGTCCAGCCCGGCGTCACGCAGGTGGTCCAGCCAGATGTCAATGACCTCGGCCGCTGCGGTGAGTTCCGCGACCGTGGGGTCCAGTTCGCACAGCAGGTCGTCCTCGCCGGTCTCCGGCGACCAGTTGCTCTGCAGCGGGGAGGGCCGGTAGCCCAGACCCTCGGGGACCGGCGCGTTGTGGATCCAGTGCAGCCGCTCGGCCAGCGCGAAGCCCCAGGCCATGCCGACGCCCCATGCGTCGTGGAAGTCGGAGTGCGCGATCATCGCGGCGACCAGCGGGGAGGGCTCAGCCGGGGCGAGCACCGTGGTGGGGCGGGGAACGGAAGTCATTGCGGGTCCTGTCGTCTCTGTGTCGCTTGCTTGTGAGGCAAGCATATCACACTGTCCAGTTGCTCCGCTCAGATGGTAGGGGTCGCGAGGAGCCGGAGCTCTGCACAAACGTCAGTGACGTTAGCCCCCGGAGGGCTCACTCCAGGCGGTCGATGCTGTCGGCGACGTCGACGATCCGCGCGGCGAACGCGCGGGCCTCGTCGGGGGTGAGCCACACGTCGGTGGATGAGAACTCCACGCTCACGTTGTCCTCGACGTACAGGTGGACCCGCGGCTCCCCCGACGACACGAACAGGTCCACGACGTCGCCACTGCTCAGGGTGGCCATCAGTCGTCCTCGACGTGGTCGATCTGGTCGGCCCAGTCCACCAGTGCCGCGGCGATCATCCGCGCCTCGATCGGGGTGAAGTGCCCGTAGGACGACGTCATCATGTGCACCGGGTCCTCGACGGCGAGCACGACGTGGTCGCCCATCGTGGTGCGACCCACGACGGCGACGTCACCGCGCTCACCGGTCACCGTCGTGGTGGGCATCAGCCGACCGCCTCGATGATCGCGGCCTCGTGGTACGGGGAGAACAGCGACAGGTGCGCGGTGACCTCTTCGCGGCGACCGGTGGCGTAGTCCACGATGACCGAGCCGTCCGGGTTCGCGGCCCAGTCACTGCCGGTTGCCTCGAACGTCAGGCCCTCGCTCTGGATGTGACGCACGGCGTCGTCCACGCAGTCGCACTGGAACTCGTCCTCGACGGCGTTCTCGTAGCACTCCTGCGGGATGGAGCCGTCGTAGACGTCGGCCTCGAAGAACTGGACCCGCGTGATGCGGACGGTGCCGATGCTGCCACTGCTCATGATGTCCTCCGTCGTTGATGCTTACTGATGTAAGCATACCACACCCTCCCGCTACTGCCGAAACGCGCCGGACCAGACCAGGCGTGACCAGAGATGGAGCGCCGCGTGTACTTCTGTACAAACGTCAGTGGCGGTACGGTGGGCGCATGAGCATCGCACCAGGATCCAAGTGGGCACCCGAAAAGGTCACCGACGCGAGCCTTCCTGACCAGTCCAACCTCGGCAAGGCACAGCGCACCGAGCACGGGAAGGCCAAGACGGCGGTGGACCCCAAGTTCGCCCCGCAGACCGTCACCGAGAACGACCTCGAAGACCAGTCGGTGATGGGCAAGGCGCAGCGCGCTGCCGCCAAGCTGGCCGGTCCGACCGGGCCGACCTGACCGACGCCCCCCGGCGGGACCCTAGAAGGTCCCGCCGACGTACTCCCCGGCGTCGTTGAGGCCCCACGCCTCCACGCTGTCCTCGTCGCGCCACGCCCGCGCGATGAGACCCGCCGCCTCGTCGGTGCTCACGA
>Ga0190271_10002138_pt1 | contig 11779 bp, 9 predicted proteins | sample Popmic356T_FD_133747 | JGI IMG/M metagenome (GOLD analysis project Ga0190271, IMG submission 133747) | Populus adjacent soil microbial communities from riparian zone of Weber River, Utah, USA - 356 T | ecosystem: Environmental > Terrestrial > Soil > Riparian zone | place: USA: Utah | collected...
GCCGCAACTGGGCGCGGACCAGGTCGATGCCGGTGATTTCCTCCGTCACCGTGTGCTCCACCTGGATGCGGGGATTGCACTCGATGAACACGAAGCCGGCATCCGCGACCAGGAACTCGAATGTCGCCAGGCTGCGCAGCTTCACCGCGCGCGCCATTCGCAACGACGCCGCAATCAGATGCCCGCGCAGCTCAACCGGCAATCCGGGGGCCGGCGCGACTTCGACAAGCTTCTGCCGGCTGCGCTGCAGGCTGCACTCCCTCTCCCACAGGTGCGTCACGTCCCCGGTGCCGTCGCCGATCACCTGCACCTCGATGTGCCGGGCATCAGGCAGCAGCTTCTCGACATAGAGGTCGCCAATGCCGAAGGCCTGCAAGGCTTCGGACCGGCAGCGCTCGAATGCCGGCGCCAGCTCCGCGACGTCCCGCACCGCCCGCATGCCGCGGCCGCCCCCACCTGCGATCGCCTTCAGCATCACCGCGCCGTGGCCGCCGAGGAAGTTGTGTGCTTCTTCCAGCGTTGTGGCGCCCTGGGTTCCCGGCAGGACCGGAACATCGCATTGCATCGCCAGGCCGCGCGCCTTGCCCTTGTCGCCGAAGATCTCCAGCACTTCCGGCGCCGGCCCCACGAAGGTCAGGCCGTCCGCCGCGCAACTTCTCGCGAACTCCGCGTTTTCGCTCAGGAAGCCGTAACCGGGATGCACCGCGTCGCAGCCGGCTTCGCGCGCCACGCGCAGGATCTGACCGATGTCGAGGTAGGCCGCGGGGCCCTTGCCCTCCAGGCGATGGACGGCATCCGCCTTGCGGGTGTGGTTCGACGTTTCGTCGTCCTGGGGGAAAACGGCATGGGTGCGAATGCCGGCGTCGGCCGCGCTGCGTGCGATGCGAATCGCGATTTCCCCGCGATTGGCGATCAGGAGGTTCTTGATTGTCATGGTTTCAGACGTGGGTCGATGCGTGGTTGTACTCTCAGACGGCGCCGCTCGCCTGCAAGCCGGCAATCTGTTCCGGCGTCATGGCGAGCCACTCTTCCAGGACCGCGGCCGAATGTTCTCCCAGCATCGGCGACGGTCGCCGCAACTGCATGGGCGATTCGCCGAACTGCACCGAGAATCCTTGCATGGGGACTTTTCCTGCCTTGGGATGATCCATCTCGAGGATCTGTCCGCGGTGCGCGAGGTGCGCGTGTTCGACAATCTCGGCAACCGAGGCGACTTTCGCCGAGGGCACGCCGATCGCCTCGAGCGCGGCCAGCAACTCGGCCGCCGTGAGGGTTGCGGTCCAGTCGGCTATGAATTTTTCCAGTTCGTCGACGTTCTCCATGCGCGCGGTGTTTCCCTGGAAGCGGGCATCGCCGGCCAGGTCCGCGCGCCCCATGGAATCGAGCAGCGCCTGGAACATGGGTTCGCCTGCGACTGCCATGTGCACCCAGGCGCCGTCGCCGGTCGGAAAAGTATTGCAGGGCGCTGCATAGCGGTCGCGGTTTCCCCTGCGCGTCATCTGGCGGCCGAGCAGCATCTGCTCCGGAATGGCGGTCATCAGCATCGACAGCGCGGAATCCAGGAGGGCGACATCGACGACCTGTCCGGTGCCGGTGCGATACCGGGACTGCAAGGCGCCAAGCGTGCCAATGGTCGCGTACAGGCCGGTCGAATAGTCCACCACATAGGTCCCGGCCATGGTCGGACGGCCATCGGGTTCCCCGGTGATGTCCATCAGCCCGCTCATGGACTGCGCGATCACGTCGAAGCAGGGCTTTCGCGACAGCGGCCCGCTCTGCCCGAATCCGGAAATGCGCGTCACGATCAGGCGGGGATTCAATGCCTTGAGCATCTCCCGGTCCAGGCCCATTTTTTCCAGCGTGCCGGGGACGAAATTCTCGACCAGCACGTCGGCCTTGCGCAGCAGGTTGCGCAGGACTTCCCTGCCCGGGTCCGAGCGCAGGTCGAGGGTGAGGCTGCGCTTGTTGCGGTTGAAGACCATCGTGTAGAGGCTTTCGTCCCCCACGAAAGGACCGAACGAGCGGCTGTTTTCCCCGCGCCCCGGCGGCTCGACCTTGATGACGTCGGCGCCCATGTCGCCAAGCAGCATGGCGCAATAAGGACCGGCTATGAAGCGCGAAAGGTCCACGACACGGATGCCATCCAGTGCCCCGGCGGCGGGCGGCGCGCTGTCGCCAGCCGTATCGTGCTCGGACATTCTGTTTCCTCTATCAGGTTGGGAGCGCCAGCGGATGAAACGCAGCGACGCGTTTACCCGCTTCGTGAAAGGAGTAAGGCGACATGGCGCGGGGAATGGGTTTGTGCGGTTGCAGCTAGGCGGCGAAGTCGCGCAGCACTTTGCCGGCTTTCGGGGCATCCGCCCGGATGCCGTTGCCGTCCGCCACCATCTTTCCGTTCACCCAGACGCCGTGCACGCCTGTCGCCGGCGTGGTCAGCCGGGAAGCGCCGGCAGGCAGGTCGAACACCCGCCTCGATGGACCGCGACCGACGGTCCCGGGATCGAACAACAGCAAATCGGCATGCATGCCCGTGGCGATGGTGCCGCGGTTCTTGATGCCGAACAGTTCGGCCGCTTCCGCGGTGAGCTTGCGCACTGCCTGCTCCACCGGCATCAGCTTGCGATCGCGCACCCAGTGGCCCAGCACATGCAGGCCAAACCCGGCATCGCACAGGAACGTAAGGTGCGCGCCGGCATCGGACAGCGACACGATCGCATTCTTGTCCTGCATCATGCGTCCCACCGCATCCTCGTCCGAATTCAGCAGGGTCGCGGTGAACAGGGTGTCCAGGTTTTCCGCAAGCGCGAGATCGAGGATGAAATCCACCGGATGCTTGCCTTTCGATTTCGCCAGCACCCCGATCGATTTGCCCTCGTACGACGCATGCGCCGGATCGGCCACCTGCGCCACGAATGCCTTTTCCCATTCGCCCGTGAACATGCGGCGGCTGCGCTCGGTCAGTTCGGCCTTGAGGCTGGCGCGCAGCGCAGGATCGGCGATGGCGGCGGCGAACGTCTTCTGGTCCATTTTCATCAGCGGCTGCCACGCGCGCAGGCCTTCGAATACATAGGGTTCGTGCAGCGTGAACTCGAAATTCAGCGGGCAGGGCGACACCGCGCCATACATTCGGCGTCCGCGCTTCTGGGCCGCGCCGATATGGGCCAGGTCCTCGAACGTCGCTTCGGGCGTCAGGTTGGAATGCAGCAGCGCGGCAATCAGGTAAGGCCGGTCAGCCGCGGCGCACAATTCCTCGATCCAGGGTACCGGCGTATCGGCGCCCTTGGTCATCATGAGCAGGCCCTTGCCATGGTCGCGCAGCACCGACGACAGGGTTTTCATCTCGTGCTCGTCGGCAAGGCGGGAAGGCATCGGGATGCCGGCCTCGCCGTTGTGCTGTCCGGAGCGCGTAGTGGAAAACCCGCAGGCGCCCGCTTCCATGGCCTCGGCGACAATGGCGCGCATCTGCTTCACTTCGTCTGCTGACGCGGCGCGTTTCGGCGCTTCGCCGCGCATGACGAAGGTGCGGACGCCGGAGTGGCCGACGAAGCAGGCAACATTGGGCCCGACGCCGTTTTTCTCGATCATGTCGAGATACTGCGGAAAGGACTCGAAGCCCCAGTCGATGCCGGTGCGCAGCGCCTCGATGGACATGCCTTCGACGTGCGTGAGGTTGCGCATGACAAGGTCGCGATCCGCCGGCCGGCAGGGTGCGATGGTGAATCCGCAGTTGCCCATTACGACCGTCGTCACGCCGAGGGCGGGCGAGGGATTGGCGAAAGGGTCCCAGGTAATCTGGGCATCGTAGTGCGTATGGGTATCGATGATGCCGGGCATCAGTGCCAGTCCGGCGGCATCGATTCTCTGTCCGGCCTCGCCTTCGACCGTTCCGACAGCGGCGATGCGGCCGTCCTTTACTGCGACGCTGCCGTGCCTCGGCGTGCCACCCGTCCCGTCATAGACGATGGCGTTGTCGATGATGAAATCGTGCATCTGCCTTCCCCCGCTATTTTTATCCGGCCCGATTTTTACCGGGCGCCGCGACGACAGGATACTACTGCTCAGCGGTCCCGGTCCGGATAGCGGATTTCGAGCACTTCGAGCGTGATGGCGCCCGCGGGCCGGTTCCATGTGACGGTATCGCCGGCCCGGGATCCGATCAGCGCCCGGGCCAGCGGGGACTGCCAGCTCACGCGTCCTTCGGCGACCGCGGCCTCGTCGTCGCCCACAATGGTAAAGGTATGGACGGTGCCGTCGCCGTCTTCGGCTTTCACGCTGGCGCCGAATCGCACCTCATCCAGCGGCTGGGAGGAAACGTCGACTACGATTGCCCCCTCGAGCCGCGCCTGGAAATAGCGCAGATCGCGCTCGACCTGGATCAGGCGCGGCCGATCGAAGGCCTCTCCTCCCGCCTTGAGCCGCGTCTGCTCGGCCTGCAGGGATTCAACCTTGCTCCGCAACTGCTCCATTCCGGTCGCGGTGACATAGTTGGGCTGCGAACTGACCGGGCGTTCCGGCAGTTCTTCGCCCATCTTGTCCTCGCTGTCCTCCTTGACGAAGGCACGACTCATGGTTGATTCCTCGAGAGAACGGCGCGATGCCGGTGGATACCGGGTTCGCGAAGGCGATCGGATCGCCACCGAAGACAACATCTGCCCGGCCGGCCCGCACCACCTAATGCTGACCACGCGCGCCGCCGGGCGTTCAATCGGCGGGGTAACTAGTGACTTTCGGACCCGGCGCCCTTTGCGGCGACTTTCGCGGCGGCTTTGCCCTCGTGTCCGCTCTCCGAGGCGTTCGTCAGGTAAAGGGCCAGCCCGACCAGGGCGATGGCACCGCCGAAGGCCAGAAGATCCAGCGGTGTTTTCATGTCCATTTTCACGGCGTGCTCGAACAGCGACACGATCAGGATCATGAGGATGACCTTGGCCAGCCGGGTTTTCAGGTCGTCGAGGGTCTCGATGAGCAGGATCTTGCTGGAGGTGCGGGAGCCACGGGCTTCGTCGATGTCGCTGACGAACAACTCGTACATGCCCAAAGCAAATATCAGCATCACCGTCGCCAGCAGGTAACCGTCCACCACTTCGACCACATGGGTGACCGTGTCGTCATGCAGACTCCTGCGCTCGGCGGCCGACAACGCAGGGTCCGCGTAACCCACGATATGCGTCACCGCGTACCAGACGTCCACGCTCGTGATCCAGAATACGGCAATGGCGGCAGCCATGCTCGCCACCACGGCGATGACCACGATGAAGCGGCTGTTCCACAGCCCGAGCTCGAACAGTCGTTCCAGTTTTCTCATGGTGAGATAGCGCTCCGCGTTGATTTGCGGGGATTATAGGGCCATCGGCCCGCTGCATACCTGGGCCATCGGCCCGCTGCATACCTGGGCCATCGGCCCGCTGCATATATTTGGCGCCACCTCCTCGCTGCATCCGATCTGGCGTCCCGAAGGAGCAGTGCGCGTCATTTGGCGTGTCCGGGCGCGCCCGCCGCCTGGGCGCTGCGGCGCTCGATTTCATCGACCATGTCGCGAAACTGGCGGGTCACGCTTCTGCGCATTACCAGTTCCCCGACCAGCGCGGGAAGCGGTTTCTCGGGCTCGACGGTGCCGCTCCAGCGCAGCACGATCGGATCGGCGGGCGTTGCGCCCTCCTCGATCTCGTAGCGGCCATCCAGTTTTTTCAGGTTGCCCTTGAGCAACCGAACCTCGATCACGTGCGGCGGCAATTCCAGCGATTCCACCGTCACGTCGATCGGCAGACTGAAGATCAGGAAGCCCGCCTCCCCGACCTGCTCGACGATCGCGGCGGTGTTCCGGTACTCCACCAGGCGGCTCTTGCTCATACCGGAAATGAAGCCCGGGAAGCTATTGTAGTCGGTGAGCGTGCGCCAGATCACGGCAAGCGACACGGCAAGCGTGGCCCGGGCTTCGACAAGCACCTCGTCGCCACGTTTTTCCGTCTTCACGGAAAAATCGCTCGCGGCATGGACCGAGCCGCAAAATCCGGCCAGCGCCATCAAGCCGGCACAAGTCACGAATCGCAATCCACGCACTTGCGTCAAACCCTCTCCTCGCATGGCGTCAATAGCGCCTGTTTCCTGCCCCGCCAACGGCACGATGTGACCTGTCCACGCGGTCTCAGGGGAAGGATAGCAGCGACCCTCGCAAAAGGCACCCTGCATTGCTCGCGCTGCGGCGTGAGATCCGACGGCCGCCGGTATCGCCGCATGTACAATTCGCCACACAATCCGGTCCCGGATGCACCAGACGCAAAGAGGTCATGCGATGAGTAAATCAAGATTGCTCCTGGTTGTAGCGATCGTCGCCATCCTCCTGGCCGCGTATTTCCTGTTCGATCTGGGGCGGTACTTCAACCTCTTCTATATCAAATCGCAACAAGCGGAACTGGATGGCTACTATCGCGAACACGCATTGGCCACCATTGCGGTTTTCTTCATTGCCTATGTCACGGTAGCGGCCCTGTCGCTGCCCTGGGCCACGGCAATGACGCTGGTCGCGGGCGCGGTGTTTGGCGTGCTCTGGGGAACGGTCATCGTTTCATTCGCTTCGACCCTTGGCGCCACCCTCGCGTTCCTGGCTTCCAGGTTCATTTTGCGCGACTCCATCCAGGCCCGCTTCGGCGATAAACTCAAGACACTCAACGAGGGCATCGCAAAAGACGGCGCCTTCTACCTCTTCACCCTGCGCCTGGTCCCGGCGGTCCCGTTCTTCGTCATCAACCTGGCCATGGGCCTGACGCCGATCCGGACCTGGACCTTCTACTGGGTCAGCCAGGTGGGGATGCTGGCGGGAACCGTGGTGTATGTAAATGCCGGCACCCGGATCGCAGGAATCGATTCGATGCGCGGCATCCTCTCACCGACGCTGCTTGCCTCCTTCACCCTGCTCGGCATTTTCCCGCTCATCGCCAGGAAAATCGTCGACATTGTCAGAGCGCGCAAAGTCTATGCGCGATTCAAGCGTCCCCGCCGTTTCGACCGCAACGTGATCGTCATCGGTGCCGGCTCCGCGGGCCTGGTTTGCGCCTACCTTGCCGCGGTGGTGCAAGCCAAAGTCACGTTGATCGAGAAGGACCGCATGGGTGGCGATTGCCTCAATACGGGTTGCGTTCCGTCAAAAGCGTTGCTGCGCACCGCGAAGTTCCTATCGCACGCCACGCGGTCGGCGGAGTTCGGCGTCCGCAAGGCGACCGTGGATTTCAATTTCGGCGAAGCCATGGAGCGGGTACAGAAAGTCGTTGCAGCAATCGAACCGCATGACTCGGTCGAACGCTATTCGAAGCTTGGCGTGGAATGCATCGCGGGCTCCGCAAAAATCCTTTCCCCCTGGGAAGTCGAGGTCAACGGCAAAACGCTGACGACCCGCTCGATCGTGATAGCCGCCGGCGCCCGGCCCTTCATCCCGCCGATTCCCGGTATCGAACAGATGGCCTGCCTCAGCTCGGAAACGGTCTGGAACCTGCGCGAATTGCCTGCGCGCCTGCTGGTCCTCGGGGGTGGCCCCATCGGCTGCGAACTGTCGCAGGCATTTGCCAGATGCGGCGCCAAGGTCACGCAGGTCGAGATGTTGCCCCGGCTGCTGATGCGCGAAGACCCGGAGTTCTCGGAGATGGTGCTGGCGCGCTTCAGGGCCGAAGGCGTGAACGTCCTGCTTGGACACAAGGCCGTGCGCTTCGTCGTCGAAAACGGCGAGAAGGTGCTGGTCTGCGAGCAGGGCGGCCGGGAAGTCAGCATCCCGTTCGACAAGGTATTGGTCGCGGTGGGACGCATTGCCAATACGGAAGGTTACGGGCTCGAAACCCTGGGCATCCCGACCACGCAAGGCCGCACGGTCGAAACCAACGAATTCCTGCAGACGATTTATCCCAACATCTATGCCTGCGGCGATGTCGCCGGCCCGTACCAGTTCACGCACACGGCAGCGCATCAGGCCTGGTATGCAGCGGTAAACGCACTGTTCGGCGGGTTGAGAAAATTCCGCGCCGACTATTCCGTCATTCCCTGGGCCACCTTCACGGAACCGGAAGTGGCGCACGTAGGACTGAACGAAACCGAAGCGAAGGAACGGAAGGTCGCCTACGAGGTCACGACATACGCCATCGACGACCTCGATCGTGCCATTGCGGATTCGGAAGCGCACGGCCTGGTCAAGGTGTTGACCGTTCCGGGCAAGGACAGGATCCTCGGCGTCACCATCGCCGGTGCACATGCGGGCGACCTGATCGCCGAGTACGTCGCCGCCATGCGCCACGGCATCGGACTCAACAAGATTCTGGGCACCATTCATATCTACCCGACCATGGCCGAAGCCAACAAGTACGCGGCCGGCAACTGGAAGAAGGCCCATGCGCCGCAGGGCGTGTTGAAATGGGTGAAGAGGTATCACGCATGGCGGCGTGGATGAATTGCCGCGACGGCGTGACGGACGCGGCGCGCGACGAGGCAAGGGCCCTTGGCCCCTCATCCCGGTTCCGAACCGGGCATTGAACGGACCCAGGAGATGAAGGCCGAGGTCGGAGGGCGGCGATCCGGGGGGAAACCGGCCACTCTGTCGATTATCGTTCCAGCGCTCAACGAAGCGGCGGACATCGCCGCTTTTCTCCGGGACCTGCAACCATTGCGGGCGCGCGGGGTGGAGCTGATACTTGCCGATGGCGGCAGCCGCGACGCAACCATCGCCCTCGCCACGCCGCTTGTCGATCGCGTGGCCCGCTCTCCCCGCGGTCGCGCGACGCAAATGAATGCGGGTGCCTCGATCGCCGGCGGCGAAGTGCTGCTGTTCCTGCACGCCGACTGCACGCTTCCCGCGGGTTCCGACCGGCTGATCCTGCATGGCCTGGAGGATTCGGGCCGAAAGTGGGGACGATTCGATGTCAGGCTCTCGGGAAACCCGGTGCTGCTGCGCGTCGTGGAAACCCTGATGAACTGGCGCTCCCGGGTCACCGGCATCTGCACCGGCGACCAGGGCCTGTTCGTCGACCGATCGCTGTTCGATGAAATCGGGGGATTCCCCGACATTGCGTTGATGGAAGACATCGCAATCTCAAAACGCCTGAAACGCCATTCGGCGCCGCTTTGCATCCCGGCAAGGTTGATCACTTCGTCGCGCCGCTGGGAAAAGCATGGAATCTGGCGCACCATAGTGATCATGTGGCGCCTGCGGCTCGCGTATTTTCTTGGCGCGGAGCCCGGCCGGCTGGCGGAGATCTACCATGGCCGCGAGAAATGAAACGACAGTCCAGGTCTTCGCCCGGGCGCCGGTTGCCGGCACGGTCAAGACCCGCCTGATCCCCGTGCTCGGCAATCACGGCGCAGCCGCGTTGCATCGCAGCCTGATCGAGCATTCCCTGGCGGTGGCCCGCGAATCGGGACTGGGACAGGTCGAACTCTGGTGCACGCCGGACACCGGCGACCTTTTTTTCGAATCCTGCAAAGAGCGCTTCGGCGTCACATTGCATCGCCAGTGCGGCGGCGACCTCGGCGCAAAAATGCTGGACGCGCTCGGAGACGGCCTGGAACGTTCGCGCAACGTCTTCCTGCTGGGAAGCGACTGTCCTTCGCTCACCGCGGCGGACCTTCGCGCGGGTGCACGCGCCCTGCGCGATGGTCGGGACGCCGTGTTCTGCCCGGCGGAGGACGGCGGATACATGCTCGTCGGCGTCTCACACGCCATGCCTGCATTGTTCGAGGCCATGACCTGGGGCACGGATACGGTCATGGACGAAACGCGGCAACGGTTGCACAACCTGGGCTGGCGCTGGCATGAACTGCCGCAGCGCTGGGACGTCGATCGTCCCGAGGATTACCAGCGCCTGGTGCGCGAAGGACTCATGGCGCCGGTTCCTTCCATCAAGCCTTGATCAGCCAGGTACAGGATCGACAAGATGAAAAACGAGACCGCGCGAACCCGTATCGCTTGTGCACCAGTGCCCCGACGACGACGGAGTTTGAATCACATGGTACCGGCCTTTTCACTTTATCCTGTCCATCCTGTCAGAGCCCGAGCAGGCTTAAGATTGCAATCCGTCCCTGCGAGATGACCGCCATGCCCATCGATATCGCGAAACTTCCGGAATCCATCGCCGCTGCGAAGGCGCACCTTCGAGGGAAGCTGCCGCAATACGCGCGCGCCTTCACCGAAGTGGAAGAACATGTGAAACGCGAAGTCGAAGACATTCGCGACCGCACCGCGCGCGGCGAACCGGTCGTGCCGCAGATCGATTTCCGCGACATTGCGGCGGGGCATGTGGATCCCGCGCTGTCGCAGGCGGTCCGGCGCCGCGGCGTTGCCGTCATCCGCCAGGTCTTTCCGCGAATGCAGGCAGAGGAGTGGAATTCGGAACTCGGCGACTACATCACCGCCAACGGCTACTACGAGACCAAAATAGATCCGCAGATGGATCAATACTTCAGCGTGCTCAAGTCCGGCCGGCCGCAGATCTTCGGCATCTACTGGTCGCGGCCGCAGGTCCTCGCCCGGCAGGCGGAAAGCCTGGCCCGGACCCGGGCGTTTCTCAACGGCCTGTGGAAAAGCAGCGATGGCGTCGCATCGCACTTCGATCCTTCACGCGAATGCAGCTACGCCGACCGCATCCGCAGGCGCGAGCCGGGAGATTCGACTTTGGGCCTGTCGCCGCACATGGATGCCGGCTCAGTGGAGCGCTGGCTCGATCCCGCCTACCAGCAGGTCTACCGGCACGTCTATTCAGGCAACTGGCGCGACTACGATCCGTTCGACGGCGCCTGGCGCACGCACGTGAAGGAAATTCCCTCGCCGGCCGTCTGCAGCATGTTCCGCACTTACCAGGGCTGGACCGCCCTGACCTCGCAGGGTCCCGACGACGGCACCCTCAAGCTGGTCCCGATCACGATCGGCATCGTCTATATGCTGCTGCGGGCGCTGCAGGACGACGTTCCCGAAACGGAACTGTGCGGCGCTGAGCCGGCGCGCGCGCTTTCGGCGAACACACAATGGCACGGTCCGCTGCTGCAGGGGCTGGTCAGCATTCCCAGAGTCGAGCCGGGCGACACCGTGTGGTGGCACCCGGACCTGGTGCACGCAGTCGAGGACCAGCACCGCGGCAAAAGCCACAGCAACGTGATGTACATCGGTGCCGCGCCCGTGTGCGCCAAGAACGCCGGCTACCTCGAGAAACAGAAGCAGGCATTCCTCAAAGGCGAAAGCTCGCCGGATTTCGCGCCGGAGAATTACGAGGTTGCCTACAAGGGACGTGCCACGCCGGCGGATCTCACCGACCTGGGCAAGCGGCAGATGGGATTTTCTCCCTGGTAAGCCGGACTCGAACGGCAAGCGTCCAGGCCTTGCAGCGTGCTGCTGCGCGTTGCGACAAATGAAAAGACTGGTATTGATTGGCGGCGGACACAGCCATGTCGAAGTCCTGCGGCGCTTTGGCAGGAATCCCGCAGCCGGCACCGAACTCACCCTCGTCAGCCCGAATGCGGACGCGCCTTATTCAGGCATGCTTCCCGGCTGGATCGCGGGTCACTACTCCCGCGAAAATTGCCACCTCGATCTCGACGCGCTGGCACGTTTCGCCAACTGCAGGCTGGTGCGCTCGACCTGCAACGGCATCAACCCCGAGGCCGGTCTCGTATTCTGCGAAAACGGCGAGTATCTGCCGTTCGATCTCATCTCGATCGACATCGGCAGCCGCTCGCCCGCCTTCGAAACCGGCGGTGCGCTGGAGCATGCGGTTGCAGTGCGGCCGGTGGAGCAATTCGTCCGCAAGTGGGA
>Ga0190271_10002139_pt1 | contig 11777 bp, 6 predicted proteins | sample Popmic356T_FD_133747 | JGI IMG/M metagenome (GOLD analysis project Ga0190271, IMG submission 133747) | Populus adjacent soil microbial communities from riparian zone of Weber River, Utah, USA - 356 T | ecosystem: Environmental > Terrestrial > Soil > Riparian zone | place: USA: Utah | collected...
GCCGACAACTCGCTCGACGTGCAGGAGTTCATGATCATCCCCGTGGGTGCGCCCACGTTCAGCGAAGCGCTGCGCTACGGCGCGGAGATCTTCCACACGCTCAAGAGCATCCTGAAGGCGAAGAAGCTCACGACCGCGGTGGGCGATGAAGGCGGGTTCGCGCCTAACCTCTCGTCCAACGAAGCCGGCATCAAGATCATCATCCAGGCCGTCGAGAAAGCCGGCTTCAAGCTCGGCAAGCAGATCTATCTCGGCATGGACGTGGCCAGCTCCGAGTTCTACAAGAAGGGCAAGTACGACATGCACGGCGAGGGGCGCAAGTTCACTTCGCCGGACTATGCCAAGTACCTGGCCAAGCTCGCCGCGAAGTACCCCATCATCAGCATCGAAGACGGCATGGCCGAGCAGGACTGGGATGGCTGGGCCAACCTCACCAAGATGTTAGGCAAGAAGGTCCAGATCGTCGGCGACGACCTGTTCGTCACCAACACGAGCATCCTGAAGAAAGGCATCGACATGGGGATCGCGAACTCGATCCTCATCAAGGTGAACCAGATTGGAACGCTCACCGAAACGCTCAACGCAATCAAGATGGCGGCGGACGCGGGTTACTCGTCCATCGTCTCGCACCGTTCGGGTGAGACCGAGGATTCGACCATCGCCGACATCGCGGTGGCGACCAGCGCCTCGCAGATCAAGACCGGCTCCATGTCGCGTTCGGATCGCATCGCCAAGTACAACCAGCTCCTGCGAATCGAAGGCGAGCTCGGCGGCAAGGTGCGTTACGCCGGCAAAGATGCATTCCCGGTAAAGATCTGACGGAGAACAACGATGCCTCGGCTACTTCTGAAAGAAGGCAACCGCTTCCTCGGCGCCATCACCGACGCGGACGTCAAGGTGCTCATCGATGAGCTCGAAGAAGAGGACATGGAGGACGACGATTACTTCATCGACGGCGCCACCGTGAGCATTCTCGAAGCCGCGGGCGCATCGGCTGCGCTGGTGGCGATATTGCTGACCGCGATCGGCGACTCCGAGGGAATCGACGTTCGCTGGGAGAAATAGCCGGGTCCTGCGTTCCATGGCAGAGCCGCGCCGCTCGATGTTCGCCTACCTCTGCCTGGGGTCTAACAACCTCGGACGCTCCGCGGCTTTCTACGACGCCACGCTCGCCGTGCTCGGCTATTCGCGCTGTGATACCTCGGCGGAGAGCGATTCGAGCTGGAACGGCTGGTTGGGCTGGGGCCTGTACGACGAGGCGGGTGCGGTCCAGGACGCGTTGTGGGTCTGCACGCCGTTCAATGGCGGGCCGGCCACGGTCGGAAACGGCGTCATGGTTGCGCTCTGGGCCAGGACGTGGCGCGAGGTCGATGCCTTTCATGCCGCGGCGCTGGCTCACGGCGGAACTTCAGAAGGCGCGCCTGGCCTGCGCCTGGCATACAACCCTGATTTCTACGCCGCCTACGTGCGTGACCCGGACGGCAACAAGCTGGCGGTGGTGTGCCGCGGGTTTACGTCCGCACAGGGCCAGCCCGCGATCGCCGGCCCGGGGAATACCCGCTGAGTCGTTTCGGCGCCGATCCCATTCGCTTCATCGTCCCGAATACACGGCTCGCTGCAACGGCGATAGCATCGGGTTATCTGCAAAGACAAGGTATTGCAATGAAAACGCTACGCCTGGTGAGCTGCCTGGTCCTTTCGCTGGTGTCTGCCGCTGCAACGTTCGCCGCGGCCCCCAAGCCCGCACCGTTGCCGACGGTCGACATTCCGTATGAGAAGTTCGTGCTGGCGAACGGGCTGACTCTCATCGTGCACGAGGACCACAAGGCTCCCGTGGTTGCCGTCAACGTCTGGTACCACGTGGGCAGCAAGGACGAACGGCCTGGCCGAACCGGTTTCGCGCACCTGTTCGAACACCTGATGTTCAACGGGTCGGAGAACCACAACGATGAATGGTTCCGTCCCATGGAAGCCGCCGGCGCCACCAAGCTGAACGGCACGACCTGGTTCGACCGAACTAACTACTTTCAGAACGTGCCGACCTCGGCGGTCGATCTTACGTTGTGGATGGAGTCCGATCGCATGGGGCACCTGCTCGGCGTCATCGACAAGGGCAAGCTCGACGAGCAGCGCGGCGTGGTACAGAACGAGAAGCGCCAGGGCGACAATCGCCCCTACGGCAAGGTCGGCGAGTTGATCACCACCAGCACTTATCCGGCCGGCCACCCGTACTCCTGGGAAACCATCGGTTCGATGGAAGACCTCAACGCCGCTTCGCTCGACGACGTCAAGGAATGGTTCCGCACGTACTACGGCGCCGCGAACGCGGTGCTCGTGGTGGTGGGCGACATCACCGTGGCGGATGCCAGGGCGAAGGTGGAGAAGTATTTCGGCGACATTCCTTCCGGGCCCGTGATCAGGCGCCAGCAGGAATGGATCGCCAAGATGGCGGGCACTCGCCGCGCGATGTTGCAGGACAACGTGCCCCAGGCGCGCATCTATAAGGTGTGGAACGTCCCCGGTTACAAGCAGCGGGATTTCACGTTGCTGGACATGACGGCCGATCTCCTGGCCGGCGGCAAGAACAGCCGTCTCTACAAGCGACTGGTGTACACCGATCGCACGGCGACCAATGTCACCGCCTTCCTGGGCCCATTCGAGCTCGGCTCACAGGTGCAGATCGTCGTCACGGTAAAGCCGGGCAGCGATCCGGCGGTCGTCGAAAAGGTGCTCGACGAGGAATTGTCGCGCTTCCTCGCCGCGGGCCCGACGCCGGACGAAGTCGAGCGCATTCGCACCACGAACTTCGCGAGCTTCGCGCGCGGCGCCGAACGCATCGACGGATTCGGTGGAAAGTCCGCGATCCTCGCCGAGGGCGAGGTCTACGCGGGCGCGCCGGATTTCTTCAAGACCCGGCTCGGCTGGGTCGCGAGCGCCACTCCCGCCGACGTGCAAGGCGCCGCGAAGCGCTGGTTGTCGGATGGCGTGTTCGTGCTCAACGTGGAGCCGGTGCCCGAGTTCAAGACCGTGGCCAGCACGGTCGACCGCAGCAAACTACCCGCCACCGGCGCGCCGCCTTCTCTCAAGCTTCCCGAACCGGCGCGCGCGCGGCTCTCGAACGGCCTGGAGATCGTGGTGGTCGAACGCCACAGCGCGCCCGTCGTCGATTTCACGTTGATGGCGGACGCGGGCTTCGCGGCCGATGCGCAGGCGAAACCAGGCACGGCACGCCTCGCGATGCTGATGGTGCAGGAAGGCACGAAGACCCGAACCTCTCCGGAAATTGCCGATCGGGCGGAGTCACTGGGCGCGCCCATCGCCGTGGGCTCGACGCTCGATCGTTCGTTCCTCAACATGAACGCGCTCAGCAACCGGCTCGGAGAATCCCTCGAGCTGTATGCCGACGTGCTGCTGAATCCCACGTTCCCCGCAAAGGAACTCGAACGACTGCGCGGCCAGACGCTGGCGACGATTCAGCAGGAGAAGGCGCAACCGCCGGCCATCATCAATCGTGTGCTTCCCAGGCTGATCTACGGCGAAAACCATCCGTATGCGAATCCGGCTTCCGGGACCGGCACCGCGGAGGCCGTCGGCAGTCTCACCAGCACCGAACTGCAGGCTTTCTACAAGCGCTGGGTGCGGCCCGACAATTCGCTGTTGTTAGTCGTCGGCGACACCACGCTCGCGGCCATTCAGCCATTGCTCGAACAGAGCTTTGGCCAGTGGCGCGCGCAGGCGGAGGCGAAGCCCGTGAAAAACGTGGCTAACGTCGAACTGGCGGCGAAGCCGCGCGTGTTCCTCATCGATCGCCCTGGCGCCGAGCAATCGCAGATCGTGGCCGCCACCGTGGGACCGACGCGCGCGGATCCGGATCACATCCGTTTCGTCGCGCTCGACACCATGCTGGGCGGCAATTTCGTCTCGCGCCTCAACATGAACCTGCGCGAAGACAAGCATTGGGCATACGGTGCCGGCACGCGCATCACGGACGCGATCGGCCAGGGCATGTTCCGTGCGGGCGCCGGCGTGCAGACGGACAAGACCGCAGAGTCCATCGTCGAGATCCGCAAGGAGTTTCGCGACATCCTCGATTCGCGGAAGCCCACCACCGCTGAACTCAGGTTCGCGCAGGACAGCATCGCCATTGCGCTGCCCGGAAATAACGAGACGTCCGACGAGATCGCCAACTCGTATGGCGAGATCCTGACCTTCGGATTGAAGGACAGCTATTGGAACGACTTCGTCGGTGATCTCACCTCGCTCACCACCGCCGACATCAACAAGGCGGCGGGCCGGCTCGTTTACCCGGAAGCGCTCACCTGGGTGATCGTTGGAGATCTGGCGAAGATCGAGAAGGGCGTGAGGGCGCTCAATATCGGCGAGGTCACCGTGCTCGACACGGACGGAAAAGTCGTCGCCCGATAGTTGGCGTCATAAATCGGAACGGGCCGAGGTTGGTGGAACCTCGGCCTTTTTTTTAGTTAGCGCTAACCCCCGCAGGAGGCGGTGGCCGTTCGTCAATTATTCGACGCAGTGAAGGCCTCGATCATGCGTCTCTACAGCTGGTCTGGATCCAACGGTCCACGCAAGGCTGGCGAAATGCTCCAGATATCCGGCGAGACACGAAACGTAGATTTCTCACACGAATCAGCAGAAATATTTTTCCGGCGGAAGCATTGACCCGACTAGACGGCATCTGTAACTAATACCGCCCTCTGGGGTGGGACCAAAAATAAATTGTGACGCAGCAAAACGCCGCAACGGACGCTGGCGCGCCGTTGGAAGATTCAGGGCTTGCATCTCTCGCCATCATCGGGCGCTTTCACGGCATTCCGGTCGATCCTCAACAATTACGGCACGATTTCGCGAAAGCACGCGAGCGATTCGTCGCCGCCGACCTGGTGCTCGCCGCGCGGCGAATCGGCCTCAAGGCGAAAGAACTGAAGTCCGATTGGCTGCGCCTCTCGCAGACGGCGCTTCCAGCGCTGGTGCAGCAAAACGACGGCAGCTTCCTGGTCGCCGCCAAGATCGTCGAAGACCGCATCCTCCTGCATGACACCGCGACGAATGCGCCGGTGGCGCTCACCCGCACCGAATTCGAGCAGCGATGGAACGGCTCGACCATCCTCATCACCAAGCGAAGCCTTCTGCCCGGAATGAGCGGGAAGTTTGACCTCTCCTGGTTCATCCCGGCCATCGTCAAGTACCGCAAGCAGTTTGGCGAAGTCATTACCGCATCTTTCTTCCTGCAGATCCTCGGGCTGATCACCCCGTTGTTCTTCCAGGTGATCATCGACAAGGTGCTGGTGCACAACGGCCTGACTACCCTCGACGTGCTGGCCATCGGTCTGCTCATGGTGGCGTTCTTCGAGGTGACCCTCGGTGGTCTGCGCACCTACCTGTTCTCCCACACCACCAACCGCGTGGACGTGGAGCTGGGCGCCAGGCTGTACCACCACCTCCAGCGCCTGCCTATCTCGTTCTTCCAGTCGCGGCCGGTGGGCACGGTCGTTGCGCGCATGCGCGAGCTCGAGACCGTGCGCTCGTTCATCACCGGCTCGGCGCTCACCATCGGCATCGATGCCGTGTTCACCGTGGTGTTCTTCGCGGTCATGTATTTCTACAGCGCCACGCTGTTCTGGATCGTGTTCGCCACCATTCCGTGTTACGCCGCGCTGTCGTATTTCGTAACGCCCATCCTGCGCAAGCGGCTGGATGACAAGTTCGCCCGCACCGCCGAGAACCAGGCGTTCCTCGTGGAATCGGTGCACGCCGCCGAGACCGTGAAATCGATGGCCGTCGAGCCGCAGATGCAGCGTCGCTGGGAAGAGCAACTGGCCGGTTACGTCACCGCCGCGTTCCGGGCCGGGCAGTTAGGCAACGTCGCCAACCAGATCGCCACGCTCATCAGCCGCGTGGCAACCGTGTGCACGCTCTGGGTGGGCGCGCGGCTCGTCATGCAAGGTGATCTCACGATTGGCCAGCTCGTGGCCTTCAACATGCTGGCCGGGCGCGTGAGCGGGCCGATCCTGCGCGTGGTCCAGCTCTGGCAGGATTTCCAGCAGACGCGAGTCTCCATCGAGAAGTTAGGTGAGATCCTCAACTCGCCGGCCGAGCCTGGGTACGCCGGGCAGCGCGCGAACCTCGCGCGCGTACAGGGGCGCGTCACGCTCGATCGCGTGAGCTTCCGTTACTCGCCCAACCGCCCCGAGGCGCTCAAGAACATCTCGATCGACGTGCGCCCCGGCGAGGTCATCGGCATCGTGGGCCGGTCGGGTTCCGGCAAGAGCACGTTCTCGAAGCTGATCCAGCGGCTCTACGTGCCCGAGTCCGGACGTGTTTCGATCGACGGCACCGATCTGTCGCTGATCGACCCGTCGAGCCTGCGCCGCCAGATCGGCGTGGTGCTGCAGGAGAACGTGGTGTTCCGGCGCACGGTGCGCGAAAACATTGCGCTGGCCGACCCTGGTGCACCGCTCGAACATGTCATGGAGGCGGCCAGGCTTGCCGGCGCGCACGAGTTCATTCTCGAGCTGCCGTTTGGTTACGAAACGATCATCGAAGAGCACGGCGCGAATCTGTCTGGCGGCCAGCGCCAGCGCATCGCGATTGCGCGTGCGTTGCTGACCAACCCGCGCGTATTGATCTTCGACGAAGCCACCAGCGCGCTCGACTACGAATCCGAGCGCATCATCCAGGACAACATGCGGCAGATCGTCAAGGGCCGCACGGTGTTCGTGATCGCGCATCGGCTGTCCGCCGTGAAGCCGTCGGACCGCATCATCATGCTCGACAAGGGCGAGATCATCGAAGAGGGCTCGCATCGCGACCTCATCGCGCGGGGTGGCCACTACGCCGCGCTGTACAACCAGCAGGCGGCGTGACATGGCCGAGAAAACCAACAAGCTCGACATTGCGCGCAACGTGAGTGAGCTCGAGTTCCTGCCCGCCGCGCTCGAAGTGCAGGAGTCGCCGCCGTCGCCCGTGGGCCGATTCACGATGTGGACCGTGATGGCCATGATCACGCTCGCGTTCATCTGGTCCATCGTCGGACGGATCGAGATCGTGGCGGTTGCGCCCGGCAAGATCATTCCGTCGGGGCAGGTGAAGGTCATCCAGGCGTCGAACATTGGACGGGTCAAGGCGATCCTGGTCGCGGATGGCGACGTCGTGAAGGCCGGCCAGGCGCTCATCGAGCTCGATCCCACGCTCGCGGAGGCTGACCGTCAGCGGCTCGAAAGCGACTGGGTGGCCTCGTCGCTCGAACTCGCGCGCTGGCGGGCCTATTCCGGGTGGTTAGACAACGGCAAGGCAGGCCCAGTCAGCGCAGCGGCCGTCGATGTGAGCGCCATTGGCGGTGGCGTGAAGCTGACCGTGCCCGAGACCAGCGTCGCGCTGCAGCGGTCGCTGCTCGATCAATCCATCGCCCAGCAGCGCTCCAGGATCGCCGGCATCGATCAGACACTCTTGCGCCGGCGAGCCGAAGCCGAGTCCACGCGGCAGATACTCGAGAAGCTCAAGCAGACGCTGCCGCTCGTGACGCAACGCGCTGAGTCGCTCAAGAAACTGTCGGACCAGAATCTCGTGGCGCGCAACACATATTTGGAAGTGGAGCAGGAGCGCATCGAAGCGCTGCAGGATCTCGCCGCCCAGGATTCGAACCTCACGTCGACGGCCGCCGCCATCAATGAGCTCATCGAACAGCGGCGACTCGCGCTCGCCGACAGCCGGCGGGAAGCGTTCGAGAAGCTGGAAGAGCTGGAGAAGCAGAATCGCGCGCAGCGGCAGGAACTCATCAAGGCCAGCGACATCGCCGGTGACCAGGTGTTGACGTCGCCCGTCGACGGTGTCGTGCAGCAGCTCAAGGTGCACACCATCAATGGAGTCGTCACGCCCGCCGAGCAGCTGCTCGTCGTCGTGCCGAAGGATCAGGCGCTCGAGGTCGAGGCGCGCGTGCTCAACAAGGACATCGGCTTCGTGCGAGCGGGGCAGTCCGTGACGGTGAAGATCGAGGCGTTTCCGTTTACGCGCTACGGCGTGATCGATGGAACCGTCATCAGCGTCAGCAACGACGCCATCGCCGATGAGAAGTTAGGGCTGTATTACGCGGCCAAGGTGCGCGTGAGCAGGTCGACGATGTTCATCGATGGAGTGAACGTGTTGTTGTCGCCGGGGATGGCGGTGACGGCGGAGGTGAAGACGGGGACGAGGAGATTGATCGAGTTCGTGCTGTCGCCGGTGATGCAGCATGCGAAGGAGAGTGGGAGGGAGAGGTGATTCGGTCTGAGCAGATCGCGGGTGGCGTGGCGAGCACGCGCAGACCGCGGCGATGTAAAAAGGTTGACGGAGGAAACATGACATTTGTCACGGAAAAGATCGGAACCGATGAGCAGCGCGCTGAGTTCGCCGGCCTCGGACTGATATCCCGAATCACCCGCAGGCCGGCGCAATTGAGCGAATGGGTGGTCGACCGCGAGCGCGGGCTTTACTTCGTCAACTTTGGCGGTGGTGCGGGGGGCGCGCCGTATTTCCTCGCACTGGCTGACAAGGATGGCTTGGTCCTGGATGCACAGGCATACGAGAAATCGGACGGACCGTATCGCCCCAAGGGCGTCGAGGTCGAATGGACGGTGGAATCGATCGCGATTCCGCAACGAGCGGCGATCCTGGCAAAGGATCTTGTCACGGCATTGAGTGATGCCCTGAAAGTCTATGGGTCGCTGGGAAACGCCGAAGTAACCAAGTCAGTCCAGGTGAAGTTGGTTTCGCCTCGGCTGGTCTGATCGCCGCGCAAAGGAACTGCATATATGTCTATCAATTCGCTGATCGAGTTCACCAATGGCTGGCGCGAGGCGCACTCCTTGCCTGCATTCGGCGAATTGCTTCCGGAGCAACTTGAACTGCTGGCAAGAGATCTGCAAACGCAAATCGCGGCAATTTCCGTCGACCCGATCGGCAAGGCTCCCGGTGCGCGTCTCATGACTTACACCGGAGACGTTGGCGCGACTCCCGGTTGGCAGGTGGCGCAAGCGCTCTCCGACCACAGCGCCAACAATCTCTACTTCATCAACGATACCGAAGCGGGACAGCTGCTGAACGACCCACGGTTCCGGGATGCCGTTCGCGCAGCTTCCGGCAGCGCCCAGCTTGGGGACTCGTTGATCTTGGGCAAGACCGTCAACGGCACGCGCGTGCCTTATGGCGTCGAGGGTGTTCCGAGTTTCAGCGATCAGCTCTCCCTGAAACTCGCCCAGTCGGCACATGGTGACGTCCTGTGTTTGACCAGTGATCTCGCCGGCGATGGGGTGTTTGCGACCACCGAACTATCGGCGCTGATCGACAATCCAAATGTCACGAGTATCAACGGCGTTCCGCGCGAGGCGTTTCTGCGGTTCCGGGTATCGCTTTCACCCCCGGAGGCGACGCAGTCGATTCACTCGGTGATCAAGGCGAGTTCGCTTGTTTACGGCGGGAACCTGCGCCTGCTGATCGGCGAACGATCGATCACTCTCCTCGAGCTGAACAAATTCAGGCTCGACGACGGGGCTATTCGCAACATCCTGAGAGCGGGATCGAACGCGGTGCTCAGCAGTCCGCTGCATACGCTCGAGGTGCTCGACAAAATCGTTGGTGCATTCACGATGGCTCAAGCCGCCTATGAGGCGGCAGGTCATGCCAAGGAGGGGCGCTGGGTTGAGGCGTCGCGAGTGATGGGGGAGTGGGGTGCCAAGTTTCTTGGCAGTCTGGCCGGTGGTATTGCGGCTGCTGAGATGACAGGTAGTGCATTGGCGCCATTGCGAGTGGCTGGTCCCCTCGGAGCGTTTGGATGGGGATTTTTCACGTTAGCAGCCGGTATCGCTGGTGGCGTACTCGGGGAAGAGGTCGTGGAGGAGATGCTGGAGAGATTCTTCAGGCCAGATGCGGAACCTGCCTGGGACTTGAAGCGTTCGATTGACATGGCAATGCGTGACGACGCAAGTGGGCTTCTATTTCGCCAGGCCCTTTTGCATCTCAATCCAACCGCAAATCTGTCCGGCGTCGCCCCTGATGCCGAAGGTCTGGCGCTGTATGACCCCGAAGCGGGTACGGGATTCATCACGCGGGAATGGGTTGAAACGCGGGCCAGCATCCTGGCGGCATACGAGCAATACAGAGGTACCAGTGGCGTCGGAAATATTCTTACCTACCCGCTTGGCCTGCCGTTCGGAATTGCTGGCGACCTGTTCATTGCCGATGCGGCGCTCGGAACGGACAACGTGTTGCTCGTCGCCGGTTACCCGAACGGCGCCGAACCTCGATTCGTAAGATTCGGAGATGCCCTGTCAAACCACCTCGAAGGGGGTGCCAGCGCAGACAAGTTGTTCGGCGCTGATGGCAACGACGTCCTTGTTGGTGGCCGCGATGGCAAGCTGACCACTGAGTCTGACTACCTTGAAGGTGGTCGAGGAAGCGACACCTACGTCTACGACACTGGCGATGGACAAGATGTAATTCTTGATGCCTGGGGATCGAATCGCCTCGTCATCAACAATAGCGAGATTTCCGGGTCGTTTGTCCGGGCCACGGATCCAATACGCCGCGACTTGTGGGCCTGGTCGGCGCCAGAAGGCAACGGAGAGATCATCTTCACTCTGCTGGATGGCACTCTGCAGCGCGGGACGCTGCTGATTTCCGGCCCCGCTCTCGGTGCAAACGGCAGCATCACGATCAAGGATTTCTCGAACGGACAGTTCGGACTCAACCTCGCCGCTGAAAATGCCATCAAGACTCTCGAAAGCAGCGCAATGTTGGCAGAAGGCACAGGAAACACTGTCACGCTCACACTGAGCGGCCCTGCAAACATCGGGCAGTCGGTGCGTGTTTCGGTTGGCGCTTCGATGAGCGAACTCGTCAGTCTGGTAATTGCCGGAGAGCCGGTGCCGTTCGACATGTACGGCAATCTCGATCTGGAACTTACTCCCGGACAAACCCGGTTTGTACTCGCGTTGATATCGCGCGGCGATTTTGACGAAGACACGGTGGTGAACTTCACGGCGTCGTTGCTGGACGACGAAGATGAGCCCATTCCAGGGACTCAAATGTCGCTTCCCATCGATTTTGTTGCCACTGATGAATCTGCGTTTCCGGCACCGGACACATTCGACGTCGTTCATGCCAACGTGGGCGACTTCAGCTTCAATACCGATACGGGTCAATCCATCCTGGTTCTCGATGACGATCGCGGTTCCTCGATTGAGGGCGGTCCATCCTTTACCGGTGGTCCGGTAGATGCCGAAGTCCAGGTCAACGCGGGAGGTGGCGACGACTTCATTCCTATCAATGCAGAGCATGTTTGGGTCAGTGGCGGTTCGGGCGATGACCTGATCTGGGCATGGGGTGGGACCGCGCATACGGTTCGAGGTGATACCGGCTCTGATGTCGTCTCGGTTGGGCAGGTCAGCAACGAGCAGGAAGGATCCAGTCAGCTCTTCGGCGAAGGCGAGGTCACTCTCGAGCAGGCAATCGCCGCCGGTGGCGGGCCTTCTGAAGAGTTCTATGGCGACGTGGTAGTTAGCTACGCCCAGCGCTCCAACGACCTGCTCGTGGGCTCCCGCGCACGTGACTTGCTGGCCGGTGGTGGTGGTTCAGACACGTTGGCCGCAGGCGCGGGCAATGACCTCATCCTGGGAGACCAATGGGTCTCGATTTTCGTGCCCACCGCAGTCAACCTGCCAACGTTCCAGTGGAGCTGGAGCCTCGTGTCGACGGCAGGCCCCGGTGGGGTAACGACCTACTCA
>Ga0190271_10002140_pt1 | contig 11775 bp, 10 predicted proteins | sample Popmic356T_FD_133747 | JGI IMG/M metagenome (GOLD analysis project Ga0190271, IMG submission 133747) | Populus adjacent soil microbial communities from riparian zone of Weber River, Utah, USA - 356 T | ecosystem: Environmental > Terrestrial > Soil > Riparian zone | place: USA: Utah | collected...
ACCGGTGGCACCGGCGGCGCCACCTTCAATGGCACTCTGAACTCGATGCCGACCACCTACGCGGCCGCCACCGGCGTCGCTGTGGCCGGCGGGACGCAGCGGATCGTCTACCGAATCGGATGGACGATCAACACCGCAGCCGACAACACGGTCCAGAGCTCCTCGGCAGTGGCCAACCTGAACTGGGAGATCAACTGATCCCGGCAGGCAACTGATCTGATCGAGCCGGCCCCGGCGCCCGACACCGGGGGCCGGGGCCGGCGACGTTCAGAGGAAGCGAGCAGAGCGACGACATGACCACGATCACCGACCCGATCCGAAGCGAGATCTACGTTCCCGAGCCCTACTCGTGGGTGAGACTCGCCGCCGGCATCCTGGGACGCGCATGGTTGTGGTTCCTGGCAGCATGCGTGGCCGTCACCCTGATACCCATTCTTTTCGGATGGCACTCCTACGTCATCGTCACCGGGTCGATGGAGCCGGGCATCAGCGCCGGCGACGTCGTGCTCGCCTCGCCGGACTCGGTCATCGAAGACACAGTGATCACTGAGGGGGGACGACCCCCCTCAAACCCCCAGATTGTGGGGAAGGTCATCACCTTCGACAACCCTGGCCGCGAAGGTCACATCCTCACCCACAGGGTGGTGTCGATCGACGATGACGGCTCCCTGGTGACACAGGGAGACGCCAACCCGACACCCGACAGTGTCCATGTCCCCCGGGAGTCTGTCACCGGCTTGGGGCGCATTCTGGTGCAGTTCGTCGGTCTTCCCGTGGTGTGGTTCGTGACCGGTGACTGGCTCCCGATCCTCGTTCACCTCGTCATCCTCGTCGGAGCCGTGGTGGCGACCGTCCTCGACTACGAGCCCGAAAATCATGGACGACGGCCCTGGCACAGACGAATCGACCAGCGACAGCCGGCCGACCCCAAGAGGCTCCTCACACGAAGCGCCCCGTCGATAACGCCGATTCTGATCGTGGCGATCGCCGCGAGCTTTGGCATCCGCGGCGAGGGGATCCCGACCAGCACGGCCGCCTTCACGGGCACCACAGCCAACACCAACGACAGCTGGACGATCCCCAACTGGAGTTACACCACCGAGGTCAACAACCTCGGCCCGTATCTGTATTGGAAACTGGACGAAACCGGAACGGCGGCCACAGCCGCCGACGCCTCGGGCAACAGCCGAACCGGGACCTACTCCCCCAGTGGCGCCGCCACCAACTTCAGCAGGCTTGCCGACGGTGGGCTGGTGACAGACACTCCGGACCGGGCCGTCCAACTCCTCACCACCAATTCCTGCATCAACACCTCCTCGACCACTGACATCGCTGCTCCGCAGACCTTCACCGTCATCGCCTGGTTCCGGACTCCGAATGGCTATACGAGTGGTGGGAAGATGGTCGGCTTCGAACGGCCTCGAACCGGCGTCTCCGCCCCGACGGCCGGCGCCTATGACCGGCAGCTCTACATGGACGGCCAGGGACGGGTCTGGTTCGGTGTCTACAACGGCGCCCACGTCGGTCTCGGCTCCGTAACCGGGCTCAACAACAATCAGTGGCACATGGCGGTGGGAACCCAGAGCTCGACCGGGATGCGTCTCTATATCGACGGCGTGCAGGTCGGCACGAATACCAACACCGTCGGCGAGACGCAGAATGGATGGTGGCGGGCCGGGTGCGGCAACCTCGCCGGTTGGGGTGACCAGTGGGGAGGCGCCAACGACCCGGGCACCGACTCGGCCACGGCCCAGAACCGGCCATTCATGGCCTCACTCGACGAGATAACCGTCTACTCGGGAACGGCCCTCACCGCCCAGCAGATCGCCTTTCTCTACTGGGCCCGGTGACCCAGGCGGTCAGCTCTGGAGCTCGACTATGAAGCGAGGCACACCGGAAGTGTCGTCCTGCCAATTGATCGAGAAGTCCGACCCCGAGACGTCGACCGAATGCGCGATGATGCTTCCGAACACCGAGACATTCGACGAGGACGACATCTGGATCTCTCCCCTCGGGGCGTACATGAGACCGGTCCAGCTGATGCCGTTACCGCTGTACTGGATGGCGTTGACGTTGCAGGCCGGCGGACTGCCCGCATTGGAGAACATGAGCAATGGGGAGTAACCACCCGTGGCAACCGGCGCGTGACCCGTGATGCTGGCAGCGCCGTTCATCTCGATCTGACCCTCGGCGACAAAGGTCACCGTCACATCAGGCGCCGTGGTGACACCCTTGAGATCGATCGCCTTGTTGCCGGTCTTCGGCGAGTAATAGATCCCGGATTGCGTGATAACAATGCTCGCGTTGTTCCCGGTGGCATGACCGTGGGAGACCATCCAGCCGTTGTCGATGCTGACCCCCGGAGCCGCGTTGAAGTAGTCGCCCGTGGCTCGGGGCCCGCCCGGCCGGAACTCGGCGATATCGAGGTCCAGTGGATAGTTCTTGGGCGAACCGAAGTATTTCTCGGCGTCTGCGGCGACATCCGCTTCGTTGGTGTTCAGGTTCCCCCGGTACTCGATCGCCCCCGTGACGTTCGCGTCGGAACCAGTGATCTTCAGATCGCCGTTGGAGAAGATCCCGCCGTTGACCGTCTGGGCCGAGCCGCTCAGGTCCAGCTCGACGGCACCACCGGTAGCGCAAGCCTCGGCACCTGCGAAGATGGCGTAGCCCCCAAGGAACGGCTCCTGTTCACACGTGGCGACTCCCTGCGAAACCACGGTGAGACTCTCGGCCCCCACGCCGGGCCCGGCGAAAGTGGTGTCGTTGACCCTCTGAATGATCACCTCGTACTCGGTGTCGTCGAGTTCGTTCACGGTCACGACGACCTCGGGATCGTTGTCGTCGTAGCCGTTCTCGGCGGCGACGGCGAGGGCCGATCCCTCCGGGTCCGGTGCGGCGGCGTCGCGGGGGTTGCATGCCTCCCAGGCGGCGGCCAGAGCGGCGTTGTCGGCTGCGTTCTGGGTCCCGCGTCGTTGGTCGAATCCGAGGCCCCCGTCGATGGCGAGAGCGGCGAACCCCACCAGCACGAACAGAGAGATTGCCACCAGGATGGCGGCGGCACCTCTCTCGTTCTGGGCGTCTGTGTTAATCGTCATGGTCCGGGGAATGCCAATGCGTCGGCAGGGCAGAAGTCGAAGAACCGGTCTGCCTCGGAACTCGGGCTCAGCGTGATCTCTCCGCCGAGAAATGGCCCCACTATCGGGGTGATCATGTCTACGTCGTGGGTGACATCGATCCGTATCCGTGATCCGGGGAGGAGATCACGCGGATCGGGCCCGCAGTACACGGCGACTGTGGTCGCGGCTGTGCTCAGATCGGGTGAGGAAACTGCTGACCGCACCCTCGCCTCGACGTCGGCGGCCAAGGCGTTCTCGGTATAGGCGAAATAGCTGGCACCGTCCTGGACTGCGTCACGAACTGAGATGTTGGCAACGATGGCCCTGCCGACGTCGACGATTCCCAGTAGGAGGACGAGAAGGAACATGGTCACGAATGCCATCTCCACGGCGGCAGCGCCCCGATCGGTGGATCGATGCCTATTCACCAACAACTCCCTTGAACACGGAGCGGTTTTGAGTCGAGGTCAAGTCGATCCCGTCGAGGAACGACGACAGAAGGGGAACGATGGCGTTGAAGGTTCCCTCCACTTCGACCTGGACACCGAACCCGTTGTCGATGTTGGTCGGCGCCGGCAGCGGAGTCGCCGGGTCGCAGTCGGCCACCGGGGCACCCGCCAGGTTGGAGTAGGTGATTTCGACGTCGCTCGATGAAAGGCTCATGCCGACGACCTTGGCGAGAGCGGCTTCGGCGATCTGGTCGCAATCGAGATAGTTGGGAAGGCCGTCGCTGTCGTCGACCGTGGTGGCGAAACGCGCCCCTTCGCGGGCCGCGGTCCAAACCGTGGTGAACCCGTGTCCCAACCGCGCGAACTCGATGACGCCAAAGAGAAGAAGAAAGAGAAGCGGTGCGACCACGGCGAATTCGACCAAGCTCGCGCCTCGATCATTCGCCCTACCTTTGTTGAACAACACCGAGTACCCCCCTCACGGATTTCACCCGTGACCCTTACAGGTAGTTATCGTCCTCGATCGACAGAGGGTTACCCAAAACTTTCCCGGATGAGCGATGATTGCTCAGAACAACGCCGGGACTGTCGATACAAACGGGACACGCCACTGTGCACCCGGAGTCGCCACTAGTGGAATCCAGCGGTCCACCAATCCTAGAACCAATGTCTTCGCCTCACCCCAGAATCGGCAACCCTCGAGACCACGATTTCGAGACGAGGCTTCGCGCCGCCAAGGACGGGGCGGAATGGGCGTGGGGCGCGATCTACCGCGACCTGGCCGGGACCGTGACCGGGTATCTCGCCAATCGGGGGGCGGCCGAGCCGGAAGACCTGACGTCGGAGACCTTCCTCCAGATTGCGAGGAACATCTCGAGCTTCGACGGCGACGAGTCGGCATTTCGTTCCTGGGTCTTCGTGATCGCCCACCGGCGCCTGATCGACTCACGGAGGGCGCGGCAACGTCGCCCCGAAACCACCAATCTTCCTGACCCCACGGGTGGTGGTGTGGGAGGAGACGTGGAAGTGGAGGCTTTGAATCGACTGACCACTGACGAGCTGAAATCCGCTTTCGAGAAGCTGTCGGAGAGCCAATCCGATGTGCTCAGTCTCCGGATCATCGGCCAACTGACGCTTGAAGAAACTGCTTCGGTCCTGGGAAAGCGGGTTGGCGCCGTCAAGGCTGCCCAGCGAAGGGGCCTGCTCGCCCTCAGCGAGCATCTCGACCTCAGCGGGGTAACCCGATGAGCCCTTCCGGCGATTACTTGGGTGAGATGCCGACAACCAAAGCTCTCGATCGCGAAGTCGAACTGCTGTTCGCCGGCACGCCCGTCGTGGGCGGGCGACTATCGGGTCTGGCCCCGTTAGTGGAGCTGATCCGCACTCAATGGACGACAGCGCCATCTGAGTCGGAAATTGCACACTTCGCAAGAACTGCCGGAGCGGAAGTCAAAGTGTCGCAGTCCGCTACCGCAGCCGTCACCACTCTTCGGCGCCAGCGGTTGACACCCCGGCAGGGTTTAGCCCCGCGTCTGGCAACAGTCGGGGTTGCCGTACTTCTCATGTCCGGGACAGCCGGCATGGCCCTGGCGGCCAATGGCGCCGCTCCCGGCGATGCCCTTTATGGCCTCGATCGCGCATTGGAGCAGGTTGGAGTCGGCTCGGGCTCAACAGACGAACGGCTCGAAGAAGCGGTGGTGATGGCGGCGCAAGGTCGATCGGACGAAGCCCTAGCTCATGGCATTGAATCGCTGAGCGGACTTTCCGGGGATTCAGCCGCCGTGGCTCTGGGTGCGCTCACCGTCGCCTCCGAGAATCTCGTTCATACACAGGACACCGCTGACGCGGCCGCCACCGCGAATATTCGTGTCTCGGCCCTGGTCACATACATCGCACAGAACATCGGCGTCGGCAGAGGAACGGACGGCCGCGAGTTCGGTCAAGGGGTCGCCCAACTCGCCCGGGACATCGGCGGGGGCGACGATGCAGTCGGGGCCCAAGACCCGTCCGTCGCCCCAGCCCCCGGCCAAGGACAGTCGAACAACCCGGGTGCCGGCGCCGGGAATGAGGGGTCAAGCGATGGAACCGGACCCGAAAACGGCAATTCGAATGGCAACAGCCATGACAACCCAGCCGACAACGGCAACAATCAGGACAGCGGCCCGCCCGTCGAATCACCGTCCATGACCGCGCCCAGCCAGGACAACGGCCCCCCCGTCGAATCACCGTCCGTGACCGCGCCCAGCCGCGGGACCAACACGGAAGATTCGCCTGCCGCAACCGCCCCCGGCAAGGAAAGCAAGCCCTAGGCCAGGTATCTCAGAACGGCTTCACCTCGGGGTGAAAGCCGATACCCGGTGAGGAGGCTCTCGGTAAGGCCCATCTCCTTCAGCTTGCGGACATCCAGCTTGAAGGGCATCTTCTCTCGGCCCACTGATGCGGCCAGGTCTTCGGCTCGCACCCCGGGATTGTCTGCGATCAGGCCCAATGTCTCCCATGTCCATGGACCGTGCTTACTGATGGAGTCGAGGCGTTGCAGACGGCCGCCTATCTCAATCAGGCCGGCCTCATCCGGGATGATCTCTCGGAGGGTCACCCGAGGGTCCGGCCCAGCGTGGCGAAGTCGGATGCGATAGAGCGTCTCCCCGCGGTTCCCGGCTGAAGCGATTAGCTCGGGCACGGTCTCGAGGCCGCCCGCGACCGCGTCTTCCTGTGTCAGGTCTGCCGGGTCGACGGCGTCGACGGAGAGAACCTCGATGAGGCCAATGGCGGTGCGAAGTTTCGAACCGGCTTTGACCCGTGCCTGATCCCATCTCCGGTACACCGACCCGATCCGTCCTGCCTCTATCCCTGCCAGGACGTCGCACTTCAGGAGCATGGAACGCTGAAGGTTACGGCGCTGCGAACTCAGTCCGACTGGTGACCCTGGGGCAAAACCTTGGGGAATCTTCGACGAGCTCACTTTGCAACCGAGATGTGGTGCAATAGCTTCGGGCTGGCCGACAAAGGCTCACTCGGGGCGGGAGGCGCATCACAGGAGGACGACGTGACTCGCAACCGCTCGAGGTTGGGCACGCTGATCGTGATCGGCATGCTCGGCTCCCTGCTCCCCCTCACCGCCCTGCCGGCAGGCGCAACCACCGGCGATCTGGTCATTACCGGCGTCGTCGACGGACCATTGCCCGGCGGCCTGCCCAAGGCGATCGAGCTCTATGTCGCCAACGACATCCCCGATCTGAGCATCTACGGGGTGGGTTCGGCCAACAACGGGAACCCGAGCACCGGTCCGGAGTTCACCTTCCCTGCCGTCGCTGCAACGGCCGGTGATTTCATCTACCTTGCAAGCGAGATCCCCGGCTTCACCGCCTTCTTCGGTTTCGCCCCTGACTTCACCAATGCCACCGCCCCCAACATCAACGGGGACGATGCCATCGAGCTGTTCCTGGGCACCGATGTCGTCGACGTGTTCGGCACTGTTGGCATGTCCGGGACCGGGCAGCCCTGGGAGTACACGGACGGCTGGGCCTATCGCGCCGACGGGACCGGCCAGGACGGGGCCACGTTTGCTCCCAGCAACTGGTCTTTCAGCGGCATCAACGCACTCGACGGGGCGACCACCAACGCCACTGCGACAACGCCCTTCCCGCCGGGCACCTACACCGAGGAAGTCTCGCCTCCTCCGCTACCGGATTCCTTGATCATCAATGAAGTCGACGCCGACACCCCCGGCACCGACGCTGCCGAGTTCGTCGAGATCTACGACGGAGGCACAGGGAACATCTCCCTGGACGGGTTTGCCCTGGTCTTCTACAACGGAAGCAACGACCTCAGCTACGGGACCGTGGACCTCGACGGCTTGACCACCGACTCCGATGGGTATGCCGTGGTCTGTGGCGATGTCGATGCGGCCTTCGCCGTGAACTGTGATCTCGACTCGGTGGTCGGCATCCAAAACGGGCAGGACGCAGTCGCCCTGTATGCAGCCGACGGGGCGGACTTCCCTGTGAACAGCGCGATCGCCCTCGACGGTCTCGTGGACGCAGTGGTCCACGAAACCGGCGACCCGGACGACCCCGGTTTGCTCGCCCTACTGAACGCCGGCCAGTCGCAGGTGGACGAGAACGGGGCGGGGGATGGTCCCGGCCACTCCAACCAGCGCTGCCCGAACGGGAGTGGCGGATCCCGAAACACCGACACCTATGCCCAATTCATCCCGACCGTCGGGGTGGCCAATGTGTGTGCGGTTGTGCCACCGGACCCGGTTGCCCGTCTCATCCATGAGATCCAGGGTGCCGGGCCGGCCAGCCCACACGACGGCACGGGCGTAGTGGTCGAGGCAGTGGTGGTCGGTGACTTTCAGGGTGCCGGAGGGCTGCGAGGCTTCTACCTGCAGGAGGAGGACGCGCAGGCCGACAGCGACCCATTGACCTCTGAAGGCATATTCGTTTTCGACGGCTCCTTCGGCGTGAACGTCGCGGTTGGTGATCTCGTCGAAGTGACCGGCACGGTGGACGAGTTCAACGGCTCCACCCAGATCGGCACGGTGACTTCGGTGACAGTGATCTCGGCGGGGAACGGCGTCACCCCCGCCACCGTGACGCTTCCGGTGACGGCGATCACAGACCTCGAGGCGTTCGAGGGCATGTCGGTCAATATGCCTCAGACCCTGACGATCTCTGAGTTCTTCAACTACGACCGCTTCGGCGAGATCGTTCTATCCACCGAACGCCAGTTTCAGCCAACCGCCCTGTTCGAGCCCGGGTCGCCAGAAGCCAACCAGCTCGCGGCGGCCAATGCCCTGAGCCGGATCACCCTCGACGACGGTCGGACCGCCCAGAACCCGGACCCTGCGGTCCACCCGAACGGCGCCGAGTTCAATCTGGACAACCTGTTCCGTGGCGGCGACACGGTGGCGAATGTGGACGGGGTGCTCGACTTCGCATTCGACCTCTACCGGATTCATCCGACACAAGGGGCCGATTTCGCGGTCCAGAACCCGCGTCCTGCGGAGCACACTGCAGTCGGAGGAAGCCTCGAAGTGGCGTCTTTCAATGTGTTGAACTACTTCTCGACCATCGACACGGGTGTCTTCGTTTGCGGGCCCCTCGAGAACCAGGAATGCCGCGGTGCCGACGATGCCGCGGAGTTCACCCGGCAGAAGGACAAGATCATCACGGCCCTGGCGGAGATCGATGCCGATGTGGTCGGTCTGATGGAGATCGAGAACAATCGCACGGACGAGGCCTTGGCCGATCTGGTGGCCGGCCTCAACGCACGGTTGGGCGCCGGGACCTATGAATACATCGGATCAGGGTCGATCGGGCCGGATGCGATCAGGATCGCCCTCATCTACAAACCGTCGAGGGTGACCCCGGTCGGAATCGACGCTGTGCTCGACAACGACGAATTCCTGGATCCCAACAACCTGGGCATGGCCCAGAACCGGCCGGCTCAAGCTCAGACCTTCCAGCAGAATGCCACGGGCGAGTTGTTCACCGTTGTGGTCAACCACCTGAAGTCGAAGGGCTCGGGGTGTGGGCCCGGCGATGACGATCCCGTGCAGGGGAACTGCAACCTGACGAGGGCACTGTCGGCGGCCGTGCTGGCCGACTGGCTCGCTACTGACCCGACGGGAAGCGGCGACCCGGATTTCCTCGTCATCGGCGACTTGAACTCCTATGACAAGGAAGACCCCATCGATGCCTTGACCGCGGGAGCCGACGACATCCCTGCCACCGGTGATGACTTCACGGATCTGCTGCTGCAGTTCGAAGGCGAGAGGGCCTACAGCTACCTCTTCGACGGACAGCTCGGCTATCTCGACTACGCGCTAGCCAATCAGACGCTGCGAGCGCAGGTCACGGGGTCGACCGTCTGGCACATCAACGCAGACGAGCCCGACCTCATCGACTACGACACCGAGTTCAAACAAGACGCCCAGGACGCCATCTATGCCCCCGACCAATACCGGTCGTCGGACCACGAGGCCGTCATCGTCGGACTCGCCCTGGACCAGACGCCGCCGGTGGTCGTGGCAGAGCTGGATCGGATAACCGCCACGGGGAACACCGGGATGTTCGTCGTCGACTTCACCTGTCAGGACGCGGTCGATCCCATGCCGGACTGTGTAGCCGATCTCAACGGGGTACCGGTCACCGACGGTCAGATCATTCAGCTGGTCAGGGCACCGGGCCAGCCCATCACTCTGCGTCTCGGGACAGTGCTCTTCATGAAAGCCGACAGCTTCACCCTGACGGTGACCGGGACAGACGAGCGGGGCAACAGCGCCACGGCCACGGCCGAGCCGGTCTTCCGAAGCTAGGGGCCCCTAACCTGGTCTGCCTCGAGCTCGACGGGCCGGGTGGCCACGCTCGAGATGGCGCCGCCCCGGATCACTGTGAGGTCGACCGATCCGCCGACACGGTCTCCGGTCATCATGCGCTGCAGGTCCCTGGCGTCTCGCAGCGGCACGCCATCACCGGCCACCAAGATGTCACCGGGGCGGATCCCGGCCCGTTGTGCCGGGCTGCCGTCCACTACCTCCACGACCTCGATGCCTCTCTCTTGGCCCAAGCGATCAGCCAACAGGGGCGGCAGAGGGCGGGTGCCCCCGGCAACGCCTAGATATGCGCGGCGGACCTTCCCACTCTTGATCAGCTCTGCGACGATCGCCTTGGTCGCTTCGTCGATTGGCACCGCCAAACCGAGGCCCTGCCCGATCATCGGTCCAACGACGGCAGTGTTGACCCCGACCACCCTGCCTCCGGCGTCCGACAGCGGGCCGCCCGAGTTTCCGGGGTGAAGCGCGGCGTCGGTCTGGATCACGTTCTCGACGAGACGGGAGTGCCCCTGACTGTTGGCCGCGATCGACCGTCCCAGGGCGCTGACCACCCCTGCCGTCACCGACCCGGAAAAACCGAGGGGGTTGCCCAGAGCGACGACGAGCTGGCCGACCTCCAGGCTCGAGGCGTCTCCCAGCTCGGCAGCGGGCGCCTCTGAGCCTTCGAGCTTGAGAACTGCGAGATCGGAGAGCCGGTCGCGGCCCACGACGTCGAACCCTGTCTCCCAGCCGTCCACGAACGAGGCGCCACCCCTGGTGCTTCCCTCCACAACATGGGCCGATGTCAGCATGAACCCGTCGCCGCTGATGACCACGCCCGAGCCCGACCCGTCATTCCACTCACCCCGGCGACCCCGGCGGCGCGTGGAAAGGGCAACAACGGTGGGTAAGAGCGTCCGCGCCACGGACGTGACTACTGCCGAGTACGCGTCGAGAGCCATCTGACTCCGGGCGATGCCGACGGAGGGATCCAGGCTCACGAGAACCGGGCGGTCACGGAAAGGCTGTCATTGACGCGAACCAACCCAAGGTCCAATGACTGCCCGGCGCCAGAGAGGACGCGATGCAGGTCGTCGACATCGGAAGTCGCCTGGTCTCCTGCGCTGACGAGAACGTCTCCCTCGCGCACACCAGCGACGTCTGCAGGTGAGCCCTCCTCGACCAGCCTGATCAACAAGCCATCTGCTTCGTCGAGGCCCATGGTCCGGCGAAGACGCCGGGTCACCTCGACAGGAGCGAGACCAATGCCGAGATGGCGCGGCTCGGGGCGGTCACCGCTGCGGAGTGCCGCCACCGTGGCCTTGAGGTCGCCGGAAGCGGCCTGCGCCAGATAGAACCCCCTGCCCAATCGGCGGGTGTTGATCCCAACCAGCCGCCCGTCCAGATCGACCACAGGGCCACCCGATGCCCCGGGAGGGGCAAGGGCGGTGTGCTCGAATCCTCCAGCCACCCGACGGCCCCGGGGGCCGCGAAACGACCGATCGGCAGCGGCGACCCAGCCCAGAGTCGCTCTGAGCCCCCGCCCGCCCGGGTTGGCCAGGCCGACAACCGGCGCACCGATGCTGGGGGCTACTTCGTCGGGCTGCCATGTGATGGGCCCGGCGTGACCGTTGCCGACCTCGAGCAAGGCCAGATCAGAGTCGACATCGATCCCCAGGACCCTCGCGTCTTCCACCCGCCCGTCGAAAAGCGTGACCGTCGCCCGTTCCGGACTCACGTTGTGGGCATTGGTGAGGACGAGGCCGTCCTCCAACAGGACTCCGGAGCCCATGCCCCAACGGCCTCCGAGCCCGACCACCGACGGGCCGACGGAGTTCGCCACCGAGGCCACCGCCTCCCCGATCTCGGTGAGAATCATCATGCGCCTCCT
>Ga0190271_10002141_pt1 | contig 11773 bp, 12 predicted proteins | sample Popmic356T_FD_133747 | JGI IMG/M metagenome (GOLD analysis project Ga0190271, IMG submission 133747) | Populus adjacent soil microbial communities from riparian zone of Weber River, Utah, USA - 356 T | ecosystem: Environmental > Terrestrial > Soil > Riparian zone | place: USA: Utah | collected...
ATCGCCCGGTACATGGCGCCGGTGTCGAGATAGGTCAGTCCCAGCCGTGCGGCGAGGCGCCGGCCCACGGTGGACTTGCCCGACCCCGCGGGTCCGTCGATGGCGATGACTCGCACGCAGTGCTCCCTTTCCGCGCGCGTGACGACGCGCGCAACGCTTCTCCGATCGCAGTGATCCTACGAACTCCACACCATCACCCGGTGCCCGGCCGAATCGATTCCAGGTCCGCCCAGTACTCCGGATAGGTCTTGGCGACGCAGTCCGGATCGGCGATCCCGATCCCAACGGTGCGCAGCCCGATCAGGGCGAAGCTCATCGCCATGCGGTGGTCGTCATAGGTGTGCACGACCCCCGGCTCGATCGGCCCGGGGATGATCGTGAAGCCATCGGGGTCCTCCGTTGCCTCGATCCCGAGCCTCCGGAGCTCGGTCACGACCGCGGCGACCCGGTCCGTCTCCTTCCGACGGATGAACCCGATCCCGGTCACCACTGTCGGGCCCGACGCGAACGCGGCCACCGCGGCCAGCGTCTGGGCGGTGTCCGACAGCTCCGACAGGTCGACCGTGACGCCCTCGAGCCGGCCCGTGCCACGAACCTCGGTCCAGTCCTCGTTGCGCCTGACCTGCGCCCCCATCTGCTCGAGCACGTCGACGAAGGCCAGGTCGCCCTGGGTGCTGCTGGCGCCCAGCCCGTCCACCCGAACCCGACCGCCGGTGATCGCAGCGGCGGCGAAGAAGTAGGAGGCGGCGGACGCATCGGGCTCGATGGCGAGACTGGTCGCCCGGTACCCCGACGGGGCGACCACGATGGACGACCCCGCGTTCTCGATCCTGGTGTGGGCCCCGAAGCGGGCCATCACGTCGATGGTCATGTCCACGTAGGGCCGGGAGACGAGCGGCGTCGTCACGTCGATGCGCAACTCGTCGTCCATGCAGGGCGCCGCGAGGAGCAGGCCCGAGAGGAACTGGCTGCTGAGGTCGCCCGCCACGCCGATCGTCCCGCCCCGCAACCCGTTGGCCGTCAGCCGGAAGGGAAGGTGACCCTCCTCCCCCATCGGCGTGACGACGGCACCGAGACCAGCCAACGCGTCGAGGATGTCCGACATCGGGCGTCGTCGCAGCTGATCGTCTCCGTCCACCACGACGTCCGCGTGACCGAGCGCTGCCACCGGTGCGATGAATCGGGCGGTGGTCCCCGATTGACGGGCATCGAGCAGGGCGCCGGGAACGGGCGGCCGTCCCCGGCAGCCGACGATCTCGGCGGTGCGGCTGGACCGATCGAACCTCACCACGATCCCGAGATCGGCGAGGCAGCCCAACATCGCCTCGGTGTCGTCAGCCACCAGGACACCCGAGAGTCGTGACGTGCCGCCCGCGAGCCCCGCGCAGACCAGGGCGCGGTTGGTGATGCTCTTCGAGCCGGGCGGCCGCACGTCGGCGTCGACAGGACCGTCGAACGGGTTCACGGCGCGGACGTCACCCATCGATCAACCCAGCTCGTGCACGGAGGCGTGGCGGCCCGTGTCCGTGAGGGCGGAGGCGAACTCGTCCGCCCGATCGGCATCCACGACCGCGATCAGCAGCCCTCGCCGCTCGCCGGCGGAGTGTGCCACCTCGATGTCGTAGACGTTCACCGACAGGTTCGTCGCGAGCGACGTCACCGCTGCGAGCTCACCGGGACGGTCGGGGATGGCGACGCGGACCTCGGCCAGGTCCTCGGCGGGCGGTGCCCCGGTCGGGAGGTTGCGCCGGGCGTCCTGCGCCGCGACCAGTCGATCGAGCAGTGCGGCGGTGTCGCCGGTCGCGACCACGGTGCGCATGTCGCTCAGCGATGCCAGCAGATGGTCCAGCACATCGAGGATCGCGGTCCGGTTGTCGGTGCAGATGTCGAGCCAGATCCCCGGATCGCCGGCCGCGATGCGCGTCATGTCGCGAAAGCCTCCGGCCGCCAGGCGCAACAGCGCACCGTGCTCCTCCGACCGGGTGGCGGCGAGGCCCATCAGGGTGGCAGCAGTGAGGTGAGGGACGTGCGACACGGTGGCGACCAACTGGTCGTGGTCGGCGGGATCGAGGGTGATCACGTCGGCGCCGAACGAACGCACGACCGAATTGACCAGGCTGTGCGCCTCTGGGCCGGTGCGGTGGTTCGGGGTCAGGACCCAGGTCGCTCCGTCGAAGAGGTCCGGTCGGGCACCGTCGATGCCGATCGCTTCGGAGCCCGCCATCGGGTGACCACCGACGAACCGGGGGTGGTCGACCGCGTTGACCACCGGCAGCTTGACGCTCCCGACGTCGGTGACGACGCCGCCCCGTTCGAGGATCGGACGGGCGATCCCGGGGATCGACCGGACCGGAACGGCGACGACGGTCAGTTCCGCTGAGGGGTCCGAGCCAACGGCGTCGACCGCACCGAGCTCCAGCGCCCGAGCGGCCGAGCGGTCGTCCCGATCGGTCCCGGTCACGTGCCATCCGTTGGCACGCAGCGCCATTCCGACCGATCCGCCGATGAGCCCCGTGCCGACAAGCGCGGCCCGGCGCCTCGACCCGGTCACCGTTCGGCTCCGGTCATCGTTCGGCCCCGGTGCGTCACCCGTCTCACTGCGGGAGGTCGTCGCGGAGACCCACGGCGTCGTGGAGGTAGACGTGGTGGAGATCCGAACGCGACTTGTCCGTGGTCATGTGCATCAGGATCCGGATGCAGCGGGGCATTCCCCCATCGATGTCGAGCTCGCGGGCACAGATCAACGGCACGTCCCCGAAGCCCATCGTGCGCGCCGCCAACGCCGGGAAGCAGCTGTGGACGTCGTCGGTGGCCGTGAAGAGGATCGAGATGAGGTCGTCGTGGGCGAGGCCGTTCCGCTCCATCATCTGACCGAGCAACGCGGTCACCCGTTCGAGGAGGTGCTCCTTCTCGTCGACGTCCAGTGTGGTGGCGCCACGGAGCGCCAGGACCGATCCAGGCATCCGGTCAAGCTATCCGTCGGCGTCGCGGACGTCGGAACCGGAATCGCCCGCCCTCGCCTCCCGGCCGGCGCGCTCGGCCGGGTCGAACACGGAGCGCTCGATCTCGCGGACCTCGTCCCGCTCGAGCTCCCGCCATTCGCCCGGGCCCAACCGGGGGTCGCGCAACGGTCCGATCCGGGTCCGAACCAGGCGCACGACGGGATGGCCGACCGCCTCGCACATGCGACGGACCTGGCGGTTGCGGCCCTCGTGGATCGTGATCCGGACGATGCTGGAATCGAGGAGCGAGACCTTCGCGGGCGCGGTCGGACCGTCGTCGAGCACGATGCCTTCGCGCAGCTTGCGAATCGCTCCCCGCGACGGACGGCCCTCGACCTCGGCCACGTACTCCTTCTCCACCCCGAAGCTCGGGTGGGTCATCCGGTGGGTGAGCGTCCCGTCGTTGGTGAGCAGCAGGAGCCCTTCGGTGTCGAGGTCGAGGCGGCCCACCGGATGTACCCGGGGGTCGCTCGGTACCAGGTCGACCACGGTGGGGCGGCCCTGGGGATCGTCCGCGGTCGTGACGACCCCGACCGGCTTGTTGAGGAGGTAGTGGACGAGGCCCGGCTGTACGCCGATCGGCACCCCGTCCAGCGCGACCTCGTCGCGTTCGGTGTCGACGCGGGAGCCGAGGACGGCCACCTCTCCGTTGATCGTCACCCGACCGGCGGCGATGAGATCCTCGCTCACCCGCCGGCTGCCGAGCCCGGCGCGTGCCATCACCTTCTGAAGCCGCTCACCCGCCGCCGGATGCGGCTCGTTCACTCGTCGGGCTCGTCGAGGTCGATCGTGAGATCGATCATGTCCGGTGGCGCGTCGTGGGAACCGTCGGTCGGGGCGGCATCGGAGCCTTCGAGGACATCGACACTTCCGACCGCCTGGTCGTCCGCCTCCGCCCGCAGACCCTGCTCGAGCAGCTCGAGGACGTCGGGCCCGGGAATGAAGTCGCCGAGCGACGGAAGCTCGTCGACCCCGTTGAGGCCGAGTCGCTCGAGGAACAACGGTGTCGTGCCGAACAGCGACGCCTGCCCCGGTCCCGGGTCGCGTCCGATCTCGGCGATGTAGCCCCGCTGCTGGAGCGTCCGCATGACGCCATCGACGTTGACGCCCCGGATGGCCGCAACCTGAGCACGCGAGATCGGTTGCTTGTAGGCCACGATCGCCATCGTCTCGAGTGCCGCTGCCGACAGCCGTGCGACCTGACCGGTCAACACGTACCGCTCGACGTAGGGCGCCATGTCCTCATGGCTCTGGAACCGCCATCCGCCTGCGACCTTCACGAGCTGGAAGCCCCGACCCTCCTCCTCGTACGCCGCGGCCAGTTGCCCGAGGACCTCCTCCACCGCAGCCGCGCTCATCTCGACGAGTTGGGCGAGGACGCTGGGATCGGCCGGCTGGTCGGCGACCATGATGACGGCCTCGAGCGCACGGGCGGCTTCCTCCATCAACGAGCTCCGATCTGGTCCACCCGCCGTCGCCACCGCTTCGGTCGCCGTCGATTCGCTCACCGGCGCGGACTCCTCAGCCATCGTAGGCATCGACCGATTCGAGGACCGCCTCGGCGGTCGTGTCCCCGCCGATCCACACGACCTCGATGTCGCCGAACGTTCGGGGCTGACCCAGATCGACGAGGCCCTGCTTGAACAGTTCCAGGATGGCGAGGAACGCGATGATGACCTCGAGTCGCTCGACCATCTGGGACGTCAGGTCCCGGAACGACGCCCGACCCCGCAGCGGAAGCTCGACGCAGAAGTCGGCGACGGTGTCGACCACGCTCGCCCGGATGGGGGCGACGTGGTACAGGTCGATCGTCGGCTGCACCTTGGGCTCCATGGCCCGGAGGAACGCACGATGGAGCTCGTCGGGCGTGACGCCCTCGAGGAGGTCCGGCGCAACCGCGAAGAACCGCTCGTCGGGACCGATGCACCGCCCGACCGTCCGGGCCGCTGCGTTGTGCAGGCCTGCCAGCATCCCGGCGGCATCCTTGAACGTCTTGCACTCGAGGAGGCGGGCGAGCAGCAGGTCGCGCTCCTCCCACAGGGACAGCTCGTCATCGAGGTCGATGTCGTCGTCGCCGGGCAACAGTCGCCGGGTCTTGAGCTCGAGGAGCGTGGCCGCGATCAGGAGGAACTCGGTTGCGACCTCCAGATCCAGCTCTTCCATGCGGGTGAGCTCGACCAGGTACTCGTCGACGATGGTCGACAGCGAGATCTCGTAGAGCTCGACCTGCTCGCGCAGGATCAGGTGGAGCAACAGGTCGAACGGGCCCTCGAAGACCGGGGTCTGCACGGCGTAGGCCATCGGCGGAAATGATAGTTGGCCACCTCACCGGTCGAGTGACATCGATGTGATTTGACGAATATCGGTGCGGCCCCGTGCCCGGGCCATCGTTACGATCGTCCGCTCATGACCTCAACGGCCCCGCCCCGCGTCTTCTCAGGAATCCAGCCCACCGGTGACCTCCACATCGGCAACCTCCTCGGGGCGATCCTGAACTGGGTCGAGGACCAGTAGGGCGCCGACAGCTTCTACTGCATCGTCGATCTCCACGCCCTGACCACCCCGAAGCCTCCCGGCGAGGTCGGAACCAAGTCGCTCGAACTGGCTCAGGTCCTGATCGCGTGCGGGCTCGACCCGGCCGTGTGCACCCTGTTCGTGCAGAGCCACGTCCGGGAGCACACCGAGTTGGCGTGGCTCCTCCAGTGCGTGACCAGCATGGGCGAGCTCCGCCGGATGACCCAGTTCAAGGACAAGTCGGACCGGGCGGACTTCGTCTCGGCGGGGCTGTTCACGTACCCGACCCTGCAGGCCGCCGACGTGCTGCTCTACGACACCAACCGCGTCCCGGTCGGTGAGGACCAGCGTCAGCACATCGAACTGGTGCGGGACGTGGCCGAACGCTTCAACTCGCGATACGGATCGACGTTCGTCGTTCCCGTGGCGTCGGTCCCCCGCGCCGGGGCCCGCGTGATGGACCTCCAGGAGCCCACCAACAAGATGTCGAAGTCCGTCGACTCCCCCGCCGGCACGGTGTCGCTGACCGAGGACCTCGGCTCGGTCGCCAAGAAGTTCAAGCGGGCGGTCACCGATTCCGAGGGTGAGGTTCGTTACGACGTCGCGGCCAAGCCCGGGGTTTCGAACCTGTTGTCCATTCTCGGATCGGCAACCAGGCGCACTCCCGAGGAGGTGGCCGAGGAGTACTCCCAGTACGGCCCGCTCAAGTCCGACACCGCCGATGCCGTGGTGGCAGTGCTGGAGCCGATCCAGGCTCGACTGGCCGACCTGCGGGCCGATCCGGCCGAGACCACCCGACTGCTCGGACTCGGGGCCGACAAGGCCCGCGAGGTGGCGGCGGGCGTCCTGGCACGGGCCGTGACCAACATCGGGTTGCTTCCGGCGCGCTGATCGTTCCGGCAGCGTCGCAGCGGAGTCCGCGCGACCCCTCAGAGCCGACCGTCGTCGGCCGCAGCCAGAAGCCGACCCTGCCCCACCGGGATCGACCATTCGGCCTCGGGGCGATGGTGCTCACGGGCCCACGCCACAACCCTGGTGTCGGCGCCGGCGTCGGACATCAACTCGGCCCCGACATCGGGGTAGCGGGCGTACAGCCGGACCCGGCTCCACCAGCCGTGAGGAACAGCGCCACCGCTCCGTGGTGACGAATCCTGGTCCCGGGCGGTCGTGGTGAGCCCGAGGAGGGTTCCCAGCACCCGGCCGAGCACGCCCAGATGAGCAGAGGCCTTGCCCACGTCGTGGGTGAGGCCGGCGACGACCATCCAGCGGTCAGCCTCGGCCATGCCGCCCGGGACGGCCGAGAGCTCGCGTTCGACCGAACGCGCCACACCGACGCTGTGTCGACGGTCGATGGCCGCCATCGCCTCGAACAGGCGCACCTCTCCCCCACTGAGATAGGCGTGTGCCCACACCGTGTCGTCGGGCGACGGCTCGGGCGCTCCCCGGACCTGCCACCAGAGCGAGGTCGCGAACCGGCGCGCCCGATGGACCGGGGACAGCCGGGAGCTCACCGCCGGGCGTGCGCCCGGGGATGGGCGTCGCGGTAGGCCTGGAAGAGGCGGTCGGTCGCGACCTTGGTGTAGATCTGCGTCGTGCTCACCGAGGCGTGACCCAGCAGTTCCTGGACCGTCCGGATGTCTGCGCCGTGGTCGAGGAGGTGCGTCGCACACGAGTGGCGCAGGACGTGCGGGCTGATCTCGGTCGAGATCCCGGCCTCCGATGCCCGACGGCGGATGATCTGCCACACGCCCTGACGACCCAACCGACGACCCCGGGATCCGAGGAACACCGCATCGGCATCGCGGCGCGACGTCGCGGGCCGGACCAGTTCGGGACGGCCGAGATCGAGATAGGTCTCGAGGCCACGACGAGCCGGTCGCCCCAGGGGAAGGATGCGTTCCTTCGAGCGCTTGCCCATGACGCGGACGAGCGCACCGTCGAGATCCATATCGCCGAAACCGAGCCCGCAGGCCTCCGACACACGCATGCCCGTCCCGTACAAGAGCTCCAGGATCGCCCGGTCCCTGATGGCCACCGGTTCATCCCCGGACCCGGCGCCGTCGTGGACCGCCCGTTCGACGACATCGAGGAGCGCGGTGACCTCCGCCTCGGACAGCGCTTTCGGCAGCCCCATGACGCGGCGCGGGGTCTCGAGGTCCGTGGTCGGATCGGCGTCGACGATCCCTTCCGCTGCGAGGTGGCGATGGAGGTTGCGCACCGTCACGAGCATCCGTGTGACCGAGGCGGCGGCCAGCCCCGAGGACCGGAGCTCGGCCGAGTAGGCCGCGACGTCATCGGGGGTCGCAGTCGTCACCGTCCGACCCCGGAGAGCCAGGAAGGCGGTCCAGCGACGGAGGTCGCGGCGATACGCGGACAGCGTGTTGGGCGAGCGTCCCTTCTCGACCGTCAGGCGGGTGAGGAACGCCTCCGCCTCGATCGAAAGCTCGTCGGTCGCGTCGGCGGGCGCCGAACTCACCGGTCAGTCCGCCGACGCCGGATCACCGATCCGACTGGGTGCGCTGCTGGGTGAACGTGAGCCCGATGACGGTCTTGCCGTCGGTGATCCCGCCGGTTCCGATCAGCGCGACGGCCTCTCCCAGCGGGATGCGGAGCACCTCCATGTTCTCCTCCTCGATCCCCTGGGGCTCCGCAGGGACCGATTCCAGATCGGTCGCGAGGTAGACGAAGCTCTCCTCATCCGTGAACCCGACGGAGTTGTGGTAGTGCACCAGGAGCTCGAGCGTGCCCGGCACCAACCCCACCTCCTCGGCCAGCTCACGCCGGGCGGTGATCTCGGGTGGCTCCCCGGCGACGTCGCGCTTTCCGGCCGGGATCTCGATCATCATGGTGTCGAGCGGAGCGCGGTACTGCTTGACGAGCGTGACGGTGCCGTCGTCGTGGAACGGCACGACGCACACCGCGCCGGGATGCCGAACGATCTCGCGGGTGAACTCGGAGCCGTCGGGCGAGACGAAGCGGGACTGGTTCAGGGAGATCGCGTGTCCGGCGAAGACCAGGTCGTCACCGAGGTGACGGAAGCCGGAACCGCCGTCGGGCCCCGTCACGCCTCGCGGACAGCCGGTTCGCCGACCGGCTCCGAGCCGGAACCGTTGGTGACCGCGACCGCGCCGGGCGCCACCCGCTCGTCGGCCGCCAGCTCGATCGATCCGTCGTCGACCACTCGCAGCAGGTGCGGGTTCCGACCCTCGGCCCGCTCCTTCACGGCTCCCACGAAGTCGCGGAAGAGCGGCGCCGCCTTGGTCGGGCGGCTGGTGAACTCGGGGTGGGCCTGCGTGCCGACCCAGAACGGATGGTCCTCGAGCTCGATGAACTCCACCAGCCGGCCGTCGGGCGAGACGCCCGAGCAACGGAAGTCGCTTCCGGCGAAACGGCGGCGGTACGAGGGGTTGAACTCGTAGCGGTGACGGTGCCGCTCGGTCACCACGGTCTCGCCGTAGGCCCGCTGGACCTTCGATCCGGGTTCGAGCTGCGCGGTGTAGGAACCCAGGCGCATCGTGCCGCCCTTGTCGGAGATGTCTCGCTGGGAGTCCATGATGTCGATCACCGGGTGCGGGGTCTCGGGATCGAACTCGGTCGAGTTGGCACCGAGCAGCCCGAGCGCGTTGCGGGCGAACTCGATCGTCATCACCTGCATGCCGAGGCAGAGGCCGAGGCACGGAAGGTCGTTCTCCCGGGCGTAGGCCGCGGCCGCGATCTTGCCTTCGATCCCTCGTTCGCCGAATCCGCCGGGGATGACGATGCCGTCGAGGTCACGGAGGCGGTCGTCGGCCAGCAGGCCCTCGACATCCTCGGCCTGGATCCACTCGATCTCGACGTCGGCGCCGTGATGGAAGCCGGCATGGCGGAGCGCTTCGGCGACCGAGAGGTAGGCGTCGGGCAGGCTGACGTACTTGCCGATGATCCCCACGCGCGTCGGGAAGTCGGCAGCACCGACACGGCGGACCAGGTCGTGCCAGTCCTTCAGATCGGGCTCGGTGTCGGGCAGACCGAGGATCTCGGTCACGACCTTGTCGAGCCCCTCCTCGTGGAGCACCAACGGGATGTCGTAGAGGCTGTCGGCGTCGGCCGCGTTGACGACCGCCTCGACGGGCACGTCGCACAACGCCGAGATCTTGCGCTTCAGTCCATCGGTGATGGGGACATCGGACCGACAGACGATCGCGTCGGGCTGGATGCCGCGGCTGCGCAGTTCGGTCACGCTGTGCTGGGTGGGCTTGGTCTTCTGCTCGCCCGACGGGCCGATGAACGGCACCAGGGTCACGTGGACGTAGCACACGTTCTGGCGGCCGACATCGAGGCGGTACTGCCGGATGGCCTCGAGGAACGGAAGGATCTCGATGTCGCCGACCGTGCCGCCGATCTCGGTGATGACGACGTCGGTGTCATCGTCGGCGAGGCGGCCGATCCGCTTCTTGATCTCGTCGGTGATGTGCGGGATGACCTGCACCGTCTTGCCGAGGTACTCGCCTCGACGCTCGGCCGCGAGGACCGCCTGGTAGATCGAGCCCGTGGTGGCGTTGGAATCGCGTGTGAGGTCCTCGTCGATGAAGCGCTCGTAGTGACCGAGATCGAGGTCGGTCTCGCCGCCGTCGACGGTGACGTACACCTCGCCGTGCTCGAACGGGTTCATGGTCCCGGGATCCACGTTGATGTACGGATCCAGCTTCTGCATCGTGACCTGGAGGCCACGGGCCTTGAGGAGTCGACCGAGCGAGGAGGCGGTGAGGCCCTTCCCGAGGCTCGATGCAACGCCACCCGTGACGAAGATGTGCTTGGCCACAACGTCTCCTGTCGTCGGTTTCGGCGAGGCTAGCGCGAGGCCACCGCGGCCCGGTGAACGGTCGCCGGGTCAGGTGTCACCGCGCCGCCGCCGGTCGACCCCGCGTCGCGGTCACGCGGACGTGCGCTGAGATCCGAGCCGGTCGAGCCATCGAAGGGGCGCGACCCGGTCGATCACGGCGGTGAACGACACCACCTCACTGACCAGGTTCAGCGCCAGGAGGACGATCAGGACGATCCACCGTGCGCCGGCGGCCGGCGCGGCGACGAGCGCGGCCACCCCGCTCAACGCTCCGAGCGGGTTGGCTCCGGCATCACCGAGCATCGATCGCTCGGTGAGGTCGGGACGAAGGAGGCCGATCCCGGCGCCGACGCCCACGGCCGGTCCGGCGAGTGTCGGTGAGCGGGCCACGACCGCCGCCACCACGAACAGGGTCGTCGTCACCTTGATGACGCGGCCGGGCGCCCGGTCGAACAGGTTGGCGAGATTCGCGGCGAGGGCGACGATGGCACCGTCCCGGAGCAGGCCGACCACTCCTTCGTCGCCGCGTCCGAGGCTGGAGGCGACCACGACACCGAGCGCCGCGCCGCCCACCAACTTGACCATGCCCGAGCTGAGCCGGCCCTCCCCGAGCGCCCGGACGTGACCCCGGAATCCGCCCGACTGACCCACGCCGGCGATGTCGTCCACCAGTCCGAGGAACCCGTATCCGACCCCGCAGAGCAGGGACACCGACACCAGTTGCACCCACGGGGGGTTCGACTCCGTGATCAGCACCACCGTCTCGACCACACCCGCGACCACCGCCATCGAGAACGGGACGAACAGGCCTGCGCCGGTGACGAGCCGGGCACCGCGGTAGTTCGTGCGCTCGAACGCCGGGCCGGTGAGCAGCCCCGACCCGGCCGCCCACATCCCGGCGGCGACGATCACGCCGACAACCAGGCCTGCCAGCGAGGCGATCACACGCCGCTACCCGCCGTCACGGGAGGAACCACCCCCGCGTCCTCGTCCTCGTCGTCGCCATCATCACCGTCGTCACTGCTCGGCCGGGTGCGCACGGCGTGGAGGGCGAGGATGGCGGTGTAGGGCAACGCGATCGTGAGCATCATCGCCGGCATCGACACACCGGAGTCGTTCAGCCCCCAGGCCAGCAGGCCCAGGGTGAGCGCCGAGACTCCGAACGGTCGGAACGTCGGGTAGGCGTCCTGGATCTGGCGCAGGACCCGGCCGGGCCGCCAGGTGAGGTAGGCGAAGAACGCGAGCGCCACCGGGATCACGAGCGTCCAGATGGTCGAGGTCAGGACGCTGATGTTGGACTCGAGCTTTCGTTGCAGCACGATAGCGAAGTCGCCGCTGACCAACTTGTCGGCGAAGCGGCCGAGGTGCGTGCGCGACTCCGAGGGTCGGGACAGGTCGATGGCGGCGAACAGGCCCAGCACCGCGATCGTGGCTG
>Ga0190271_10002142_pt1 | contig 11771 bp, 12 predicted proteins | sample Popmic356T_FD_133747 | JGI IMG/M metagenome (GOLD analysis project Ga0190271, IMG submission 133747) | Populus adjacent soil microbial communities from riparian zone of Weber River, Utah, USA - 356 T | ecosystem: Environmental > Terrestrial > Soil > Riparian zone | place: USA: Utah | collected...
CGACTATGAGGGTCACGCCGGCCACTACCAGCATCAGGGCGATGGTCACCCAGAACATCCACGGCCATTCGAAGATCTCTACTTTGAAGTTCATCCCCATGATCCCGGCCAGCGCTGCCGCAGGGAGCAGGAGAACCGAGACAATGGTGAGACGCTTCATGATGTCATTGGTTGTTTGGGCGGTACGGGTCATGAAGATGTCGAAGGAGCCGACGATCATCTCCCGTGTGGTATCAACCGTGTCGATGGCCTGCTGAAGCCGGTCTTCCAACCGCTTGTAGTCCTCCACTGCCTCCGCTCCGATCAAGGCATCGGATCGCGGATGGCTGAGCAGGCCAAGCACTTCGCGATGGGAGCTGAGCGTGTTTCGCAACTTACGGACCCGGGTGCGTAGCGCTTGGAGCTGATCGAGCAAGTCATTCTTGTCCGGGGACCTGGCGAGAAGCTCCTCGTCTAGTTCGTCGATCTCAGTCTGCAGGCTTTCGATCACGCCGAAGTAGCCCGAGATCTGCCAGTCCAGCACCAATGAGAGGAAGGCCGGCCCGTTCAGGTCCCCGATCCGCGTATCGCCGTTAAGGGGCCTGTTGAACTCATCGACCAAGTCGAGTTCTCCTTTGTGCAACGTCACCACCCAGTTGGGGCCGACGAGACAATGCAACGTCATGGGCGCGGGACGAGGCCCGACCCGCAGCGCCTTCACCGCGAGTTCCAGGACGCCGTTCTGGTGAATCAGAGTCGGATCGGCGTCATGATCGATGCTGGCGACCAGTTCCTCGATCTCCAGCTTCTCCCACAGCGGGCTCAGGTCCCCGGCGCATTCGATATCGACGTCTGCCCACAGCAGGTCTTTCTTGCCGATGTCGGGCAAGGAGGATTCGATGTCGACCGGGGCATCCTCGCCATCGCCGGAGTACAGCCAAACACGGCTCCCCGGTTCATCGGAACTGGCGGGTCGCGATCCATTACCATCCGCGGGCAGGATGAGAGAAGAGTCAGTGGAGGTCACTGAGCGATGACTTACCCTCTTACTCCGGTGATGAAACCTGATCCAAAAGGGCGGGCGGGCTAAGCAGTGGTGGAGTTGGGGCCGGAATTCAATCTGGAAACCAGCCGGATCGGCGGGCACAACGTGGTCGTCGTCAAGGGAGAGATCGATATCTCGACTGCTCCGACGTTGGAAAAGGCGCTCGCCAAATTCTCCAAGAAGGAAGTCTTCCTGGATCTGCGCAAGACCGAGTTCATGGACTCGGCGGGACTTAAGGTCCTGATCACCCAGAGATCTCGCCTCGATGAGTCCGGTGGAGTCCTTCGCTTGGTTGTCGGTGAAGGGCCGGTAATGCGGCTGCTCGAGCTTGCGGGGGTGCGCGAGTCCTTCTCGATCCGGCCCACCATCAGCTCGCCTGACGGTTAGCCGGCACGAAGCCTGACATCAAGACCGGCTCGGCGACGCAGATGAAGCAGCGCCAGCTCGGTGGCCGAGGCGCGAATCTCATCCGGCCCCCCGGATAGGACGATGTGGTGAACACGAACCGAGTCCCTGTCGGCCACTCCGACAAACAAGGTGCCGACAGGCACATCCTCCTCGGGTTCCGGGCCGGCCTCACCTGTGGTGGCAATTCCGAGATCCGCTCCGAGGAGCTCCCGCACTGATCTCGCCATCTGTTGTGCTGCCGCTGAGGTGACAACCGGACCAGGTGCGATTCCGAGGAGTTCAGACTTCACTTCCCTGTCATACGCAACCAGCCCACCCTTGAACCAATCACCCGCTCCCGGAGTGGCGACGATTCGAGCCATGACCAAGCCTCCAGTGCATGACTCGGCGATGGCGACGGTTGGGATCGAATTCGGCATCGGCACCCCTTTTCCCAAAGCCACGATTGGGAAACCGCGGGAAAAACGAGTGAGGTTTCCGCCTCGTCACGGAGTGGTAAGTGGCCTTTGAAAAATGGAGGCTCGATGCCTTCGACGCCAGAAAAGGAGTGTGTCATGCAGGATTCCACTCAGATGAAGTGGGAGGGTCGCTGGGACCAGCTCAAGGGCAAGGCCCGGCAGGCCTGGGGCGATCTGACTGATGATGATCTCGATGTTGCCGAGGGCAACTACGAGGAGTTGGTCGGTCGCATCAAGGAGAGGACCGGTGAGTCTGCCGAGCAGATTCGCGAGCGTCTAGAAGACGATTCCATCGTCGACTCGCAGTTCTGAGTCGATTTGGAAGCTGAGTCGGAGCCACCCGCAAGGGTGGCTCTGGCTGTCTGAGAGGGTTTCAAATGGCACACACCGTGGCCGACCATTTGCTCGACCGTCTCGAGGAATGGGGGATTCGCACCATCTTCGGGTACTCAGGTGATGGCATCAATGGCATCCTCGGAGCCCTGGACCGGGCCGGAGACCGATTCGACTTCATTCAGCCTCGTCACGAGGAAATGGCCGCGTTCATGGCCGGCGGTTTCGCCAAGTTCACCGATGAGGACATCCCCGGTGTCTGTCTGGCAACGTCGGGGCCTGGAGCGATCCATCTTCTGAACGGGCTTTATGACGCCAAGATGGATCACCAGCCGGTGGTGGCGATAGTCGGCCAGAAGAGCCGCATGTCTCTGGGTGCCTCCTATCAGCAAGAAGTCGACCTGCTTTCGCTTTTCAAGGACGTTGCCGGCGACTTCGTACAGGTCGTCATGGTGCCCGAGCAGATCCGGCATCTGGTCGATCGGGCGATACGCATCTCATTGTCGGAGCGAACCGTCACATGTCTCATCATTCCGGACGACGTGCAAGCTCTCGATGCGGTGGAGAGTCCGCCTCGCGAGCACGGAGCGGCGTTCTCGGGTTCCGCTTTCACTCGTCACCGGCCGGTTCCATCGCCGGAGGACCTGGCGCAAGCCGCCGACATACTCAATGCCGGTGAGCGGGTGGCCATGCTGGTGGGCGCTGGTGCCCTGGGCGCCACCGACGAAGTGATCCAGGTCGCCAACCGTATGGGCGCCGGAGTGGCCAAGGCACTCCTCGGAAAGGCAGCGGTTCCGGACGATGAAGCATTCGTCACAGGATCGATCGGGTTGCTCGGCACCGCGCCGTCCTGGCGCCTCATGATGGAGTGCGACACCTTCCTCATGATCGGATCAGGCTTCCCGTATGCCGAGTTCCTGCCACCAGAAGGACAGGCCCGCGGTGTCCAGATCGACATCGATCCGAAACTTCTTTCGATCCGCTACCCGATGGAGCTGGCGCTGGTGGGTGACGCCCAAGCAACACTTTCCGCTCTCCTCCCCCTTCTCCAGCCCAAGGAAGATCGTTCGTGGCAGGAGGGAATCGAGGACGACGTGGAGCGCTGGTGGGAGATGATCGGGAGGCAGGCGACGATGGATGGCGAGCCGATGGCTCCGCAACGGCCTTTTTGGGAGCTGAATATCCGGCTGCCCGACAGGGCGATCGTCACCACGGACTCAGGTACGGCGGCCAGTTGGTACGCCAGGCACATCAAGATGCGGCGCGGGATGATGGGGTCCCTCTCGGGGAATCTGGCCAGCATGGTGCCGGGTGTCCCCTACGCGATCGCGGCGAAGTTCGCCCATCCTGACCGCCCAGCCATCGCCTTTGTCGGCGACGGGGCGATGCAAATGCTGGGACTCAACGAGCTGATCACAGCTCGCGATTACTACCCGCGGTGGGCCGACCCGAGGCTGATCGTCTGCGTCCTCAACAACGGCGACCTCAACATGGTCACCTGGGAGATGAGGGCCTTCGAAGGGAATCCGAGATTCGAGGAGTCGCAGGAGGTCCCATCGTTCCCCTACGCCGATTTCGCCGAGATGATCGGGTTACGTGGCATCAAGGTGGAGAAACCTGAGGAGGTCGGCCCGGCCTGGGACCAGCTGCTGGCTGCCGACCGCCCTTCAGTGCTCGAAGTGGTCTGTGACCCGGACGTCCCGACCATCCCGCCCCATGTCACCCTCGATCAGTTCGGGAAATACATGTCCTCCCTGCTCAAGGGCGACTCCGAGACCTTGGGAGTTCTCTGGCAGTCGGCCCGGCAGGGCTGGCAGTCGATCACGACACGCTGACTACCGATTGGAGCAAGCAATGAGAAAAGCAGTCACATCCATCGCATTCGCCGGGCTACTGGCCCTTGCGGCATGTTCTGGTGCGACCGGGGGCACGACCTCCGAAGCGCTCGCAGGCACGACATTGGCCGGCACATCCGGCGGGACCGACGCATCTTCCGAAGCGCTCGCCGCCATCGCCGCATTCCAGGAGGACATCCAGACGTTGTCCGATGCCATCGCCGAGTCAGAGTCTGCCGAGGAGGTGAGGTCGGCCTGGGACACGCTGAATGCCGAACTGACTGCCTCCGTCGAGTCGATCCGCGAGGACGGGACGATCGCGCGGGAGGAGATCGAGGCGAGTTTGGATGCGTTCGAGCAGCAATTGGACGAGATCGAAGTCAACGAGGATGTTCGCACGGCGTGGGAGGAGCTTCGGACCAACCTCGAGCAGTTGATGTCTAACTGACCTCCACGGCTGGGGCGTTCGCCGGCTCAACGTCCTTCCGGACTGCGAGCCAGGCGAGCGCCACCATCACGAGGCCATACATCAAGAGGGCCCCCATCAGCGGCGGAGAAGCCGGTTGCCCGCGAAAGATCACGTCTTGGAGCCCGGCGATCCCGTAGGTGCCCGGCACGAGATACGAAACCCAGCGGACCGGGACTGTGAGCTGATCCAGTGGTAGGACGAAGCCGGTGAAGAAGATCGAGACGAGCAGCACCACCATTGAGTATTGAACGGCCTGGCTGTCGCTCTCAGCCAAGCCCGACAGGGCGAACCCGAGACCCAGTGAGGCGAAGATCACCAGGGCGACGATGAGAGCGAAAGACCAGAGGGGCCCCTGGACCTCGATCCCCAGCAGTGGCATCGTGACGGCGAGGCCGCTGGCGAGAGCCATCCCGAGCACGAGAAAAGACAGATATTTGCCCGACATTGCCTCCCTGACCGTCAACGGCGAGACGCGGAACATCTCGGTCATACCGAGCTGCCGCTCACGAACCAGGGACAGGGCAGCGAAGGTCAGAGCGAGATGCTGGACCAGCAGGATCAGTACCCCCGGCGCGTAGTACGCCGCCTGGGACGGGGGTTGCTCGGTCACCGGGCTCGTCTCCACTGTGAACGGGCTGACCAACAGAGCAGGATCGATGTCCGGCACGTCTTCCAGGGCATCGGCCAACGGGCCATCAGTCTGGCTCAACTCGGCCCGCGCCTGTTCCACGATGCCGGTGAGCACCTCCTGATTGATTTGATCCACGGACAGACGTGCGAGCAAGTCGATGCTTCCCGTCATCACCGGGTCGATCTCCGCGTGGAAGATCGAAAAGGTCGCCTGCTCCCCACGCTCCAGCGCCTCGAGCCCGTCCTCCGGGGCGACGAGGACCAGATCGATCTCCCCCGAAACGAGGCTCTGGCGGGCCGAATCGAGATCATCGGTGACTTCGACCAGATCGATGCCCTCGCCAAATGCCTCGTCCAGCTCGGAGGCATCGACGCCAATGGCAGATCCGTCCTGCTCCGCCACTACCACGGTTCGGAAGGGCTCGGGCAACTCCTGATAGCCGAGCCCAAAGAGAAAGAGAATCAGGAAAGGCCCTAATACCAGCGTGGCGATCAACCGTGGCTGTCGCCAGACGGAAACCAGCTCTTTGCGAAGGAAGGCGAGGCTCCGGATCAGAGATCTCATTCAATCGCTCAGCCCGCTAGGGCTACGTCGCCTTCCGGATCAGTCTCCTCATCCTCGGCGGCGCTCACCAATTCGACGAAAACGTCGTCGAATGGCGGCACAAAAGCCTCCGATCGTTCCAGCTCGACGCCCCGCTGGCTTGCCCAGTCGGCAAGGGTGGAAGAAATCTCTCCGGCATCCGCCACGACCAAGCGCACGCTGTGATCGTCGAGCCAGGTCACCTTGCTGATCCCATCGGCTCGTGTGAGGGCAACCAGGTCGTCACGTGCCGGTGGCGCGACGAAAACCACGTCGAACAGGTCGCCCCCATGGGCACGCCGCCGTAACCCGTCCGGTGTGTCCAGAGCCAGCACTCTCCCCTTGGCGAGCACGCCGACGAGATCGCAGAAGGCCGCCTCACCCACGTACTGGGTGGTGACCATCAGTGTCGACCCCTGCTCGGAGAGGTGCTCGAAGTGGTCCCAGAACTTCTGCCGCAAGATCGGGTCGATGCCTGCGGTTGGCTCGTCTAGGAACAGCAGGTCGGGGCCATGGATCAACGTCGCCGCCAGAGACAATCTTCTCTTCTCACCGCCAGAGGCATCGCGCAGCAGTCGATCAATTGAGTCGCCCAGGTCGAGGAGCTCAACCATCTCGTTCACTCGACGCTTCCGTCGGAGAGGGACTCCGAACAAGGAGGCTGCGAAATTGAGGTTCTCCCGGAGGGTCAGGTCGGGAAAGAACACCGAATCCTGGGCCATATAGCCAATGCGTGCCCGCGTGTCCGCTGTGAACCTCGTCGGATCTTGCCCAAGGACCGAGATCGATCCCGAGTCGGGGGCGAGCAGACCGGTCATGAGACGTACGGTGGTCGTCTTTCCGGACCCGCTCGGGCCAATCAGGGCCACGATCAGCCCGCGCTCCACTCGAAGATCGAGGTCGAAGACCCCAGCCTCTTCTTCGAAGCGCTTGGTCAGGTGGTCGGCAATTATCGCGGGATCGGTCGACATGGGCGGCTGCCTTTACCCGCAGCGGCCAACCCTCAACCGCGAGACATACTTTGCGTTTCGCCGCCGAGGCGGGCGGGTAAGGGACCCCGACGCAAAGGAGGCTGTCTTGGCAAGAACCGGAGTCATCTGGACGATTGTCGGGGTGTTGCTGATCATCGCCCTTCTGATCTATATCCTCTAGAACAAACACGAGCCAACCAGAAAGGCGGGCCCGACAGGGCCCGCCTTTTCATTTGGTCTTCGCCGGTATGAAACTGAGCTTCCCGTCCGTCTCCAGCACGGCGTAGTCGATGTTGCCGAGGTCCCCATAGCCATCCAACCGGGCTGCTTCCTTCAGCTCCTCGACTGTGACCCGCTCTTTGTCCAGCCTGTCATGCAATGGCTCGCCGGAGCGGAGGACGATCACCGGCTCCCCTACCAACAGACGTCTCGCGTTCTTCGATCGCCGCTCCCAAGCATCTGCAAGGAGGGTCCACCCCACGAATACGGATACGGCAATGATGGCCCCGGTAACTGACATGTCTTCCTGGGTCACGCCCTGCTGGACGAGATCGCCCACGACGACGATCAGAAGCAGGTCGAGCGGCGTCAGCTCGGAAAGCGATCTCTTCCCTGTCCCTCGGACCACGAGCCAGAGAAACCAATACACAACTGTCGCCCGCAGCAATATCTCCATGATTCCCTCCTCAGGGCATGACCCAAGTGGTGAAATCGACTCCGACCAAGCTCGAACCGTCGATCTCCAGCGTGGCCGACCCCGATCTCGCCCATTGCACAGAGGGCTCGAGCCTGGCATCGAGACCGACGCGAAGACTCGATTGCTCCGGCGGGACGTCGAAGGACCACCACGTCCAGCGCTCGGTGCTGAACGATGCGGATGGCGTCGGCTCCAGGCCGTTGAAATCGAAAATGGACATGTAGGACGTGTCCAAGCGCAGAGTGATCGTTTCCGGAAGGTCCGACCCGTCCATCGTCGAGATCTCCACTTCGAACGGAGTGGCGAGACCAGGGCGACTGACATGTGTGAGCAACACCTCGATCGAATAGCCCTCGCCCTGCGCGGCCACCGTCCCGGTCCGAACGCCGAGAAGGGAAGTTGCCGCCAACAACATCATGGCCCCCACAAAAGTGAATGCAGCAATGTGGAGAACACGCTCCGCTCTGGACTCGGGCGTGTCGGCGGGGATGGTGGACGAACTCGGCTCAGGGGCCTCTCGGATGGCAACTCCCGGGTAGTCGCCCTCAATTACCCCCTGCTCTCTCTTGGCTAACCCATCGCTTTGGGTTTGGCCGCGTCAGACAGGGGAACTGGAAGGCCTGGGCCTTGAATGACCCCCTTCGTCGGGAGGACACACATGTCAGTGACCCATATCAACCCGGAATCGAGGGTGGGTCCCTTCTCGTGGTGGACCATCCAACTGCGCTATCTGTCATCCAGGTCTCAGGGCTCGCCCGCCCGGATGTCTGGTGGAGGTCAGCGCACTCGCACTCGTGAGCTGACCTGAATCCCGTTTGGTCCCGCCCCACAGGGGGAAATCTCTGGGCGGCCATGATCTCTGTCGAATCGATGTCACTCGCCGCCGATGCCGGGCTCAACTACGTCACCGACGAGAACCCGGGAATTCGCCGAATCCGGCGCGGGCGTGGATTCTCCTATTCAGACCCCAAAGGGAATACGATCAACGGCTCGGTCCGGAAGTGGATCGACTCCCTCGTCATTCCGCCGGCCTGGACCGATGTCTGGATCTCGCCCGATAGGTCGGGCCACATCCTCGCCACCGGCTACGACAAAGCCGGCCGCAAGCAGTACATCTATCACCCGGTTTGGGAGGAAACCCGCGACGAGGTGAAGTTCGAGCGTATGGGTGAGTTCGGGAGGCGCCTCACACAATTGCGGAGACGCACCGACTCAGAATTGTCACGTAAGGGGCTCTCCCGGTTGAAGGTGACCGCCCTCGCTGTCGCCGTGATGGATCGAACCTTGATCAGGGTGGGCAACCGGAAATATGCCGACGAGAACGATGCATACGGGCTCACCACGATCACCTGCGAGCATGTCGCGGTAGACGGGCTCCATGTCCATTTCGACTTCGCAGGCAAAGGTGGGGCAGACCATCAGCTCGTGTTCCAGGACCGACGTCTGGCCGGTCTGATATCGCAATGCCAGGAGCTCGGTGGCCAGACGCTCTTCGGCTATGAGACAGACGACGGAGTCGCCGCCATCACTTCTACCGACGTGAACACCTATCTCGCCGAGACGATGAGCGGACCGTTCACCGCCAAGGATTTCCGCACCTGGGGGGCCAGCACCGCCGTGGCCGAAGAGCTGATGACCTGGCCCGAAGAGGGCGACGAAGATGCTCTACTGCTCCGCGCCATCGACGCCACCGCCGAGAAACTGGGCAACACCCGCGAAGTGTGCCGTAGCTCCTATCTCCACCCCGTCATCCCCGACAGCTTCCGCAGCGGGGCCCTGGAAGACGCTTGGACCCGCTCTCGCAAGGGAGCCTGGCTGGGGAGAGCGGAATCCACGGTCAACCGCGTCATCGCGAGCGCGATGTGATACTCGACCAGGCACTAGCCCCGCCAGACACCCGCCATCTCGAGGTGCTGACCGGCCAGTTCGGTCTCTATGAGCACGCCATCCTCGACCGACCCCGGCGCAGCCACGGATACACGACCGATGACAACGCGAGGGCGCTTGTCGTCCTGAGTCATATTCGCCCCGATGGGCCGGGTACGCGGCGGTACCTCCACTTCGTCCTCGCCGGACGCGTGCCGGGGGGATGGCACAACCGGATGAGCCCATTTGGTGTCTGGGTCGACGCCCGGGGCTCGGACGATGCACACGGCCGTGCCCTCTGGGGTTTGGGATATGCCCTGGCCACCGAGGACGCCGGTCGCGTGTTCCCCGTTTTCTCCAGGGGCCTCGACCTCGAAAGTCCCCATCCGCGATCCAACGCCTACGCCGTTCTGGGCGCAGTCGCCGCGCTTCGGGCCTGGCCCGCCGCCCCGAAGATCGAGGCGTTTCTCCACCGCACCGCCGGGCGCCTTCCCCGTCCCCACAGTGGCGCCTGGAAATGGCCTGAGCCGCGTCTGACCTACGACAACGCACGAATCCCGGAGGCCCTCATTGCCGCAGGGGTGATACTGGGCGATGAAAACATGGTCACCGACGGCCTGGTCCTTCTTGAATGGCTGATCAAAACTGAAACCGGCGAGCGCGGCTTCAGTTTCACTCCGGTAGGTGGGCGTGGGCCCGGTGAGAGAGGACCGGCATTCGACCAGCAGCCGATTGAAGCCTGGGCCATGGCCGATGCATGTCTACGCGCCATCTCTGTCGACGGAGGGTCCCTATGGGACACCGGCCTCGCCGCCGCCGCCGCCTGGTTCCTGGGTAGAAATGACACCGGCGCACTCCTCTACGACCATTCGACCGGCGCTGGATACGACGGGCTCGAAGCAGCGGGGGTCAACCTGAATCGAGGCGCCGAGTCCACGCTCTCCGCCCTCGGCGGCCTCCAGGCCGGGCACAGACTCGTCAGGGCGCCTGTGGGGTGAGCCTGCGCATCGGGATGATCGCCCCGATCAGCCATCCCTATCCACCATCCGGCTACGGCCCTTGGGAGAGGGTCGCACACGATCTCACGGAGCAACTCGTGGCGATGGGCCACGACGTGACACTGTTCGCCGCAGCCGGGTCGGCAACGTCGGCGCGACTGATCGAGACCGTAATTGCCCCGCTCGACTCCAGCGGGGCTGATCCACGCCTGGAAGAGGAGCGTCATCTCTCGGTTGCGATGGAAACCTCCCGGAATGGGACGTTCGATGTCATCCATTCACATCTCCACGTCCACGCATTGGTGTTCAGTCGCCTGATCGCCACCCCGATCGTCACGACCCTGCACGGGGTGGCTTGGGACCCGGCCAGTCATCCTCTGCTATTGCAATATTCCGAGATGCCCTTTGTGTCGCTCAGTCAGAGCGAGCGAGCGTTCCTGCCCGAGCTCAACTACGTCGCGACCGTCCCCAATGGCATACGGACGAGTGAGATCCCTGTCGGCGGTGGCGATGGTGGATACCTCGTGTTCGCGGGCCGCATGGCTCCCGAAAAGGCGCCCGACCTCGCCATCGCGACAGCGCGTGCCGCCGGGCTTCCGCTTCGTTTGGCCGGGATCGTCGAGGATCGGCACCGCGAATTCTTCGAGACGAAGGTGTTGGCGGCCCGGTCGAGAGAGGTCGAATACCTGGGGCCACTGGACAGGAAGGACCTGTGGCGGCTCCTTGGCAGGGCGCGTGCGACTGTGATGCCACTGCGCTGGCACGAGCCGTTCGGACTGGTCGCGGTGGAAAGTCTTGCCACCGGCACACCGGTCATCGCGTGGCGAATGGGTGCGCTCCCCGAGGTCATCGAGGACGGAGTCTCCGGCTACATGGTGGACGATGTCGCAGAGGCAGTTAACTCGGTCGAGCTGATAGGCAACCTGGATCGCGCCGTCTGCCGAGGCATTGCCGAAGCACGGTTCTCCGACGTTGTGATGGCGGCCAACTACGCAGACGTGTATCGGCGACTGTCGGCTACGACATCTGTGAGAGGACCTGCTCGACAGGGACCGTCGCCACCCTGATCCCGTAGTCGGCGTAGCCATAGGGCAGGATCAGATGATCGTCGTGGATCATGCTCCCACACGAGTAGACGACGTCGGGGACGTACCCGAACGACTCATCCTCCTGCGGCTCGAGAAGCGGGGAAGTGAGCCGACCGAGGACCTTCGTCGGCTCGTCGAGATCGAGCAGGACCGCGCCGAGCACGTAACGACGCATGGGCCCGACGCCGTGGGTGATGAGGAGCCACCCGGCATCTGTCTCGAGCGGTGAACCGCAATTCCCGGTCTGGATCGCCTCCCAGCCTTGCTCGGGGACGAGCACGGCCTCGGCATTACCCCAATGGCGGACGTTGTCGCTTCGCATGACGAACGTCGTCTCCTGATCGTGGCGGGAAACGGCGGCAAACTCACCCCTGATCTTCCTCGGGAAAAGTGCGAGTCCCTTGTGATACG
>Ga0190271_10002143_pt1 | contig 11770 bp, 9 predicted proteins | sample Popmic356T_FD_133747 | JGI IMG/M metagenome (GOLD analysis project Ga0190271, IMG submission 133747) | Populus adjacent soil microbial communities from riparian zone of Weber River, Utah, USA - 356 T | ecosystem: Environmental > Terrestrial > Soil > Riparian zone | place: USA: Utah | collected...
CGTGCCCGATACCGGGATCTCGCGGTGGAGGTAGATCTTCTCCTCGCCGTGGACGAGCATCGCCGGGTTGAACGTGCCGACCGTTCCGAACACCGACGTCGACTTCGCCAGCACGACGGCCATCGTCGGAAGGACCCGCTGGTCGACCTCCATCGAGTTCTCGGTGGTGTACGGCAGTTCGAGTCGGTCGAGCGGATCCTGGCCGCCGCCCACGCCGACGGCGTAGAGCAGCGCGTCCTGCGAGCTCCATGAGGACTCCTCGGGCGCTCCGACGTTTCCAACGGCATCAGGGTTGATCGGCATGGGTTCTCTCAGCTCCGGAGTTGATCAGCGTTCGTCGATATGTCGGGTCGTGAGGTGTCCGAGCGGGACACGTCTAGAGGGATGATGCGTCAAACGGAACGATCGGCGCCGCTCATGTCGGCCGCAGGGCGCGCCCGGGCCAGCAGGTCCTCGACGATCGGACCGATCGCGGCAGGATCGTCGACCGGTTCGGCCACTGGTCCGCGGTGCCAGCCCTCGGCAACCGCGAGCACCCCGCCCGACGCCTCGAACACCCGACCGGTCACGTTGCTCGACTCCTCCGACGCCAGCCAGGTCACGATCGGTGCGATCCAGCGAGGGCTCATCGCCTCCTTCATCTCGTCTGAGGCCTGGCCCATCCCGAGGTTCTCGGTCATGCGGGTCAGTGCCGCCGGGGCGACCGCGTTGACCGTGACCCCGTACCGGGCGAGCTCGAGAGACGCTATGTAGGTGAAGGCGGCGATGCCCATCTTGGCGGCGCCGTAGTTGGTCTGGCCGGGATTGCCGTAGATGCCCGACACCGACGTGGTGTTGATGATCCGGGCGATCGGCCGGTCACGCTCGCCCGCATCGGCCGCCCGGGCCTGCTCCCGCCATCGGCCCGCGGCGTGGTGGGCAGGTCCGAACGTGCCCTTCAGGTGCACGGCGATCACGGAGTCCCATTCCGCCTCCGTCATGTTCACCAGCATCCGGTCGCGCAGGATGCCGGCGTTGTTGATGAGGACGTGCAGGTCGCCGAACGCCTCGAACGCGGTGTCGACGAGTCGTTCCGCCCCGGCGAAGCTCGAGACGTCGTCGCCGTTGGCCACCGCCTCGCCGCCCATGGCCTGGATCTCCTCGACCACGGCCAGCGCAGGACCCTCGGTGGGCCGACCCGTCCCGTCCATCTCACCACCGAGATCGTTGACGACGATCTTGGCGCCCTCGCGGGCCAACAGCAGCGCGTGCTCCCGTCCGATCCCCCGTCCCGCGCCCGTCACGATGCAGACGCGATCCTCACAGATACCCATCTCTCCCCCTTCGACCACCAACCGTGTTCACCAGCCGCCTCCGTTCGCGGGCGGCAACGGGCGTTCGTCGAGCCGAAAGCTGAGAACGATCACGTCACTTGCCGCGAAGAGTGGTCGGTCGTGCGCGACCCTAGTGCGGTGTCGAAGCGGAAGAAGGTCTGGATCATCGCGGTCGGCGTGCCGCTGGGCTTGCTCGTCGCGTTCTTCGCCGCGTGGGGCACCGACACGTACATGCACAAGGGCGACGTCGCGCGGAACGTGACCCTCGCCGGGGTCGATGTGAGCGGAAAGACCGACGAGCAGCTCCAAGCGGCCGTCATCTCTCTGTCGCAGAAGCTGCCCGAGACAAAGGTCCACATCGAGACCGGGGAGTTCGCGGTCGACACCACCGCCGGAGCGCTCGGCCTGTCGATCGACCCCGAGCGCACGATGGCGCAGGCCAAGGCCGTCCGCCGCGACGATCCGTGGATCGCCCGTCCCTTCACCTGGGTCGGCTCCTGGTTCTCCGCACAGGACGCCGACGTCCGCCTCGATGTCGACGACCAACAACTCGACACCGCGGTCAAGACCCTCGAGGGTGACCGTCGGATCGCGCCCACCGAGCCCACGATCGAGGTCGACGAGTCGGGGGTGAAGCTGGTTCCCGGCAAGGACGGCAAGGAGCTCACCACCGTGTCGGTCCTCGAGGCGATGCCCAACGCACTCGCCGACCTGGCCGACACCATCGATGCAGAGGTCACCCGGACCGTCATGAAGCCCACGATCGCCGACGCGACCGTGCAGGCCCTGGTCGACCAGGCCAACAAGGTGACCGAGGGCAAGATCACGCTCGTCGCGGGCGAGGAGTCCTTCGACGTCGAGGGCACGGCCTTCCGCACCGCGTTCGCCCTCGCTCCGGCCGACCCGAACACGCCGAACAGCGCACCGACGCTGGCGATGAACGGCGACGTGGTCTCCAAGATCCTGGCCAAGAACCAGCCGGCGGGCGGCGGCAACCCGACCGACGTCAAGTTCGACCTCCAGGGCGGGAACATGGTGCCGGTCGCGGGCCACGACGCCCAGGTGTGCTGTGGGCCCGAGGCGCCCCAGAAGATCACGGCCGCGCTCCTCGCCGGCAACAACAAGGTCGACCTGCCGACCCGGACCATGACCGCGGCCGAAGGCGTCACCTGGGCGAACACGCTCGGCGTGAACCAGGTGGTCGGCGAGTTCACGACGCGCCACCCCGCCGGCCAGCCCCGGGTCAAGAACATCCACACCATCTCCGACGCGACGCGGGGCGTGCTCATCGCGCCGGGCGACACCTTCTCGGTCAACGGCTACGTCGGACGGCGCACCACCGACAAGGGCTACGTCGTGGCACCGGTCATCGAGAACGGTGAGTACACCGACGACGTCGGCGGAGGCGTCAGCCAGTACGCCACAACCCTGTTCAACGCCGCCTTCTTCGGTGGCTTCGACATACCGGCGTACAAGGCGCACTCGAAGTACATCAGCCGGTACCCGTTCGGCCGCGAGGCGACGCTCGCCTACCCCGGTGTCGACCTCAAGGTGCGCAACAACTCGCCGTACGGGGTCGTGGTCTGGCCGACGTACACCGATTCGTCGGTCACCCTGCAGCTCTGGTCGACGCCGTTCGCACACGGCGAGCAGACCGCCCAGAACCCGACCGGCGGGTGCGGGAAGGTCACGACGCAGCGGACCAGGACGTTCGTCGACGGCCACACCGACACCCAGAACTACACCGCCAACTACGACTGCGAGTAGCCGAGGGTTCGCCCCTCGACCTGTGAGGCAGGACGCACGCTCCGGCGTGCGCCTCGCATCACAGAACGGAAGCCGCCGGTAGGCTGGCCGCTCCGACCGGTCGAGGAAACGGAAGTGCGCAGTGGATCTGGAAGCGAACCCGAGCGGGTCAGGGTCGTTGCCCGATGAGCCATCTGCCGCCCCGAACCTGATCGACGCCTCCGCCGCCGCGGAAGCTGCGGCGGAGGCCGACGAGGCCCAGATCGAGCTCCAGTACAACGATCGGATGACCGACACCGATGCGCTCATGTGGGCCATCGAGAAGGACCCGATGCTCCGCTCGACGATCACGTCGGTGCTCGTCATCGACGGAACGATCGAGCGGGACGACGTCTGGCGCGTGTTCAACCGGGCCAGCCGCGTCGTTCCACGTCTGCGCCAGCGGGTGTCGTCCAGCCCGCTGTCGGCCGCCCCTCCCCGCTGGGAGATCGACGCCAACTTCGACCTCGGGTACCACGTCCGATTCGCCCGCGCGGCGGGCAAGGGTGAGCTGGCCGATGTGTTGGACATGGCCCGCCCGATCGCGATGCAGGGCTTCGACCGCGCCCGGCCACTCTGGGAGTGCACCATCGTCGAGGGCCTGGCCGACGACCAGAGCGCCCTGATCATCAAGATGCACCACTCGATCACCGACGGCATCGGTGCCGTCAACCTCCTGCTCGAGTTGTTCGACCTCGATCCGGAAGCGCCCCAGCGCGCCATGCCCGAAGCCCCACCGGCCGATGTCATGCACCCCCTGGTCGGCTTCGTCGATTCCCTCAACCACGAGCGCCGGCGTCAGACCGGCATCCTGAGCCGCCTGGCCAGCGATGCCGTGGTCGGGGTTCGCCAGGTCATGGCCGACCCCGTCGGCACGTTCAACGCGACGACCGAGATGGTCGCATCGGCCGGACGGCTCCTGACCCCGGCGCCCAACCCGCGTTCGCCGATCATGACGGGCCGTTCGTTGTCGATCCACCTCGACACCATCACGCTCCCCCTCGCCGCCACCAAGAAGGCGGCCCGCACGATCGGTGGAACCATCAACGACGCGTTCGTGTCGGGTGTCGCCCGGGGCGTCCAGCGGTACCACCTCGACCACGGCACGAACGTCGGCCGGCTCCGCGTCGGGATGCCGATCAACACCCGCGACCCGTCCGGCGTCTCGGTGGTCGGCAACGACTGGGTGCCGGCCCGTTTCGACGTTCCCGTCGAGTCGAACGATCCGGCGGACTTCATGCGCGAGATCCACGACCACCTCGTGTCCGCCCGGGAGGAGCCCGCGAACCAGCTCGTCGGCCCGATGTCGAACGTGTTGAACCGGCTCCCCACGACGGTCGTCACGCAGATCTTCGGGTCGATGATGAAGGGCCTCGACTTCCAGGCGTCGAACGTGCCGGGGTCGCCGGTTCCGATCTACCTCCTGGGCTCGCGGATCACCGCCGTCATCCCGTTCGGTCCGCTGGCCGGGGCCGGGTTGAACGTGACGCTGTTGAGCTACTGCGACGACCTGAACCTGGGCGTCAACATCGACGTGGCTGCGGTGCCCGACCCGGAGTTCATGGTCGAGCACATCCGCGCCGCGTTCGCCGAGCTGTTGGCCCTGGGCGATTGAGTCGATTCCCGGCCCGTCGACCCCGACCCGTACCCTTCGCAGCGTGAGAACCGTCGACGTCGTCGTCGTGGGAGCGGGCCCCGCGGGCGCCGCCGCGGCCACGACGCTCGCCCGTGCCGGCGTCGACACCCTGGTCGTCGACAAGGCGACGTTTCCCCGCGACAAGATCTGCGGAGACGGCCTCACGACCGGCGCTCTCCGCCTGCTCGACGGGCTCGGCCTCGAGCTCGACGGGATGGCCTCATGGCAGGAGGTCGAGGACTGCTGGATCCGTTCCCCGACCGGAGTGAGCCGGCGGTTCCCCATGCCAAGGGGCCAGGGCGCCTTCGCCGCGGTCGTCCCCCGCACGGAGCTCGATGCCGCCGTGATCGACCTGGCGCGCAAGGCCGGAGCCGAGGTGCTCGAGGGCCACGGGGTCGTCGGGGCCCACGAGGACGGCGACGGCATCGAGGTCGACGTCGCGGGGCTCGGCGTGGTCCGGGCCCGGTTCGCCGTGGCGGCGGACGGCATGTGGTCGCCCATGCGCAAGCACCTGGGCCTGGCACAACCCGGATACCGGGGTGAGTGGCACGCCTTCCGCCAGTACGCGTCGAACGTGAGCGCCGAAGCCGCCCGCGACCTCTTTGTGCTGTTCGAGCCCGACCTCCTCCCCGGGTACTACTGGTCCTTCCCGCTGCCCGACGGACGGGCCAACATCGGGTTCGGGATCCAGCGGGGCGGCAAGGTCGAGGTGGGCGACATGAAGGCGGTGTGGGCCGACCTGCTGTCCCGAACTCACATCGCCGAACTCCTCGGGCCCGACGCGGTGCTGGACGGGACCGTGAAGGCGTGGCCGATTCCCGCCCGGATCGACGACATCTCCACGTCGTCCGCCCGGACCATGTTCGTCGGTGACGCCGCCGCGGCATGCGACCCGTTGACCGGGGAGGGCATCGGCCAGGCGTTGCTCACCGGCATCCGGGCCGCCGAGGCGATCATCGGTGGATCACGGACCGGGGCTCGCCCGGTCGCCGCGGCGACGGTCACCGACGGGTACGACTCCGCCGTGCGCCGGGACCTCGTGGCCGACCACAAGATGTCGATGCTGTTGGTGCGAGCCCTCCAGCACCGCAAGGGTGCACGCACGGCCGTGCGTGTCGCGGGCCTGACGCCGTGGACCCGCCGCAACTTCGCCCGATGGCTCTTCGAGGACTACCCGAGGGCGGTCATCGTGACCCCGAGACGCTGGCACCGAAAGCTGTTCACGGGTCCGGGAGCGTTCCGCACCCACTGACCACTGGGCACTGACCGCGGAGCAGTGAGCGAAAACCCACCGATCAGCACTCCGTGTCCCCCGGCGACGACCGTGCGCGCGAACTCTCGCCGTTCGAGCCGATGAATGCCGAACCGTGGGTTGTCGGAGTTCTCCGAGACGACCCGTGGTGCTACCCTGCCGACAGCTGTGTGAAGGGAGTCCTAGGTGGGACATCGGACTGGGGGCACAACCGTGCGACGGAGGACGTTGCGACCGCGCTTGAGTCGTTCATCGCGCCGGGCGGTCATCGCGCTCGGGGTCGCAGGGGCCGGACTCATCGCCTTCGCCGTGCCGTCGCAGGCACAGGAGGATCCACCCGTGACTCCTCCGGACACCAACTTCTCGATGGCCGGCGTGACCGCGAGCGGTGACGGCGGCAAGGCCATGGCGGTCGACACCCAGGTCAGCGGTGAGTTCGGGTACTGCAACAACCCCAACGGACTCGGCGGCGAGCTCTACCTCGACGCCGGCGACGGACTGGGCATGACCGTGCGCCACGCGACGGTGAGCCCGCTCGTCGTGCCGATCCACATCGGCGTGCTGCAGGTGACCAACCCCGATCCCGAGAACGAGATCGTCAACGAGCAACTGGTGACGATGGGTGTCGTGAAGGGCACCGCGGTCGAGTTCGGCCAGTCCGGCGACTCGAACGTCCAGTACGGCGGGATCTACTTCGGCTCCATCGGGGCCGGCATGGTGACCTGGACCTACGGCGCGAACATTACGTGCGTCGATTCCAAGGTCATGCCGATCATCGGCCCGCTGGTCAACGGATCGACGACCACGACCGAGGCCCCGACCACGACCGAGGCACCGACCACGACCACCGAGGCCCCGACGACCACGACGGAGCCTCCGACCACCACGACGACCGAGGAACCGACCACCACGCTTCCGTAGCGGTCACGCTGGACGACGCGAACGGGGACGGGCATTGCGCCCGTCCCCGTTCCGCGTCCGGAGTGCTCACCGCCAAGTCAGGCGGTCGGTTCGTCAGGCGGTCAGTTCCTTGACCTTGGAGATCAGCGCCTGCTGGCCGGCCAGATCGGGCGCCACCGGCGTGACGTTGAGGATGGTGACCCCGGCGTCGGCGAAGCGGCCGATCTGTTCCTTCACGAAGCCCTCGTCGCCCACGAGTGAGGTCGCCCGCAGGAACTCCGCCGGGACCGCCGCTGCGGCCTCGGCCTTCTTGCCGTCGAGGTACAGGTCCTGGATCTCCTTGGCCTCGGCCTCGTAGCCGTAGCGCTGGAACAGCTCGTTGTAGAAGTTCTTCTCTCGGGCACCCATGCCGCCCACGTACAGGGCGATCATCGACCGCGAGAAGTCCCGGAACATCCCGACCTCGTCCTCCGGCCCGATGGCCAGGAGGCCTCCCGCCGCGATGTCGAGAGACGGGAGGTCGGCCGACCGGCGGGCCTTGCCGGCATCGAGATCGGCTCCCCAGACGTCACCGGCCCGTTCGGGGTGGAACAGGATGGGCAGCCACCCGTTCGCGATCTCCGCGGTCAACGCCACGTTCTTGGGGCCCAGGGACGCGACGTGGATCGGGATGTCCGACCGGGTCGGGTGCGTGATGATCTTCAGCGGCTTGCCGAGACCGGTGCCCTTTCCCTCGGGCAGCGGCAGTTGGTACTTCTTGCCGTCGTGGACGAGCGGTTCCTCGCGCTTCCACACGGCGCGGCAGATCTCGACGATCTCACGGGTGCGCTGCAGCGGTGCGTCATATGCCACGCCGTGGAAGCCCTCGATGACCTGGGGGCCCGAGGCCCCGAGGCCGAGAACGAACCGGCCACCCGAGATCTCGTCGAGCCCGGCCGAGGTCATGGCGATGAGGGTGGGCGTCCGGGTGTAGATCGGGAGGATGCCCGACGCGATCTCGACCGTCTCGGTGACGGCGGCGAGGTAGCCCATGACGCTGACCGCATCGATGCCATAGGCCTCGGCGACGTAGACGAGGTCGAGACCTGCCTTCTCGAGCGCCTGGACCTGCGCGATGGACTCGGCGAAGCCGCCCGAGTATCCGACCTGCGTGCTGACCTTCACGAGCAGTCCCCCTTGGGTGTGCCTATTTGGTGACCGGGCCCCGGTTCCGGTCGATGACCTGTCGCTACGGCGTGGGCTCGGCGGGAGCCGGCTCGAGCGAGCGGCCCGCCTTGTCCACCAGCGTGAGCTGCTTGCGGTCGAGCGTCCCGACGTCGGCGCCGTTCTCGAAGTACACGCGGTAGCGGATCCACGCGAATCCGTTCTTCAACGTCACCTTGCCACGGGTGCCAGCAGGCACTCCGGGCAGATCCACCGTCGCGGCGACCCGATCGTGGCGGCGCAGCTCATCACCTGTTCGCTTCTTGGCCATCGGCCGACACCGTACCCGCCACCCGCAGCCGACCCGGAACCCGCCTCAACCGTCGAGCAGCGGGCGGGCCGTGGCGAGGCGGAGCACCCGGGGCCGGGGCGCCGGATGGTCCGCGGCCCGGGTCGCGGTGATGACCGACGTGTCGATCCCGATCCGCTTCGCCAGTCGAACCCCGAGCTCGTACCGGGTCAGGAACTCCGGGCCGGGAACGTGGCGGATGCCGCGCCGGTCCTCGGCGGGCAGGCATGCGACGGACCAGAGGCGGGCGACCAACTGGTCGACCGCGATGGGGGTGCGCACCTCGTCGGTGAACAGACCGATCGGACGCTGGTCGCGCGCCGCGGCCAGGAGTTGCGCGGTCACCCCGTCGGGCGGATCGGTCGACACGACGAGCGAGAACCGCATGATCGCCGCATCGGGCACCGCCTCCACCACGGCCTGCTCGGCATCGACCTTCCACGACCCGTATTCGCTGATCGGATCGGGTGCGTCGTGCTCGGTGTAGGGCTCGTCGCGACCCCCGAAGACGGTGTCCGACGACAGGTGCACCAGGGGAACGTCCGCATCGGCGCAGGCCCGGGCGACCGCCGACGCGGCGTCGACCGTGTCGGCCCGGGCCGGGCTGTACGCGGTGTGGAACACGAGGTCCGGACCGACCTCATCCATCAACGCCGCGACCCGTCGCGCCACCGTCAGGTCGAGGTGGTGGACGCCGTCGAGGCGACGGCAGACGGTCCCGCCGATCGAGGTGTCACGCGCCGTGGCGTGGACCGAGGTCGCCGTGGGGGCGGATCGCGCCAACCAGCCTCCGACCAGCCCGGCGCCGCCGGTGACGAGAACGGTGCGAGGCGCGCCGACCTCCTCGCCGCCACCAGGGCCGGCACCCGGGCCGGAGGCGGTCGAGGTCAGGTCAGGCCCCGCTGACCCGACGACTCTCCGCCCATGTCCGACCTTCCTCGACGTCGACGTCGTGGGCGAGCCCCAGCACCCGTTCCGCGATGATGTTGCGCTGCACCTCCCCGGTCCCCCCGCCGATGGTCAGCGCGGGTGCGAACAGGTAGCCGTACCCCCACATGTCGGAGGGTGCGCCGAGCGGCCCACCATCGGTGAGCAAAGCGTTGGCGCCGGCGAGGTCCTTCGCGATCCCCATGATCTCCTGGCCGTGCTCGTCGGCGAGAACCTTGCGGACCGATGCCTCGGGTCCCGGTGCCTCGCCACGGATCGCCGCCGACACCGTGCGGAGCCGGATGAGTCGGAGGATCTCGGCGTGGACGTGCATCTGCGCGATCCGCTGGCGCATGACGGGATCGGCCACCCCGCCCTGGGCGCGGATGACGTCGACCAGGTCCGGTGCCGCCGGGCCGAGGCCCCACAGCGCTCCCCCACCCGACAACGAGACGCGCTCGTTGCCGAGCGTGACCTTGGCGAGACCCCAACCCTTGTTGACGTCGCCGACGACGAGGTCGTGGGGGATCCGCACGTCGGTGAGGAACACCTCGTTGAACAGGTGGGCGCCGGTCATCTCGACGATCGGTCGGATCTCGATCCCCGGCGAATCCATGGGACAGATGAAGTAGGAGATCCCGGCGTGCTTGGCCGCATCGGTCTCGGTGCGCGCGATCAGGATGCCGAACTTCGAGAAGTGAGCCATCGAGGTCCAGATCTTGGATCCGTTGACGACCCACTCGTCGCCGTCGCGAACCGCTCTCGTCCCCAGGTTGGCCAGGTCGGATCCCGCGCCCGGTTCGCTGAACAGCTGGCACCAGATCTCCTCGCCCGAGAGGATCGGGAGCAGGTAGCGGTCCTTCTGCTCCTTCGTGCCCGCGTAGAGGATGGTGGGACCGGCCCAGCCGATTCCGATCTGGTTCGACGGACGCGACACCCCGGCCGTTCGAAGTTCCTCGTCGATGATGATCTGGTGGATCGGATCGGCGTCGAGGCCGTACGGCTCCGGCCAGTGCGGAGCGACGTAGCCGGCCTCGGCGAGCGCTCTCCCGCTCGGCCTCGGGTGGGTGGCGATCCACTCCCGTACCGCAACCCGCCGGGGGTCGTCATGACCCGGCAGTTCGAAGTCCATCGACTCAAGTTAGGGGCCGCGCGGGTAGGCGAGGGCCATGCTGTCTCAGCCTTCGTTGCACCTCGTTCCTCGGCGCAACACCGACGCTCTGCTCATGGGTCGCCTCGACGAACAGGCCTCGTTCCTCGGCCCATCCGCTCGGCCCCATAGGACGTGGACCGGGCGACGTTCCGTGCACGTCGCCCGAACTTCATCGTTCGTTCAGCCGACGTTGGCCGTGGCGACGCCCTCGATTCCTAGCTTTCGGCGCACTCCCGCAGACGAAAGGGCGTCGAATGTCAGCGATCGACGACGGCGTGTCCGTCAACCCGTCCGACAACGAGCACTTCGAACAGGTTCTGATGAAGCGTCGAACCGTCCTGGGCAGCGCGGCCGGCGTCACCCTGGCCGGCCTGCTCAGCGGTGGAGTCGCCACGGTGGTCAGTGCCTGTGCGCCCCAACCGCCCGCGGGGCCGTCGACGCTGCTCGGTTTCACCGGCATCCCGACCTCGACGGCCGACTCCGTGATCGTGCCCGACGGCTACACCGCCCGGGTCCTGATCGCCTGGGGTGACCCGGTGTCCAACGGACCGGCACTGCTGGCCGATGCGTCGAACCCGTCGTCGGACCAGGCGCAGCAGTGGGGCATGCACAACGACGGGATCGTCTACTTCCCGATCAACGGCTCGCGACGCGGTCTGATCGTGCAGAACCACGAGTACACGGACGACTACATCCTGTTCCCCGACGGCGTGGCCAACTGGGACGCCGAGAAGACGGCGAAGTCCCAGGCCGCCCACGGCGTCGGCGTCATCGAGGTGCGCCGGGTGGCCGGCCAGTGGCAGGTCGTCCGCCCATCGGTGTTCGCCCGACGCATCACCGCGTCGACCCCGATGACCATCGCCGGACCCGCGGCGGGTGATCCGCTGCTGAAGACGGCGGCCGACCCCTCCGGGACCGCGGTGCTCGGCACGTTCAACAACTGCGCCATGGGCTACACGCCGTGGGGGACGTACCTGACGTGCGAGGAGAACTTCAACGGGTACTTCAAGAAGACGGCGGCCCTCAACCCGTTGGAGCGCCGGTACGGGATCGCCTCGTCGTCGCAGTACCGCTGGTACACGACCGACACCCGCTTCGACGTCGACATCGAGCCCAACGAGCCGAACCGGTTCGGCTGGGTGGTCGAGATCGATCCGTTCGATCCGCACTCGACGCCGGTGAAGCACACCGGGCTGGGCCGACTGAAGCACGAAGGGGCATGGGCCGAGGAGACCGCCGACGGCAAGGTCGTGGTGTACCTCGGCGACGACCAGGCCAACGAGTACATCTACCGCTACGTGTCCAACCGGCC
>Ga0190271_10002144_pt1 | contig 11768 bp, 9 predicted proteins | sample Popmic356T_FD_133747 | JGI IMG/M metagenome (GOLD analysis project Ga0190271, IMG submission 133747) | Populus adjacent soil microbial communities from riparian zone of Weber River, Utah, USA - 356 T | ecosystem: Environmental > Terrestrial > Soil > Riparian zone | place: USA: Utah | collected...
ATGCGGCCGGGCATGCGCGAGAACGAGTGCGTCGGGCTCGTGAACAAGGTCCTGTACGACCTGGGCTCGGAGTTCGTGGAGGGCGTGAACGCGATCTCGGGCGAGCGCTGCTCCCCGCACCCGCACGTCTACACCGACCGGGTGCTCCGCCCGGGCGACCCCGCCTACTTCGACATCCTCCACAGCTTCATGGGCTACCGCACCTGCTACTACCGCACGTTCGCGGTTGCGAGCGCCTCGCCTGCGCTGGTCGATGCCTACAAGCGCTGCCGCTACTACCTCGACGCCGCGATCGACCTGATCCGGCCCGGCGTCACGACCGGCGAAGTCGTCGAGGTCTGGCCGAAGGCCGAGGAGTTCGGCTTCGCCGACGAGGAGGCGGCGTTCGCGCTCCAGTTCGGCCACGGGGTCGGGCTCGCGATCTGGGAGAAGCCGATCTTCAGCCGCCTTGTCTCACTCGACCACCCGGAGGAGATCCAGGAGGGCATGGTGTTCGCGCTCGAGACGTTCTGGCCGTCGAGCGACGGCTGGTCCGCGGCGCGCATCGAGGAGCAACTCGTCGTGACCGCCGACGGCTGCGAGGTGATCACGCGCTTCCCGTCCGAGGACCTCGTGATCGCCGGCAAGCCCTACTACACGGTCGGCGGAACGCTGCCGCTCGAGCGCGACCACCAGTCGAATCGCAACACGCGCCTGGACGCCGACGCCCGCGAGGCCGTGCCGGGCAACGGCCGCATGCCGGCCGGGGATCCGGTCCGTCTCTAGGGCGCGCCGTGACGACCCCGACCGGGGCCGTCCCCTACCCCCGCTTCTCGGACGCCGAGATGGCGCGTCGGCGCGACGCCCTGGCGGCGGAGCTGGACGCCGCGGGTGCCGGCCACGCGGTGGTCTACGGCGTGAACAAGGTGGGCCCGGCCGTGAGCTGGCTGACGGGCTGGCCGGTCACCCGCGAGGCGCTCTGCGTGTTCACCCCGGGCGAGCGTGACGTGCTGCTCGTGAACTTCTACAACCACATCCCGAACGCGCGGGAGATCGCCCCCGAGGCCGACGTCCGCTGGGCCGGACCGAGGCCGATGGCCACCGCGATCGAGGAGCTGGACCGCCGCGGCGCGCGCGGCGGGCGAGTTGGTGTGATCGGACCGGTCGGCTACAGGCCGTACGCGGCGCTCGCCGACTTCGCGTCGCCGGTTCCGCTCGACGACGCCTACACGCGCCTGCGACTGCGGAAGTCCGCCGAGGAGCTCGAGTGGCTGCGAACGGCGTGCGGCTACACCGACGACGCCGTGCGGGCGGTCCACGAGCAGGCCGGGCCGGGCACCGACGAGCGCGAGCTGGGCAACCTCGCCGAGCGCGCGTACGTCGGGCGCGGCGGCACGACCCACATCCACTTCTTCGGGGCCACTGCGATGAGCGATCCGGCGCAGTGCGTCCCCGCCCAGTGGCCGGCGGCGCGAGCGCTCGAGCGCGGCGACGCGCTGTCCTGCGAGATCAGCGCCTCGTACTGGGACTACACGGGGCAGCTGCTGCGCACGTTCACGGTCGCCGCCGATCCGACGCCCCTGCACCGGGAGCTGCACGACGTGGCCGACGCGGCGTTCGACGCGATCTTCGGGCGCGTCCGCCCGGGCGCGACCGCGGCCGAGCTCGTGGAGGCCTCCTCCGTGATCGCAGACGCCGGCTTCACCACCTACGACGACATCGTGCACGGCTATGTGGGCGGCTACCTGCCACCCGTCCTCGGCGACGCGAGCCGGCCGCTCGAGGAGATCCCCGATTTCACGCTCGAGGAGAACATGACCCTGGTGATCCAGCCGAACGTGATCACGAAGGACGAGCGCGCCGGCGTTCAGACCGGGGAGCTGATCCTGGTGACCGCCGACGGCGCCGCGCGCCTCCACGACTACGAGCGCGGCCTGCTGAGCATCGGCGGCTGAGCCCGCAGCGCCCGCCACAGCTTCTCGTCGGTGAACGGCGGGTCGACCCGCACGCCCCCCAGTGCGTCGGCGACCGCGTTCGCCACGGCCGCCGGTGTACCGATCGCGCCCCCCTCCCCGATGCCCTTCGCGCCGAGGGGGTTCAACGGCGACGGCGACTCGACGAACGCGGTGGCGATCGGCGGCATCTCCGCGGCGGTCAGCAGGTCGTAGCCGATGAACGAGGCGAACGTCGGGTGGCCCTCCTCGTCGTAGACGGCCTGCTCGACGAGGCTCTGGCCGAGGCCCTGGGCGATGCCGCCGTGCACCTGTCCCTCCGCCAGGAGCGGGTTGACGATCGTCCCGGCGTCGTCCACGGCCGCTACCCGCAGCACATTGAGGCGCCCCGTGGCGCGCTCGATCTCGACGACGGCCCCGTAGGCGCCCGATGAGAACACCAGGTCGGACTCGAACCGCGCGCCCGCCCCGATCCCCGGCTCCGCCTCGGCGATCTCGCGCAACGAGGCCGCACGCCCGTCCACCGTGGCGACCGAGCCGCCGTCCTTCCACTCAACCTCGTCGTCGCCGGCCTCGAGGAGCCGCACCGCTACGGCTAGGCACTTCTGCTTCAGGGCGTCGACCGCCTGGACGACCGCCGACCCGCCCATCGCGACGGAGCGGCTTGCGAAGGTGCCCACACCGCGCGGCACCTCCCTCGAGTCCCCGAAGCGGAGCTCCACGGCCTCGAGGCCTACGCCGAGCCGCTCGGCCGCGAGCTGCGCGAACGTGGTGTCGTGCCCCTGGCCATGCGGCGACGAGCCGCTTCGCACCAGGAGCCGCCCGCTCGGCATCAGTTCGGCGTAAGCGGTCTCGAACAGCCCGCCGGCGCGCTCGACGTACAGCCCGAAGCCTGTGCCGACCACACACTCCCCGTCGGAGCGGTGCTCGGGCCTCACGAGCTCCGCCGCCATGTCGAGGCAGCGCTCGTAGTCCCCGGAGTCATACGTCCAGCCGAGCGCGGTCTCGTAGGGGAACGAGCGGATGAGGTTCCGGCGGCGGAGCTCGAGCGGATCGATCCCGAGCTCGCGCGCCGCGACGTCGACGGTGCACTCCACGAAATACGCCGCCTCGGGACGCCCCGCGCCGCGATAGGGACCGGTCGGCACCTTGTTCGTGCGCTTGCCCACGACCTCGACGTCGGCCACCGGGATGTCGTAGCCGCCGCACATCAACATCGCGGTCGTGTGCGTGGGGATCGCCGTGGTCGGCATCAGGTAGCCGCCCAGGTCCGCTCGGATCCGGGCGCGGACGGCGAGCATCCTCGCGTCGTCGTCGAGCGCCAGCTCGACGTCGGCCTCCATGCCCCTCCCCTGGTAGGACGCCAGGAAATTCTCCTCCCGGTCCTCCGCCCACTTGACTCGCCGGCCCGTGGTCATCGCCGCCACCGCCACGAGCATCGTCTCGGGCGCCGGCGCCCCCTTGCTGCCGAAGGCGCCGCCCACGTCCGGCACGATCACGTGAATCGACTCCTCGGGCCGCCCGAGCACGTGCGCCAGCCCGGCCAGCTGGCGGTGACTGTCCTGCGCCGACACCCAGACGGTCAGCAGGTCGTCCGCCTCGTCGAACGAGGCGATCGCTCCCCGCGGCTCCATCGGCACCGGCGCGAGCCGCGGCAGCGCTTGGCTCGCGCGCACGACGTGAGCGGCCGACTCGAACGCCCCCTCCACGTCGCCGGTGACCTTGTGCCAGCGGCTCATCGTCACCTCGGAGCTGCGCGTGTCGAGCACGGGGTCGAGCGGGTCGTAGTCGACCTCGATCAGCTCGGCGGCGTCCTCGGCGAGCGCCCGCGACTCGGCCAGCACCGCGGCGATGGGCTGGCCGGCGTAGCGGACCTCCTCACGCGCGAGCACCGGATGGCCCTCGGCCGAGACCTCGCCGCCCTCGAAGCCCTGCACCGGAAGGTCCGTGACCCGATCCTCGATGTCGGCCGCGGTGATCACCGCAAGCACGCCCGGGAGCTCGCCCGGCACCTCGACCCGGGCGATTCGCGCGAACGCGAACGGGCTCCGCACGAAAGCGACGTGAGCTGCCCCGGGCGCGTCGATGTCGTCGAGGTAGCGGGTGCGCCCGCGGAGGATGCGGTCGTCCTCGCGCCGCGGGACCGGGCTGCCGACGAACCGGCCCGCGCTCACGTCGCCCGCATCAGGCGACCACTTCCGCGTTCGCCTCGAGCGCCTGCAGCACTGCGCCGAGCGCCGCGATCCCCTCCGCCGCACCGGTCTCGGGCTCGGCCTCGCCGCGTATGCAGCGGCCGAACTCCGCGAGCTCCTCGGCGAGCATGTCGCGCTCGTCGAACGCCACCGGCGTGCCCGCGAGCGTGAGGGTGGTCGCACCGTCCACGGCCCGGGCGTCGGGCCACACGGAGAAGTCGGCGCGGTAGTCGAGCACGGCCTCCGTGCCGAGCAGCCGCAGCGCGAGCGTCTTCGGCGAGACGAAGCTCCCCACCACCGCCGCGAGCGCGCCCGACTCGAACTCGAGGGCGACGACGCCCACGTCGTCGATGTCCGCCTGGTGGTGCACGTGTGCGAAGCGGCCGGTCGCCCGCTTCAGCGGGCCGAGCCAGTAGGAGAGCGTGTCGATCTGATGGATGCCGAGCTGCATGAGCGGTCCGCCGGGGTTGCGCTCCCGGTGCGCGCGCCAGGCCTCGGGCTTGAACGACCCCGGCAGCGAGAAATTCGCCTCCGCCAGCACCACGCGCCCGAGGGCTCCCTCGTCGATGAGCTCCTTCACGCGGCGCGCCGCACCCAGGCGACGGAAGGCGTGGCCCACCATCAGCGTCACGCCGGCGTCCGCGCACGCATCCCGCATGCGCTCACCGGCCTCGACGGTGACCGCGATCGGCTTCTCGACGAACACGTGGCGCCCACGGGCAGCGCACGCGAGCGCCTGCTCCTCGTGCGTGTCGTTCGGGGTCACCAGAAGCACGCCCTCCACACCCGGGTGCCCGATCGCCTCCTCGAAGCCGGCCGCCGGCACACAGCCGAAGCGCTCGGCGAACTCACGGCGCCTCGCCTCGTCGCGGCTGAAGCAGGTCACGAGCTCGAGGCCGGCGCGGTCGGCGGCCGCCGCGAGCCGCGGGGCCCACATGCCGGTCCCGGCGATGGCGATGCCGGTCATCCGAGCCGCTCCCTGAGCCAGTCCGCCGCCAGGGGGCGCGTCTTGTACGGGACGTTTGCGCAACCGTGGTTGCCGTCCTCGTGGAGCACGAAGATCCCGCCCGGCGCTTCCCTGGCCGCCCGCTCGGACTGCTCCCACGGGATCAGGCGGTCGAGCCTCCCTGTGATCGCGAGGAAGGGCTGCCGGATGCGCTCCGCCACGCCGTTCAGGTCGAGCTCGGCCGCCTTGGCGCGCCCCTCGTCCTCGTCGCTTGCGAACGACTTGGCCGTGAACGTCTCGCGAGTCTGGGGCGGAATGTCGTCCCAGAGGTCGCTGAACCGATACGGGCCGCTCAGCGCCACGCCCGCCTTCACGCGCGACTCGAACGCGAGCACCCGCGGCGCGTAGTAGCCGCCCAGGCTGACGCCGAGCAGCCCGACCCGGTCGAGATCCACGTCGGTGCGCCCCTCGAGCGCGTCCAGCAGGGTCGTGACCGCGACGTCGTAGTCGGCTCGGATCGGCAGCTCGTATCCTGCCTCGCCCTGGCCCGGCCCGTCGATCGAGAGCGTTGCCATCCCGCGGTCGAGGAAGACGTTCTCCAAGCGGAAGAACTCCTCCTTGGTGGAGTCGAGGCCCGGGACGAGCAGCACGAGCGGCGGCAGTTCCTCGCCGGCGGGCCGGCGCAGGTTGCCGACCATCGCGCCGCCGTCGAACGGCACCTCGATCCGCTCGGCATCGGGATCGAGGTACTCGTGCGTCCTCGCCATCGCCGCGACCGCCTGGGCGGCGGCGGCGCGACTGCGTGCGGGGTCCACGAGCCATACGAACTTCGCGAAGTGGTAGGCCACGGTCGCCCGCGCCCACGCCTCGCCCGCCGTGAGCCGCCGGCCCTGGCCCGCTGCCTCCTCCGCCAGCTCGGCGTGGATGTCCCCGTTTCGGCACCACTCGTCGAGCCAGTCGTCCCAGACCTCCACGCGGCCCATCGTGGCCAGGAAGTCGTTGTAGTCCACGCCGGCCTGCACGAAGCGCGGCGCCCAATGATCAATGGCGGCCTGCACGCGCGCGTCCGGCACCGGCCATCACCTCCCCCGGGTCGTGTCCGAGGTCGCTCAGCATCACGACGGCGGCGTTGCGTCCGGGCACACCGGTGACCGAGCCGCCCACGCTCGTGGTCCCGCCCGTCTGGTAGAGCCCCGGTATCGGCATGCGGTGATCCGCCCACCCGGGCACCGGGCGGTTGCTCCCGCTGAACGCATGGCTCCGGTCCCCGCCGTGAAACGCCCCGCGGACCATGTGCTGGTTCGAGCGCTCGATGTCCTCGGGGCTCTTCACGTGGGACGTTATGATGTGCTCGTCCGACAGCGCCGGGACGAACCTCCGCACATGCTCGAGCTGGCGCCGGAACACCGTCTCCTTGTGCTCGTCCCAGCTCGCGATCCCTTCCGGCAGGTCCCAGGTCTGCGGGCTCAGCAGCTTGACCGTGTGGTGGCCCGCCGGTGCCCGGTCCGGATCGACGAGCGTCGGCGTGGCCACGAGCAGCCACGGCACGCCCTCGTCGTGCGGGCGGCCGTCCCGCGCGGCTCGCCCCAGCGCGAGCACCTCCTCCGGCCACCCCACGGTGCCGGCCGATACGGCGGCCCGCGGGCCGTCCGGCGCCTCGAACTCCGGGGCCGTGTCCGTCGCCAGGTAGCACGCCATGCCCGACATGCCGACGTCGTACGTGTCGACGCCGTAGACGAACTCCTCTCCCCATACGTCGTGTGGCGCCATCTCCACGAGCTGCTTGACATGGATCGTCGAGAGCACCGCGTGCCTGGCGAGGTAGCGCTCGCCGTCGTCCGTCTCGACGCCGGTGCAGCGCCCGTCCTCGAGCACCAGCCGGGACACCTGTCTGTTGCAGAGCACGGTCGAGCCGCGATCCTCGAGGAAGCGCGTCAGCGCGTCCGTCAGCGCGCCGGAGCCGCCACGCGGGACCGACCAGCTGCGTCGCTGCCGGCCGAAGACGATCGAGTAGGCGTTGATCCCCGTCCCGGCGGCGTCCAACGGCACCAGCGTCTGGAAGGCCTGCCAGATCATGAACGCCTGGACGTGACGGTCCTCGAACTCACGGCGGATGACGTCCCACGCCGTCATCGCATTCCGCCGCAGCCAGATTCGCCCGCGCGGGTGCTCCAGCAGCATCTCCTCCAGCGAGGGGCCGAAGCCCGGCGGCGTGACCCGCGCCCGGCCGAACACTCCCTTCACCTCGTCGTACTCGCGGATGAGATCCCGGTAGGCCTCGGCGTCCTTGTTCGAGAAGCGCGCGATCTCGTCACAGGTGCGGTCGAGGTCGAGCCACATCGTCAGCTGCTCCCCGTCCGGGAACACGACATGGCCGACGGGGTCGGGCTCGAAGTATTCGAGCCCGTAGTCGGCATGGAGCCCGAGCTCGTCGTTCACCAGCAGCGGGTTCACGCGGATGATCGTGTGACCGGTCGAGCAGGAGTCGATCCGATACCCGGGTCCGAGCAGCTCCTCGGTCGCGGCGCCGCCCCCGGGCATCGGGCGCGCGTCGAGGACGATGCATTCGTGGCCGGCCTTGGCGAGGTACGCCGCCGTGATCAGGCTGTTGTGGCCGGCTCCCGCGACCACGACGTCAGCGGTCTGCGTCATGTCATGGGCTCCTCTCCGCGCACGGGCTCGAGTCCGAGCAGGCGCTCGGCGTTGCCGGCCATGATCGCGCTCTCCACGTCGGGCGCCAGCCCGAGCGCCCGGACGGTGTCGACGTGCCGCGCGTCGCCCATGTCGAACGGATAATCCGAGCCGAGCACCACGCGGTCGCTCCCGGCGTAGTCGATCAACGCGCGCAGGAGCACGTCATCGTGCGTGAGCGTGTCGAACCAGAAGCGCCTGATCGAGTCGTCCGGCGACTCGGTCAGGCGTGCGCGCGCCTGCGGCTGGAACGCGTGCGCGCGGCGCAGGCGCCCCCGCACCGCGAGCAGAGCGCCGCCTCCGTGAGCAAGCAGGACGCGGAGCCGCGGGTGGCGCTCCATCACACCCGCCACCACCATGTGAGCAGCAGTGGTCGCCGTCTCGAGCGGGTTCGCCACCGTGTTCCAGAGGTAGTAGTCCTGGAAGGCCGGCGAATCGAAGCCGCGCGTCGTGGGGTGTACGAACACGAGCGCGCCGGTCGCTTCGGCCGCGTCCCAGAACGGCTCGAAGCGGTCGTCGCCGAGGAACACGCCGCGGACGCTCGCCGCCACCTCCACGCCCTTGAGCACGCCGGCGCCCATCAGCGCGCGCAGCTCGTCCGCGGCAAGCTCCGGCTCCTGGAGCGGCAGGGCGCCGAGCGCCGAGAGGCGGTCCGGGTGCGCGCGCACGATCCCCGCCAGGGCGTCGTTCTGGATGCGCGCCCGGTCGAGGCCCTCGTCCGGCACGGCGTCGTAGTACAGGAGCGGCACCCACGGGCACAACAGCACACGGTCGACGCCCGCCGCGTCCTGCGCGGCGAGGATGCCGGCGATGTCGACGATCTCGGAGATCGCCGCGCGGACCTGCTTGCCCCCCATCTCCACGACCTGGTCGCCGGCCTCGTCGCGGAAGACGTGCGGCCGCCAGCCTTCCCCGCCGCTCGCGTCGCGCGTGATCTCCGTGACGATCACGTGGGCGTGCACGTCGAACGTCACGGGCTCACCCCTCCAGCGCGATCAGCGCGAGCATGCCCGCCACGATAAGCATGCCGCCGAGCCAGACGCGCGCGTCCGCCCGCTCGAGCTGCCGACCGACGATCATCGGCGCGAGCACGAGGGTGATGGGCACGCCGACGAGCGCCGTGGCGAGCACGACCGCCACGTCCGTCTCGTCCAGCGCAATCAGCCGGAACCACGTGGCGAAGGCGACGAACACCGACGCGAACAGCTTGAGCGCCAGCGTGTTGTGAGCGATCGAGCGGATCGCGCCGAGCGATCCGTTCACCAGCAGTGTGCCGCCCAGCGCGACGGTCGCCGCCACCAGACCGATCGTCATTCCGAGCAGGGGCGCGTCGAAGCGCTCCAGTGCCTCGACGTGGAGCACGGCGCTCACCGCCCACATCAACGCGGTTCCAAAGGCGAAGATGGAGTCGGGTTCGATCCGCACGTCGCCGCCCCCGCGGGTCGCGAGCAACCACGCGCCCACGATGACCGGCACGATCGCCGCGAACGCGGCCGCGCTCGGGAGCTCGCCGAGCGTCAGCGCCGCAAGCACCACGCCGAACAGCGGCGTGAGCGTGATCAGCGGGGCGGTGCGCGACGCGCCGATGCGGGCCTGGCTCATGTTCAGGAACAGCCAGCCGAGCACGAAGTGGACGATCCCCGCGACCGCGAAGATCGCGATGGACTCGCCGCTGGCCTCCCCGAGCAGGCTCAAGTCCGCCGTGCCGAGGCTTACGGCCGCGAGGATCACGGTCGCCACGGACAGCTGGAGGAACGCCGAGACGGACGGGTCCTCGATGCCGCGGAGCGCCCGGCCGTTGAGGCTCTGGAAGAGCCCGAAGCCTATTCCGGAGGCGGTCGCCCACAGGACGCCGCTCACGCCCGTATCACGGGCATGGTCCGCTTGCCCTTGGCTGTCTGGAGCGAGCTACGAGCCGCCGGCGTACTCCTCCGCCGCGGCCTCGACCTCCGCCCGGTCCCAGTCGTTGATCTCCTCGATCAGCTGGTCGTCGAGTGCCTCGCTGATCTCGATCTTCTGGTCCTCCTCGATCACGCCGGCGCTCACCAGGAAGTCCTGGGCGGTCCCCCACACATCGGCTCGTACATCACCGATGCGCTCGGGATCGTCCGGCTCCATGAGCGAGATCGCCAGATCGAGCGCCGCCTCGCCGCTCGCCTCGTTGCGCCACTCCTCGGGCACCTTCTCGCGGGCGATCTGCTCCGTCACCTCGCGGTTCACCTGGCCCACGTACTGCCCCTTCGTCCAGGCGCGAAGGAAGCCCACGATCGCGTCGCGCTTCTCCTCGAGCGTGTCCGGCAGCACCGCCATCGGGTTGCCGTCGATCGCCGCCGCCTCATCGGGTGTGATGTTCCGCAGCGCGACATCGTTCGCCGACAGCGCCGTGAAGTCCGACGCGTTGCCCACGTAGGCCTGGATCTCGCCGTCCTCGAATGTCTCGGCGACGAGCGCGCCGCTCGTCCCGATCACTGCGGTGTCCACGCTGTCGGGGTCGATCCCCTCGGACTCGAGCATCGCCGCGAGGAAGCGCGTGCTCTCTTCCGACTCGAGGCCGACCTTCGTGCCCTCGACACCGGAGATGTCCTGGATCTCGCTGTCTTCCGGCACGACGATGCCGGCCGTGTTCGTGTGCTGCGGACTGAAGATCGCCGTGTGCTCTCCGCCCTGCGAGCGTGCGAGGATGATCTCGTCCACGTCGGCGAACGAGACGTCCGCGTCGCCGTTGTCGAGGAAGGCCGTCGCCGAGATCTCCTCGGCGGCCGGGGCGAGCTTGGGACTCACGCCCTCCTCCTCGAAGAAGCCGAGCTCCTCGGCCACGAGCGTGGGATAGAACAGCGCCGACGGCGGTGTGGGCAGGTTGTAGACGATCTCCTGGGTTCCACCCCCGTCGCCGCCGCCGTCATCGTCATCGTCGCCGCAGCCCGCGCCCAGCGCGAGGACCGCGACGGCCAGCATGGCGAGCACAAATCTGAACCTGAACACTCCGGTTTCCCTCCTCGTTTTCACCGTCGACCCGCAAGCGTCGGGCGCGGCTCTGAAGGCACGCCTCCGTCACGCGCCAGCTTCTTCTCGGCCCGGGCGGCCCGGCGCCGCGAACGCGCGACGAGCCGGCCGTCGTGGAGCCAGAACACCGTGGCCCGCTCGAGCCACTCCATGACCCCGTAGAGGAGCAGGCCAAGGAACATCAGCATCAGGATCACGGCGAACGCGTCCGCGATCGCGAGCTGACTGGAGAACTGCTGGACCAGCACGCCGAGTCCGCGCTCGGCGGAGATGAACTCACCGACCACGGCGCCGACGAGCGCCAGGCCTGCCGCGGTCTTCAGCCCGGCGAACATGATGGGCAGGGAGCCGGGGACCATCAGGTGCGTGAACGTCTGCCACCTGCTGGCGCCCAGCGAGCGGAACATCTCCCGCGCGTCCTCGTCGACCGTGAGGATGCCCGTCAGCGCGTTCACGTAGACCGGGAAGAAAGCGATGATCGCCGCGATCCAGATCTTCGAGCTGTAGCCGAACCCGGCCCAGGCGATGATCAGCGGCGCGATCGCGATGCGCGGCGTGACCTGCAGCGCCACCGCGTACGGACCGAGCATCCGGCGCATCGTCGGCGAGAGACCCGAGGGGATCGCGAGCGCGAGGCCGAGCACAGCGCCGAGGAAGAAGCCGGCCACGGACTCCCAGAGCGTCGCGGCGATGTCGTCCCAGACGAAGTCGCTCCTGATCAGCTCCCAGAACGAGACGACGATGTCCTTGGGATGCGGAAGGATGCGCTCGGACACGTAGTCGACCGCGAGCGCGAGCTCCCAGAGCCCCACCAGGATCGCGAGGAACAGCAGTGGCGGCCAGAGCCGGCGCGCGAGCCGAACCGGCGAGAGGGCATGCAGCACCTTACGCCCCATGCACGCCCGCCTGCCGGGTGTCGCCGGCGTCGACCTCGGGCACCTGCAACCCGCGGTAGGCCCGCAGGACCATCTCCTGGAACCCCGGATCCGCGACCATCTCCTGCGC
>Ga0190271_10002145_pt1 | contig 11768 bp, 10 predicted proteins | sample Popmic356T_FD_133747 | JGI IMG/M metagenome (GOLD analysis project Ga0190271, IMG submission 133747) | Populus adjacent soil microbial communities from riparian zone of Weber River, Utah, USA - 356 T | ecosystem: Environmental > Terrestrial > Soil > Riparian zone | place: USA: Utah | collected...
ACGTTCCTGCATCGGCGCGCCGGCGTCGTCGCGCGCCCAGTCGAAGCCGAACAGCAGCACATGAAAGCCGCTTGCCATGGCGCGGCACTGGTCGAGCAGCCGCGCCTCGAAGCTGCGGTCCACCTTGCCGAGCGCGTAGTCGACACATGCGGCGTTGACGCAAAAACTCGCGCTGCACGTAACCGCGCGGCTGCCAGATGTTTTTCATGCGCGGGTTGAACCACAGGCCGCTGCCGGAGTCGCCGCTGCCGAAGACGTGGCAGTGGGTGTCCCAGACCTGGGCCGTGTCGAGACCGCGCCAGGCGGCCCGCACCAGCGGGTGGTCGCGCAGATCGGGCGCAGGTTCGGCGCGGCAGTCATTGAAGATACCGTCGCGAAACGACAGGTCGCAGCCGCTGGTCGCCGCACTGGCGGCGCATCCCGCGACCAGGACATGGCGCCGGTTCATGCGGGCTGGACGTTCAGGCCGAAGCCAGCGCGCGCAGCGGCGCCGCGGCTTTCAGGCGCCCGACTTCGGTGCCGTTCCAGTTGGCGAGCCGTACCTCGCTGAGCGCGCGCATGAAGGCGGCGTCGCCTTCGTCCAGCACCAGCAGCGCCTCGATCACGGCCGCCATCACCACCTCGCAGGCGCGTGCGTTGTTGCCGTCGTCGATCTTGATCGCCACGCCGAGACCCACCTCGGGCAGCGTGGCGCAGTAGACGCCTTCGGCGCCGACCTTGCAGAAGACACGCTCGCCCAGGCGCTCCATCAGGCGGGTGTCGAAGCGGCCCGTGCCGGCGACCATGAACGGCGCCGCGGCGACCGCGGTGCGCAGGCGGCGCGCGGCGCGGGCGTGCCCTTCGCGCAAGCCGACGCCGGTGCCCGCGCGCGCGAAGGCGAGGGCCAGTTGGCGCAGCGGCACGGCGTAGGTCGGGATCGCGCAGCCGTCGATGCCACGCGCGGTGCGCGCCAGGTCGAAGCCGGTGCTGGCCTGCACGGCGGCGCTCACCTCGCCCATCAACGGGTGCTCGGGTGCGACGTAGCCGCGCAGGAAGGTGCGCAGATCGGCACCCCCGGCCATCGCGCAGCCCAGGCAGACGAAGCCGGCGTGTTTGCCCGAGCAGTTGTTGTGGAGTGCGGTCGGTGCTTCACCGCGCTGCACGAGCGCCTTGACCGCCGCGTCCTGGTAGGGCCAGTGGACCCCGCACTCCAACGCCGTCGAATCCACGCCCGCCTTGGCCAGCATCGCGGCGGCGGTGCGGGTGTGCGGTTCTTCGCCGTTGTGCGAGGCGCAGGCGAGGGCGAGTTCTTCATCGCTGAGCTGCAGCTGGTCGGCGGCGCCGCTTTCCACCAGCGGCAGCGCCTGCAGCAGCTTGATCGCACTGCGCGGGAAGATCGGCCGGTCGATGTCGCCGAGCGCGCTGTGCAGGCGGCCGTCGGCGTCGACGATGGCGAGCGCGCCGCGGTGGAAGGACTCGACGATGCCGCCGCGCCAGGCTTCGACCAGTGGGGGGTTGGCTGTCATGCGGGTGACTGTAGCCCTCAGAATCGGCCCATGCCCGCCGGCGCACTGGCCCTGGTTCTAGCGGCCGCGCTGTTGCACGCGGTCTGGAACGTCGCCGCCAAGAAGGCCGGCGGCGACCACCGCTTTGCGCTCCTCAGCGCGTTGATGGTGACGGTGCTGTGGCTGCCCGTGGCGGCGTGGTTCGGCTGGCAGGAGTTGCCGCGCTGGGGCCTTGCCGAGTGGGCCCTCGTGCTCGCGAGTGCGGTCGTGCACCTGCTGTACTTCACCGTGCTGCTCAAGGGCTACCGCGTTGCCGACCTGACGGTGGTGTACCCGGTGGCGCGCGGCAGCGGGCCGCTGCTGGCGGCGCTGGGCGCCGTCTGGCTGCTGAATGAGACCTTGACGCTGTTGGGCGTGGCGGGCGTGCTGGCGGTGTGCGGCGGGGTGTTCCTGATCGCCGGCGGGCCCGCGCTGTGGCGGCAGGTTCATGCGCCGGCCGCGCGTGCGCGCGTTTTCGCCGGCCTGCGCTGGGGCGCGCTCACCGGGGCGCTGATCGCCGGCTACACCGTGATCGACGGGTTCGCGGTCAAGGTGCTGCTGGTCGGCCCGGTCCTGCTCGACTACGTGGGCAACGTGCTGCGCGTGCCCTTCCTGCTGCCGGGCGCGCTGGCCGACCGCGCTGCCTTCGCCAAAGCCTGCCGCACCCAGTGGCGCTACGCGCTGGTGGTGGCGACGCTCGGCCCGCTCGCTTACGTGCTGGTGCTCTACGCCGTGACGATGGCGCCGCTGTCGCACGTGGCGCCGGCGCGCGAAGTGTCGATGCTGTTCGCGGCCCTGATCGGGGGCCGCCTGCTCGGCGAGGGCGAGCGCGGCTGGCGCCTGCTCGGCGCCGCCTGCATCGGCGCCGGCGTGGTGGCGCTGGCCTGGGGCTGAAAGGCGCTCGGCCGACAATGCCCCGATGCCTCCGCCCCCCGCGACTGCCGGCTCCCTGATCGGCGTCGACTTCACCAGCGCACCCAGCCGCCGCAAGCCCATCACCGTGGCACGCGGCCGCGTGCAGGGCGCCGTGCTGCGTTTCGAGGGGCTGGCCGAACTGAGCGACTTCGCGAGTTTCGATGCGCTGCTCGCCAGCCCGGGCTCCTGGCTCGGTGCCTTCGATTTCCCCTTCGGGCTGCCGCGCGCGTTCGTCGATGCGCAGCAGCTCGGCCGGCGCACCGACGAGGTCATCACCCAACTCCATCGACGCTGCGCCCGCCGCATGGACTTCCGCGCGCTGGTTGATGCCTGGGGCCACTTGCGGCCGGCCGGGCAGCGGCTCGTCCACCGGGCCACCGACGGTGCGATGCCCGGCATCAGTTCGACGAGCCCGCTCCAGACTCGTTATGTGCCGGTCGGCTTCATGTACTACGAAGGCCTGAGCCGGCTCGTTCGCGCGGGGGTGACGATCCCGCTGATGCACGCCGGCGACCCGGTCCGCGTGGCGGTCGAGGGCTACCCGGGGCTGCTCGCGTTCGAGCTCGTCGGCCGCCGTTCCTACAAGAACCAGGACGCCCCCGACCGCCTGATCGCGCGCAAGGATCTCGTCGATGCGCTCGAGCAGGGCCGCACACGCCTGGGCCTGCGTCTGAAGCTGACGCATGCGCAGCGCGATCACCTGGTCGACGACAGCTCGGGTGACCGGATCGACGCCGTGTTGTGCCTGATGCAGGCGGCGTGGGCGGGCACCCAGCCCGGCTTCGGCCTGCCCGAAGGTTTCGACCCCGTCGAGGGCTGGATCGTGACCACATGAAAGGGGCTGCGGGCTGGTTCGCCACACGCGGCTGGAAGCCCTTCCCGTTCCAGCGCGAGGTCTGGGCCGCGATGCAGGCCGGCCGATCCGGCCTGCTGCACGCCACCACCGGCAGCGGCAAGACCTACGCCGTGTGGCTGGGCGCACTCGCCCGGCAGCAGGCCGTGGCGGGCTTGCAAGTGCTGTGGCTGACACCGATGCGCGCCCTCGCCGCCGACACCACCAAGGCCCTGCAGGCGCCGCTGCCCGCCCTGGCGCCCGGCTGGTCGGTGGGGATGCGCACGGGCGACACGCCGAGCGCCGAACGCGCGCGCCAGGAACGCCGATTCCCGGCCGCGCTCGTCACCACGCCCGAGAGCCTCAGCCTGATGCTGACGCGCGAAAACGCACGCAGCGAGTTGGCCGCGGTGCACACCGTGATCGTCGACGAGTGGCACGAGCTCATCGGCAGCAAACGTGGCGTCCAGGTGCAATTGGCGCTGGCGCGCCTGCGAAGGGGGAACCCGGCGCTCGTGGTCTGGGGCCTGAGCGCCACGCTCGGTAACCTGACCGACGCGATGGCGACGCTCGTCGGCCCGGTGCCCGGCACGCTGGTGCGCGGCAAGGTCGACAAGCAGCTCGTCATTGACACGCTGCTGCCTGCCAACCCGGGCCGCTTCTCATGGGGCGGGCACCTGGGCCAGCAAATGCAGCAGCCGGTGGTGGACGAGATCGAGCGCTCGGGCACCACGCTCGTCTTCACCAACGTGCGCTCGCAGGCCGAGATCTGGTACCAGCTGCTGTTGCAGGAGCGGCCGGAATGGGCCGGGCTCGTGGCGCTGCACCACGGCTCGCTCGACAAGGGTGCGCGTACCTGGGTCGAAGACAGCCTGAAGGCCGGGTGCCTGAAGGCGGTGGTCGCGACCTCGTCGCTCGACTTGGGTGTCGACTTCCTGCCCGTCGAGCGGGTATTGCAGATCGGCAGCGCCAAAGGCGTGGCGCGGCTGCTGCAACGTGCCGGCCGCAGCGGCCACGCGCCCGGCCGGCCGAGCCGGGTGACGCTGGTGCCGACGAACACGCTGGAACTGGTGGAGGCCGCCGCGGTGCGCCGTGCCGCGCTGGCCGGCGAGGTCGAGTCGCGGGTCACGCCCGACAAGCCGCTCGACGTGCTGGTACAGCACATCGTGACGGTGGCGCTCGGCGGCGGGTTCACGGCCGACGCGCTGTTCGACGAAGTGCGCAGCGCAGCGGCCTACGCGGCGCTCACGCGCGAGGAGTTCGACTGGGCGCTCGCCTTCTGCGAACGCGGGGGCGACAGCCTCACCGCCTACCCCGACTACCACCGCGTGCGGCTCGTCGATGGCATCTACCGCGTGCCCGACCGCGGTATCGCGCGGCGCCACCGGCTGCAGGTGGGCACGATCGTCAGCGACGCCAGCATGCAGGTGAAGTGGCTCTCTGGCGGGACCATCGGCAGCATCGAAGAGAGCTTCATCGCACGCCTGAACCAGGGCGACTGTTTTGTCTTCGCCGGGCGGGTGCTCGAGTACCTGCGCACGCACGACATGGCGGCCTACGTGCGCAAGGCCAGCAAGGCCAAGGGGGTGGTGCCAACCTGGGGCGGCAGCAAGATGCCGCTGTCGAGCGAACTTGCCGACGCGGTGCAGGCGTTGATCGACGAGGCCGCGGCGGGATGTTTCGACAGCGTCGAGATGCAGGCCGCGATGCCGATGCTGCAAGCCCAGCGGCGCCTGTCCAGGCTGCCGACTTCGGGCCGGCTCCTGATCGAACGCTTCACCTCCCGCGAAGGGCATCACCTGTTCCTCTACCCCTTCGGCGGACGCAACGTGCACATCGGCCTGGCGCAACTGCTGGCCTGGCGCCTCTCACGCCACGAGCCGAACACCTTCTCGCTCAGTGTCAACGACTACGGCCTGGAACTGCTCGCCGTCAAGCCGCTGGACGTGGCACCCTTCGACGACGGCAGCCTCTTTGCCGCCACCGGCCTGCTGTCCGACGTGATGGCATCGCTCAACAGCGGCGAGCTGTCGCAGCGCCGTTTCCGCGAGATCGCGCGTGTCGCCGGGCTGGTCTTCAGCGGTTACCCCGGCGCGCCCAAGAGCATGAAGCAGCTGCAGGCTTCGTCGAGCCTGTTCTTCCAGGTCTTCCGCAGGTACGACGCCGGCAACCGGCTGCTGTTGCAGGCCGAAACCGAAGTCCTGGCGCAGGAACTTGAACTCGGGCGTCTCGGTGCCACCTTGAAGCGGATGAGCGTCAAGCCGGTCGAATGGGTGGAGCTCGAGTCGCCCAGCCCCTTCAGCCTAGCGCTGATGGTCGAACGCCTGCGCGAGCAGCTCTCGACCGAGAAGCTGAAGGACCGGCTGGAGCGGATCCTGGCGGACGCGGAGAAGGCGCTCGCGGAGCCGCCGCTGCCAGCGCCACGCCGCCGGCGTGGTGTGAGCGCGAAGACCGCTCGCGGCGCAGCGCCATGACGGCCTGGAAACGCTGGACCCGCCTGGCCGGCACGGCCGGGTTGGCAACCCGCGTGCTGGCGCTGTGGAGGCTGTTCAAGCACCCGCATACGCCGCCGATGGCCAAGTTCGTTGCGATCGTCGTCGTGGCCTACGCGTTGAGCCCTATCGACCTCATCCCCGATTTCATCCCGCTGCTGGGCCAGTTGGACGACCTCGTGATCGTGCCGCTGGGCATGGCGCTGGCGGTGAAGCTCGCACCCAAGCCGCTGTGGGACAGCTGCCTGCGCGAGGCGCAAGCCGGCAGGGGCCAGCTGCCGCGTCTGATGTGGGGCGCCGCGCTCGTGGTGGTCGTCTGGCTGTCGGCGCTCGTGGCGCTGGTCGTCGGCCTGGTCTTCGTTCTGGCGTCGGCTTGAACGGCCCCGCGAGGCACGATCCCAGCTAGGGATGGTGAGCCGCCCCACCCAGCGCTAGCGTGCCGTGCCCCTTCGGGCGATGGAGAGTCGATCATGAACAAGATCAAGGTTTGGGGCGCCGGCGTGCTGGCGGCGGCGGCCGTGACGGCTTGCGGGGGTGACGTGATTGCGGTGCTCGGCGCCCTCGGCGCGGCAGGGGGCGATTTCACGCTCGATGCCGACCCTGCGACCGCTCGGCTCGAAACGCGGTTGAGCGACCCCAACGACGAGTTCAGCGACCCGCTGGGCATCAACATCCAGGTCGACGACGGCGCCAACGGCGGCCTCGGCGAGAACCTGTTCGACGAGTCCTTCCCGGTCGTCGTCAACCGCGGCTCGCTCGGCGGCGCCAGCTGCGCAGGTGTCAGGGGCACGATCACCGGTGACCGCCTGGACCTCGGCAGCTGTTTCCGCGGCCGCTACGAGAACGTCAACCGCGTGGTCTCCGACGACGGCAGGACGGTGTTGCGCTTCGACTCCTTCAACCCGAACCTGACGATCGGGATCTGGGTCGACATCCAGAACACCAGCCGGCGCGTCAAGTTCACCAGCAACGACGAAGGCTGCGAACTCCGGGGCAGCACACCGACCGGCAACGCGGTCACGGTGGAGCAGATCGACAGCGACCCGAGCACCGGCGCCATCGACAGCATGAGGAACTTCAGGATCGGCAGCCGGGTCTGGGCCCAGGGCGAGTACGTCGGTGCTTCCGGCCTGCGCCTGACCGGCGGGCCGGAGACGCTGGAACTCGAACGCCGGCGCGACGACCCGGCAACCGCCTGCCCGTAGGCCTTGTTACGCCGGCAGGGCCGGGAAGAAGCTCGCGCGGCGCAACGTCGCCTGCACCGGCACGCCGCCGCGGTCGAGCAGCAGCGCCGTTTCGCCCCGGCCGCGGAGCAGGCGCCAGCACTTCGCGGCCGAGTCGGGTGCTGGCGCGGCGTCGATGCCGACGATGCGGTCGCCCGGCTTCAACCCGGCGATCGCAGCCGGCCCGCCGTCGAACACGCTGCCGATCACGAGGCCGCCGGACTGCACCAGCGGCATGAAGCCGAAGCCGCCCGGGATCGCCGAGCCCGGCGCCGGGTGTCGAGCCACGAGGCGCCCGCCGCGCACATCGAGCCAGACGCTGCCGCCGTCGAAGAGTGCGTTGCCCAGGCTGCCGGCGAGGCGGTCGAAGTGGCCGCCCCGGCGCGCGGCCGCGCCCAGCTCCAGTGCCAGCGGCACCTCGGCGCGGCTGAAGCCACCGATCGTGGTGCGTCGGCTGCGCGCGTACCGTGCGGCCACAGGGCCGCCCAGTTCCTGCACCGTCACTTCGGGCAGGGCGAGGTCCTTGGCCAACCCTTGCGCGAAGTGCGCAAACAGGATCGCGGCACCCGCGTTGCCGGTGTCGAACAGGAAGCGGCCTTCGACGCCGGTGCCGAGCGACGCGCCGACGGTCGGCAGCCCGCCGTCGGACTGCAGCGGCAGGTCGAAGGTGCCGGCGTCGGCCGCAGGCACCGGCTCGTCGAAGCGCAGTTCCGCGCGCGCGTAGTCGAAGGTGGTCGGTCGCTGCGACCACAGCGGCATGCCGAGCAGGCCGCGGATGTCCTCGCCCGTGGCCTGGCGCAGCGCGGCGAGGTCGATCTCGAGCGCCCGCTGGGCAACGAAGGTCGGTCCAGCGTCGGCGCCGAAACGCAACGCCGGAAAGGTGACCTGGCGCACGCGTGTGCGCCCACCGGGCAGCGACACCATCGCGCTCGACTCGGTGGCGAGCGCGAGTTGCATCCCCAGTTGCGGGTCGATCAGGTGCGTGGTGGCGCCGCTGTCGAGCACGAACAGGGCCGGCGCGGTGCCCAGCGTCACCCGTGCGGCGAGCATCACGCCGATGTCGCCAGTCGGCAGCAACTCGAGCCGCGCGGGGGCGCTGGCGTGGACGCGGCTGCCCGCCGCGGCGCCGAGCAGGCCGAGGACCGCGTGCCGGCGCGTGAGCATCAGATCTCGCGCTCGAGTTCGGCGATGACCTGGGTCGAGCGCCGGGTCAGGGTCTGCAGCGCGTCGCGTGCAGCGTCGAGCAACTCGTCGCGACGCGTCTCCAGCGTCGCCAGCCTGGCGGCGTCGGCGCCGCCCGCAACGTCGAGTTCCTGGATCATCGCGTGCACTTCGTTGAGCTTGAAGAGGGCGTCGCGGTAGACGCGGTTCTCGACGAACTCGGTCAGGTCGCGAAAGTCCTGGGTCAGCCCGCGGTAGCTCGCCCACGCCGCCGAGATGCGCTGCCGGTGCACGTTGAGCCGGGCGATGAAGGGGTCGGCGATGCGGTTGTATTCGGCGATCGCGTTGCGCAGGTTCTCGAACGCGGGCAGGTTGCTCGACAACACGGCCAGGGGGTTGGCGAGTTCGCCGATCCACAGGAAGGCGGCCTGCTTGAAGGCGTTCAGGTCGGCTGCGAACTCGGCCAGCATCTGGTGCCGGCCGCTCGACCGCAGCGTCTCGATCAGGCGGCTGGCGAGTGCGAACAGCTCGGCGCAGAGCCGTTCGCCCGCGGCCTGCAGGCCGTCGGGCGAGGTGTTGGTGGCGTCGAAGTGGATGCGTTCGCCCAGCTCGCCCAGCTGCGGCAGCTGCTCGGCCAGCGGCTCGAGCAGCACCGGCAGCAGGAAGGGCCGCTTCAGGTCGCGCTCGCGCCGCAGCGCAAGGCCGACCTCGCGCCGCACCCAGTCGCTGCTGATGGCGTTCGCCTCGACGAAGACGATCACGTAGTCGCACTCGTGGTCGATCGCGCGTTCGATGTTCTCGGGCAGCGGCGCGCCGGTGGAGAGCTCGTTCGCGTCGAGCCAGACGTCGACGTGTGGCGGGAAGTGCGCCGCGATTGCGCGCACGAGCGGCTTGCTCTCGGTCGCGTGGCTGAGGAAGACGCGCATGGGCCGAGATTAGCGCGGCCCCGGCGCGGTCTGTTGAACTCCTGCACGAACCCTGGGCAGTTCCGGCGCGCGGCGGGCGCCGGCCTGGGCGATGATCTTGGACCTGAACGCGGAGGCGACGATGAAGGGGCGCGGGATCGGACACGGGTGGCTGCTGGCCCTGGCTCTCGGGATGGCGCCGCTGTGGGCGCATTCGGCCACGGCGACCCCGACGCGCGAACTCGCGGGCACGGTGACGAAGGTGACCGACGGCGACAGCCTGTGGCTGCAGCCGGCGCTCGACGGTCCGCCGGTCGAGGTGCGTCTCGTCGGCATCGACGCACCCGAGATCTGTCAGGCCTGGGGCACCCAGTCGCGCGACGCGCTGAAGGCGCTGGTCGAAGGCCAGCGCATCACGCTGCGCACCGCGGGGGTCGACACCTACCAGCGCACCCTGGGCCGCGTGCTGCTCGACGGGCTCGACGTGAACGCGCGCCTGGTCGAGGAAGGCCACGCCTGGAGCACACGAACGAAGTGGGACCGCGGGCCGCTCGTCAAGCAGGAGCGCATGGCCAGGGCGCTCGGCCGCGGCCTGCACAGCCAGACCGGCGCCGTGACGCCCAAGGAGTTCCGTGCCGGGCACGGGCCGTGCGTTTCGGCTGCAGGTTCGGCAACGATCGTCACGCCGGCGGCGGTGACCTTGCCGGCCGCAGCGGCGCCGGCGGCCTACCGCTGCGACGGCCGCACCCACTGTTCGCAGATGACCTCCTGCGCCGAAGCGAGCTACTTCCTGCGCCACTGCCCCGGCGTCAAGATGGACGGCAACCGCGACGGCGTGCCTTGCGAGAAGCAGTGGTGCCGGCCCTGAGGGCACGGGCTTACTTCAGCTTCACCCAGCGCAGCTCGATCGAGTCGTTGGGCCACTGCACGACCGACACCTTCTTCGCAGAAGCCCAGCTGAGCGTGCGCCGGTAGAGCGGGATGTACGGCAGGTCGTCGCCGATCAGTCGCAGCGCCACGCCGACCATCGCGCGCCGGCGCGTCAGGTCGGGTTCGACCCGGAGGTTGTCGATCAGCACGTCGAGCTGGGGGTTGCTGTAACGCCCGGCGTTGAAGGTGCCGAGGCCCGACCGGTCGAATGTGCGGAAGAGGGCGTTCAGCGAGGCCCAGGCGTCGGGGCTGGCGGTCCAGCCGTATTCGACGAAGCTCGCCGTGCCCTGGCTCAGCTTGGGGAAGAACTGGTTGGTCGGGCTCGAGCGCAGCGTGGTGCGGATGCCGGCCTGCGTCAACATGGCCGCCGCGGCCTGGCAGACGTTTTCGCGCCAGGCCACGTTGACGCAGTCGAGCGTGACCGCGAAGCCGTTCGGGTAGCCGGCCTCGGCGAGCAGCGCCTTCGCACGAGCGGGGTCGTAGGGCAGGGGGCGGTCGAGTTCGGCTGGCGAGCCGTCGACCAGGGGTGAGAGGAAGGCGCCGGTCTGCCGCGCCTGCCCGCGCAGGACCTTGTCGATGATGAGCGGGACGTTGATCGCGTGCGCCACGGCCCGGCGCACGCGCAGGTCCTTGAACGGGTTCCTGCCCTTGACGTCGCTGTCGGCGAGTTCGTCGCGTGCCTGGTCGAAGGTCAGGTACTGCTGGCCGATGTCGGCGGTCTGGACGACCGTGAAACGTTCGTCGCGCTGCAGGCGGCCGATGTCCTGGTAGGGCGGGTCCATCACCAGGTCGACCTCGCCCGAGGCCAGCGCCGCCAAGCGCGTCGCGTCGCTCTTGATCGTGACGAAACGGACCTCGTCGACGTTGCCGTTGCGCGGGTCGGTGCGGCCCCACCAGCCCGGGTGGCGCTTGAGCACGGTGCGCACGTCGGGCTCGTAACGTTCGAGCCGCCAGGCCCCGGTGCCGTTGGCGTTGCGCACGGCATGGGTTTCCTGCTTGCCGTTGAAATCCTGCGCCTTCTGCACGCCGTGTTTTTCGCTCCAGGCCTTGCTCATCATCGGCAGGAAGACGAGCTTCTCGGGCAGCACGGCGTCGGGCGCCTCGGTGACGAGTTCGACCGTGAGCTCGTCGACTTTCTTCGCCGCGGTCACGCCCTTCAACTGGAAGCCGCGCTGCGACGGCGCCGCCATCGCGCGGCCGATCGAGAACACCACGTCGTCGGCCGTGAAGGGCGTGCCGTCGTGGAAGATGACGCCGCTGCGCAGCTTGAAGCGCCAGGTCGTGGCGTTGGGCATCTGCCAGGACGTGGCCAGGCCGGGCTCGAGCTTGAATGCCGCGTCGCGGTGCACGAGCGAGTCGTAGACCTGGAACGCAACACGCGAGTGGTAGAGCAGCGCCACCGCGTGCGGGTCCATCGTCTGCGGGTCGAAGGCGGTGGCGATGCGCAGCGTCGCGGCCTGCGCCGCACTGCCGTACAGCCAGGCACACAGCAGCAGCGCGTGCAAGAGGCGGTGTTTCATGCGCTGCCCTGGAAAGTGCCGCGCTCCAGGCGCAGGATCGGCCAGAGGTGGCGGCGTGCGGCCGACTCCAGTCGTGCATCGGGGTCGACCGCGATCGGGTGCCCGACCGCGCTCAGCAGCGCCAGGTCGTTGATCGAGTCGCTGTAGAAGGTGGCGTGTTTGAGCCGCGTGGTGGGCCGCTCGCTGGCCGCCAGCCAAGCCAGCAGGTGCTCGACCTTGCCGCGCCGCATGTTGGGCTTGCCGCGGATGCGGCCGGTATAGACACCG
>Ga0190271_10002146_pt1 | contig 11768 bp, 11 predicted proteins | sample Popmic356T_FD_133747 | JGI IMG/M metagenome (GOLD analysis project Ga0190271, IMG submission 133747) | Populus adjacent soil microbial communities from riparian zone of Weber River, Utah, USA - 356 T | ecosystem: Environmental > Terrestrial > Soil > Riparian zone | place: USA: Utah | collected...
ACGATCGCCGGTGCGGATCGAGTCTGGCCGTTCTTCGTCCTCGCGTTCCTCTTCGGCGTTTCGAGTGCGTTGGGGGCGCCTGCCGGACGCGCCCTCATCCCGTCGCTCGTTCCGCAGGAGATCCTCGTGAGCGCGCTCGCCCAACGGTCGGTCGTGCTGCAGATCTCGGTTGTCATCGCTCCGGCGGTCGGCGGCCTCCTGTTCGCGATCTCGGCGGAGCTCGTCTACGCCGTCGCCATCGGCCTCGCATTGATCTCACTCGGCTGCTTCCTCGCGCTCCACGGCGGGCGGCAGCCGGCCGCCGAGGGCGTGAAGGGGATGAGCGAGGTCCTCGCCGGGGTGCGTCTCATCCGCAGGACGAACATCCTGTTCGGGGCGATCTCGCTCGACCTCTTCGCAGTTCTGCTCGGAGGAGCCGTCGCGCTGCTGCCGATCTTCGCGAAGGACATTCTCGAAGTCGGGCCGACGGGTCTCGGCTTGCTCCGGACGGCACCGGCGTTCGGGGCGTTCCTCGCCGCGCTCGTGCTCGCCCGCTACCCGGTGCGGCGTCGTGCCGGGCCGACGCTGTTCGTGGTCGTCACCGGCTTCGGCATCTGCATGGTGGCGTTCGGCCTCTCGAAGACGATGTGGCTCTCGTTGCTCGCGCTGGCGCTCGGGGGCGCGTTCGACATGGTGAGCGTGGTGCTCCGTTCGACGATCCTCCCCCTCGTCACGCCGGACGAGCTCCGCGGACGCGTGAACGCCGTCGAGATGGTCTTCATCAGCGGGTCGAACGAGCTCGGGGCGTTCGAGTCGGGAGTCGCCGCCGCGCTCATCGGCGCCGCGCCGGCGGTCGTCCTGGGCGGCGTCGCGACGATCGTCGTCGCGGGAGTCTGGTGGAAGCTCTTCCCGTCGCTCGCGAAGGTCGACCGGCTCGACGAGCTCAGGCCGGTGTCAGCCGAGTCGGGATACGGCTAGGCGGGCGCAAGTCCGCGTGCCTTGCGGCTGGCAGCCGTTTGCCGCTTCTGCGCGGAGAGCTCGACCTTGCGGAGGCGGATCTCGGACGGCGTCACCTCGACGCACTCGTCCTCGCGGATGTACTCGAGCGCCAGGTCGAGCGAGAGCGGACGTGCGGGGATGAGCCGTATCGTGGCGTCGGCGGACGCAGCACGCGTGTTCGTCAGCTTCTTCTCCTTGGTCGCGTTCACGTCGAGGTCCTCGGCACGGGCGTTCTCGCCGACGATCATCCCCTCGTAGACGGCCGCACCCGGTGCCACGAACAGCGACCCGCGCTCCTGGAGGTTCAGGATGGCGTTGGAGGTCGTCTGCCCGCGCCGATCGGCGACGAGCGCGCCCGTCGGCCTCGTGCGGAGCTCGCCGAACCACGGTTCGAAGCGCTCGAAGACGTGGTGCAGGATCCCCGTGCCGCGCGTCTCCGTGAGGAACTCCGTGCGGAAGCCGATGAGCCCGCGCGCCGGGACGATCACGTCCATCCGGATCCAGCCCGAGCCGTGGTTCACGAGCGCCTCGGTTCGTCCCTTGCGGAGCGCGAACAGCTGCGTGAGCACGCCGAGGTACTCCTCCGGCGCGTCAACGGATACGCGCTCGACGGGCTCGTGCACCTTGCCGTCGATCTCCCGCGTCACGACCTGCGGCTTGCCGACCGTCAGCTCGAATCCCTCGCGGCGCATCTGCTCGACGAGCACGGCGAGCTGGAGCTCGCCGCGTCCTTGCACCTCCCAAGCGTCTGGCGACTCCGTCGGGAGGACGCGGAGTGAGACGTTGCCGATCAGCTCGCTGCGGAGCCGCGCCTCGAGCACGGTCGCCGTGAGCTTGTCGCCGGAGAGGCCAGCGAGCGGAGACGTGTTGATCCCGATCGTCATCGACAGCGACGGCTCGTCGACGGCGATGACCGGCAGCGGGCGCGGGTCGTCGGGATCAGCGAGCGTCTCGCCGATCGTCACTTCCGCGATGCCGGCGACGGCGATGATCTCTCCCGGCCCTGCCTCGTCCGCCTCGACCCGATCGAGCGCCTCGGTCACGTAGAGCTCGGTCACCCTCGCGCGCTCGATCGTCCCGTTCGCGCGGCACCACGCGACCTGCTGACCGCGCCTGATCGTCCCCTGGGTGACCCGGCACAGAGCCAGGCGGCCGACGTACGGCGACGCGTCGAGGTTCGTCACCAGCGCTTGCAGCGGATGGCCCTCCTCGTACTCGGGCGGCGGAATGCGCTGGCACACGAGGTCGAGCAGCGGGTGGAGGTCCGCCTCGAGCCCGTCCGGGTCGGGCGTAAGCGACGCGCGGCCCGCCTTCGCGTTGCAGTAGACGATCGGGAACTCGATCTGGCTCTCGTCGGCGTCGAGATCGAGGAAGAGCTCGTACACCTCGTTGACGACCTCCTCGATGCGCGCATCCGGGCGGTCGACCTTGTTGACGACGAGGATCACCGGGAGCTGTGCCTCCAGCGCCTTGCGGAGGACGAAGCGCGTCTGCGGCAGCGGCCCCTCGCTCGAGTCGACCAGGAGGAGGACGCCGTCGACCATCGTGAGCCCGCGCTCGACCTCGCCGCCGAAATCGGCGTGGCCGGGCGTGTCGACGATGTTGATCTTGGTCGCGCCGTAGCGGACGGCGGTGTTCTTCGCGAGGATCGTGATGCCCTTCTCGCGCTCGAGGTCCATCGTGTCGAGGACGCGCTCGGCGACGTCCTGGTTCGTGCGAAAGGCGCCCGACTGCCAGAGCAGCGCGTCGACGAGCGTCGTCTTGCCGTGGTCGACGTGCGCGACGATCGCGACGTTGCGGAGCTCTGAGCGGGTTGCCACCACGCGAGGCTAGCGGCGCGCGCCGGCCAGCAGGCGACCCGCGCCGACGTTCCTGATCGACGCGTCGACGAGCTCGACGGGATGCAAAGCCGGCAGCGGCCGCTCCGCGCGGCGGAGCGCGTTCGAGACCTGGACCAGACAGCCCGGGTTGGCGCTCGCGTACGCCTGCGCGCCGGTGGCGAGGACGTGTGCCGCCTTCCGCTCGCCGAGCGTGCCCGCGGCCTCGGGCTGGGTCACGTTGTAGATGCCGGCCGAACCGCAGCAGATGTCCTGCTCGGCCGGCTCGACGACCTCGAGTCCGGGGATCCGGCCGAGCGACGTGCGTGACGACAGCGGCAACCGCTGCGCATGACGCAGGTGGCATGAGTCCTGCAGCGCAACCGTCAGCTGGAGCGGGTGCCGCGATGCCCGGGGTGGAGTCTCGGAGAGCAGCTCGCCGATGTCGCGCACCTTGGACGCGAACGTCGCGGCGCGCTCGTCACCGAGCAGCCAGCCGACCTCCTTCAGATGCGACCCGCAGCCCGACGTGTTCACGACGACGAGGTCGACGTGGTCGAAGGCGTCGAGGAGTCGTCGCGCGAACGCCTTGCCCTCGTCGAGGCGCCCAGCGTGGACGGACAGCGCGCCACAGCAGCCCTGCGGCGGCGCAACGACCTCGTAGCCGTCCGCTGCGAGCACTCGCGCCGTAGCAGCGTTGACGTCCGGGAACACCGCGCTCTGGACGCAGCCGGTGAGGAGGCCGACGCGTGCACGACGCGTGCCCTCGGCGGGAGTGAGCGACGGAACGTCCCCCCGGCCGCGCCAGCGAGGCGCGATCTCGACGAGCGGGCGGAAGCGTTTCGGCATCGGCGCAGCGCGACCCAGCGGCGCGAGCCGGAGCGCCGCGCGCATCCGGCCGGGGTAGGGGAGAAGCCGGAAGAGCAGCCCCCGGACGAGGCGATCGCCGAGCGGGCGCTCGAGCTCCTCCTCGACGGCCGCCCGCGTGCTCTCGATCAGCCTGTCGTAGCGGACGCCCGACGGGCACGAGGAGACGCACGCCATGCACCCGAGGCAGCGGTCGAAGTGCTGTGCGACCGTCGCGTTCAGCGCGATCGTTCCGTCGAGCCGCGCGTCCATGAGGTGGATGCGGCCGCGGGGCGAGTCCATCTCCTCACTCCAGAGCACGTACGTCGGGCACGTGGGCAGGCAGAACCCGCAGTGGACGCAGTCCGAGGTGTACTCGCGGATCATGCGGCGAGCACCCGGTGCGGGTCGAGTTGCGCGCGGATCGCCTCGACGAGCTTCTCGACCGGGCCGTGGGACGGGGCTTGTGACAGATCGTCACTTGCGTCTTGTGCCGTGTACGCCACGCCCGCTGCCGGGCGGATGACCGCTTCGTCGATCGCTTCGAGCACGCGCCCCAGTTCGCCAGGGTCGAACCGGACACGACCCGAAGCGGCACCCTGGCGACGCCTCGACTCGTCCCAGACGGCCGTGTCCGCCTCTGCACCGCCGACGAGCCTCCGGGCAGCGTCCAGCTGTGCTGCCACGGCGGAGTCGGATCCTTCGAAGAGGACGGCGACGCGCCCGGGATGAATGACGTCGAGGGCGCTCGGCTGCAGCTGCGAGTCGAGAAGGGCACGAACGACCGACGCTGCGTCGTCCGTCTCGACGACGACGGTCTGAGACGCCTTCGGCAACGGGTGCAGCCGGAAGCTCGCGCGCGCGATGAACGCGAGCCGACCCTCGGATCCGCACATGAGCCGCGCGAGGTCGTAGCCCGCGACGTTCTTGACGACCTTGCCGCCCGCGCTCGCGATCGTCCCGTCCGCGAGCACCAACGTCACACCCAGGACGAGGTCGCGCGGAGCTCCGAAACGGTGCCGCACCGGGCCGGAGACGTTACGCGCGAGGAGCGCTCCGATCGTCGGGTCGCCGGGCGGATCGAGCGAGAGGCGCTGCCCGGCCGTCGCGAGCGTCGTCCGGAGCTCGCTCAGCCGCACTCCTGCCTCGACCGTGCACGTGAGATCGCCCGGATCGTGTTCGAGGACCCGGTCGAGCCCCGACGCCGTGAGGTCGTCCCCGATCCGCAGCCGGCGCCCGTCGCGGGATGCGGCGGCGAGCACGGCCGACGCCTCCTCGACGCTAGAGACGCTCGGCAACGCCGATCCTCTCGAGTGCGTGGATGCGGTACGGGCCGGGCACCTCGCCGCAGAGCCGCGGCGTCGGGATCACCTTGCCCGGGTTGCAGAGGCCCACAGGATCGAACCCGCGGCGCACCCGCTCGAAGACCTGCAGGTCTCGCTCCGAGAACATCCTCGGCATCGAGCAGGCCTTGTCCATCCCGACACCGTGCTCGCCCGTGAGCGAGCCGCCCGCGTCGAGGCACGCGTCGAGGATCGCCTCGGCGAGTTCGCGGGCCTTCGCGGTCTCGCCCGCCTCCGAGTCGTAGAGCACGAGCGGATGGAGATTGCCGTCGCCCGCGTGGAACACGTTGCCGACGCGCAGGCCGTGCTCGTCCGAGAGTGTCTCGATCCGTCGCAGCACCTCGGCCAGGCGCGTGCGGGGGACGACACCGTCCTGGACGTAGTAGTCGGTCGCGATTCGCCCCATGGCGGCGAACGCGGACTTCCGCCCTTTCCAGAGGAGCGCGCGGTCGACATCACTCGACGCGACGCGGATCTCGAACGCCCCGCACTCGTCGCAGATCCGTTCGAGCTCGGCCGTGTCACCCTCGACCTGCTGGGCGACACCGTCGAGCTCGACGAGGAGGACGGCACCAGCACCCTCCGGGTACCCGGGAGCGACGGCGTGCTCGGCCGCCTCGATCGTGAGCCTGTCCATCATCTCGATCGCGGACGGCATGACACCGGCGCCGACGATCCCCTCCACGGCCGCACCCGCGGCGTCCATGGTGTGGAACGCCGCGAGCAGCGTGCGCACCGCCTGCGGCACGCGGACGAGCCGGAGCGTGATGCGCGTCACGATGCCCAGCGTCCCCTCGGAGCCGACGACGACGCCGATGAGGTCCGGCCCGTCGGGGTCGAGCGCCTTGCCGCCCAGCTCGACGAGCTCGCCGTCCGGGAGCACGAACGTGAGCCCGGTCACGTGGTGTGCGGTGAAGCCGTACTTGAGGCAGTGGGCGCCGCCCGAGTTCTCCGCGACGTTCCCGCCGATCGTGCAGACCTGCTGGCTCGACGGGTCGGGCGCGTAGAAGAATCCGTCCGCCGCGACGGCGCGCGTCACGTCGAGGTTCGCAACTCCCGGCTCGACGACGATCCGCTGGCTCGGGAGGTCGATCTCGAGGATGCAGTTCATCCGCGCCAGCGAGACGACGACGCCTCCGGCGACCGGCGTCGCGCCTCCGGAGAGACCGGTCCCGGCGCCGCGCGGGACGAACGGGACGCGTTCGCGATGGCAGGCGCGCAGCACCGTCTGGACGTCCTCCGTCGATCCGGGAAGGGCGACGAGTTCGGGAACCGCTCGGTGGCCCGTCAGCCCGTCGCACTCGTAGACGCGAAGCTGCTCCGGCTCGGTGATGACGTGCTCGCCCCCGAGCGCGCTCCGCAGCTCGTCGACGAAGGCGGTCGAGAGGGCCACGCGGCCACTATAGGGTTGCCCTGTGCTGCCGATCGAGCGACCCGGGAAGATCGTCTGCGTCGGGCTCAACTACAGCGACCATGCGGAGGAGCAGGGCGCCGAGCTGCCGACGGAGCCGCTCCTGTTCGCCAAGTGGCCGTCCTCGCTCGTGGGCCCCGGCGACGCGATCGTCATCCCGTCGATCGTCTCGAAGGCCGACTACGAAGCCGAGCTCGGCGTCGTCATCGGCGAGCGCGTGAAGGGCGTCTCGAAGGAAAACGCGTTCGAGGCCGTGCGCGGCTACGTCTGCGCGAACGACGTCAGCGCGCGCGATCTCCAGTTCTCGGACGGACAGTGGACGCGCGGCAAGTCGCCGGACACGTTCTGCCCGGTGGGGCCGATGACTCCGCGCGACGAGATCTCGGATCCGCATGCGCTCGCCATCCGCGCGATCGTGAGCGGCGATGTGCTGCAGGACTCGACGACCGCGAACCTCATCTTCGGGATCGACGACGTCATCGCGTACGTGTCGCGGACGACCACGCTCGAGCCGGGCGATCTGATCCTCACGGGAACGCCCGCGGGCGTCGGCGTGTTCCGCGATCCCCAGCGTCTCCTGCAGCCCGGCGACGAGGTGACGATCGAGATCGAGGGGCTCCAGTCGCTCACGAACCCGGTGGTTGCGGGTTGAAGCTCGGCCTGCTCACTGCGCCGTTCCCGCGCCGCTCCCTGAAGCACGTCGCCGAGTGGGCGGCGAGCGAGGGCTTCGAGATGCTCGAGGTGGCGTGCTGGCCGGCCGCCGGAGGCGAGCGCCGTCGCTACGCAGGGACGTCGCACATCGACGTCACGAAGGTCGACGTCGGTGCGGTGCGCGATCTCCTCGACCGGAACGGCCTCGAGATCTCGTCGCTCGCCTACTACCCCAACAACCTGCATCCCGACGCTTCCGAGAGACGCGCCGCGAACTCGCATCTGAAGAAGGTCATAGACGCGGCAGCGAAGCTCGACGTCGGGATCGTCGGGACGTTCGTCGGCCGCGACCAGGCGAAGAACGTCCCCGACAACTTCCGCGAGTTCCGGAAGGTCTGGCCGCGGCTCGTCGACTACGCCGAGCAGCGTGGAGTCAAGATCGCGATCGAGAACTGCCCGATGATCTTCAGCTGGGACGAGTGGCCCGGCGGCACGAACCTCGCCTCGACACCCGCGACGTGGGACGAGATGTTCTCGATCGTCGACAGCGACAGCTTCGGGCTCAACCTCGACCCGTCCCACCTCGTCTGGCTCATGGTCGACTACGAGCGCGTCGTCCGCGACTACGCGCCGAAGATCCTCCACGTCCACGCGAAGGACATGGAAATCGACCGCGACGGCCTCTATCGCAACGGCACGGCGTCGCTCGGGATGGGCTGGCAGGTTCCGCGTCTGCCGGGCCTCGGCGAGGTGCGCTGGGATCGCTTCGTTGCCGCCCTGTACCGCGAGGACTACGACTTCGTCGTCTCCATCGAGCACGAGGACCGGGCGTTCGAGGCGACGGAAGAACTCGTGAAGCGTGGGTTCCTCATCGCGCGGGACGCGCTGAAGCCTCTCCTGCACTAGACGCTGCCGCCTCCTCCCACTCCGAGCGGAGCAGCGCGTACTCGACGTCGCCGTGCTCCTCGCCCTCGATGGAGTACGGCCAGGGCTCGTGGAACACCCTCACGAAGCGAAGGCCTGCCTTCTCCATGACGCGACGCGAGGCGACGTTCACGACCATCGTGAACGCGACCACGCGCTCGACGCCGAGCTCTGCGAAACCCTTGTCGACGAGCGCGCGAGAGCCTTCGGTCGCGTAGCCCTTGCCCCAGGCCGACTTGAGCAGCCGGTAGCCGAGCTCGACCTCACCGGGCGAGGCGTCCTTCGCCGGCCGGAAGTGGAACCAGCCGACGAACCGGCCCGCCGACTTCTCGACCGCCGCCCAGAAGCCGAAGCCGGTGTCGTGCTTGTAGTAGTCGAGGAATGCCGGCAGCACGTCGTTCTCGATCTCGTGCCGCGGCGTGAGCCGTCCACCGGTGATGAAGTGCATCACCTCGGGATCGCCGTCGAGCTCGACGAGGGCGTCGACGTCGTCGGCGGTGAACTGCCTCAGGACGAGGCGCTCGGTCTCCAGGAAGATCTGCACGCTGGAGTCCTCCTACACGACCATGCGAGGGTTCGCGCGCTCGACTCGCTAGCGTCCCGTGCGTGAGGGTCTCGGCCGAGGCGGCCCGTCGCTTTCTCGTCGCACGCCACGCGCTCGCTCCCGCGCGCTCGCTCGAAGGAGGAACGGACGCAGTGCTCGAGGTCTTCCGGCGTCTCGGCTCGATCCAGTTCGATCCGCTCGCGGTCGCGGGCCGTACCCACGATCTCGTCCTGCACGCGCGCGTCGCGGGCTACGACCCGTCGTGGTGCGAGCTCCTGTACGAGCGACGCGAGATCTTCGAGGCGTTCAACAAAGGGCTCTCCTTCGTTCTGACGACCGAGATCCCGTGGTATCGCGGGTCGTTGAGCCGGAACGCGCCGCGCCTCCTCGCCGAACACGCGGCCGTCGCAGAGCACGTGCTAGAGCGCATCCGCGCCGACGGACCGTTGTCGACACTCGACTTCGAGCGCACGCGCGGGGAGACGATCGACTGGTTCGGCGTGCCGACGAACACCGTTCGTGCCGTGCTCGAGGCCTACGTCGTCACCGGCGTGCTCGGCCTCGCGCGACGCGACGGCAATCGACGCTACTACGACCTCGTCGAGCGGCTGCTTCCGGCGGAGGTGCTCGCGGACAGCGTCCCACTGAGGGAGCAGCTCCGGCACAGGCTCCTCTCGCGCTACCGCGCACATGGCCTTCTCGGCGTCGGCGGAGGCGGAGACATCTTCGGCGGCATCGGTCCCGCCAAGCCGGATCCGAGATTGCCGGAGGCCCCGGGCCGGACGGCGCTGCGCGAGGAGCTCATCGCCGACGGCGACCTCGTTCCCGTCGAGGTCGAGGGGGTGAACGGGAAGCGCTTCGTGCTCGAGGACGAGGTCGGCCTGCTGGAGGCGCCCCCGGAGCCACCGCCCTCCGTTGCGTTCCTGCCTCCGTTCGATGCGCTGGTGTGGGACCGAGCGCTCCTCGGATCCCTCTTCGAGTTCGACTACGTCTGGGAGCTCTTCCTCCCGCCGGCCAAGCGGCGTTGGGGCTGGTACGTGTTGCCGATGCTCTTCCGCGACCGCCTCGTCGGCCGGATCGAGCCGCGCATCGACCGCGCCGGCGGCCAGGTGCAGGTGATCGACCTGTGGTGGGAGGACGGGTTCGCGCCGCGCCGCAGCGAGGGCTTCGTCGACGCGATGCGGGCCGCGCTCGGCGCCTACCTGCGCTTCGCAGGCGCGACGCGACTCGAATGGGCGCCGCACCTCGCCTCCGAGAAGCGACTCTTCCTGACGCGGCCCTAGCGGTCAGCTGAAGAAGGCCGTCACGGCGTCGCCGACCAGCTTCGCGCCGATGACGACGAAGAGCACGGCCATGATCGTCGCGTTGTTCAGGGCCATCCGGCCGCGCAGCGCTTCCAGCGGTGCCCGAGACCGGTCGCCGAGACCCACGGCGAGAACGAGTGGAGTGAGCACACCGATCGAGGCGATCAGGACGAAGACGAGCAGCGCTGCGATCACTTCGCTCGCAGGCAACCCGAGAGCGCCGATCTCGAGCGCTGCCGCGACCACGAGAAGGGCGTTCTTCGGGTTGAGCGCCGAGAGCGCGAGGCCGGCGCCGCACGCCTTCGCGATCGTGAAGTCGTCGATCGCGCGCATCCAGGTGGGGACCGGAGTCTCGTGACCCGCGGTCGGGCGCCCGCGCCACTGCTTGATCGCCGCGGCGAACAGGAGGAGACCCAGCGCGAGGAGCACCACGGCCACCCAGGTCGCGATCTCACCGTCGTCGTTCGCGTCGGCGCCATCGGCGAACGCGAGCACGAGCGCGCCGACCGCGGTCAGTCCCACGCACCACGCGAGGATGAACGCGAAGCCCTTCGCGCGCCCTCGCTCGGCGCCGACCATGAGCACCACGGCGCCCGTGTGTTGGCTCGCGCCGCGAGCAGATCGGTCAGAATCCCGCGCGTCTTGGCAATCGGGACGCTGCGCTGTTTCGTGATCGACGTCGAAGACCTCGAGGTCGGCTCAGCGTTCTGGTCCGAGGTGACCGGGATTCCACGGATCTCGTCCGCCTGGCCCGACAGCTTCGCTTACCTCGGCTACCAGGACGAGAAGACCTGGAAGCACGAGATCATCCTCCACCGCGTCCCGACGGCGAAGAGGTCCGACTCGGGCGCGGTCGACGCGGCACGGCGGCTCGATCCGGCGTCGAACCGCGCGCACATCGACATCGATATCGAAGACGTCGATGTCGCGATCGCGCAGATCGAAGCGATCGGCGGCCGGCTGAAGTACCCACCCACGGTGTACCCCGTGCCGCACGCGTACGAAGGCGCTCGACCGCTGATCGACTGGGCAGTGATGCAAGACCCGTTCGGGAACGAGTTCTGCCTCGTCCGCGAGCTCACACGACCCGAGCGAGAGGCCCTGACGGTCGCGGCAGAGCAGGGCCCTGCCGAGGACGCACACTGGCGCGCCGTCGCCCGTGCCGCACAACGCGGCGGCTGAGAGCCCATCCCAGCGGTGCCTTGCGCCCTTGCGCCTCGTGCGCCGGCGCTTACGCCAGTGCCTGCCGGCGGAGCTCGTCGTCGGAGAGCGAAGCGAGCATCTTCGGCACGACCATCCGCCAGGCGTCGAGGACGAGCTCGCGGAGCTCGTCCTCGTCGATGGCCTCCAGGCGAACGACGAGCCAGTGGTAGCGCATGTCCGACGGCTTCGGGCGCAGAAACGTGTCCGGGTACGTCTCGAGCGCAGCTTCGCGCTCCTCCTTCGGAAAGGCGAAGCCCATCAGCGTCTCGTCGCGCGAGAAGGCCAGATAGACGATCCGTCCGACGCGGAACTTGACCCGGCCCCGGACGAAGACCTCGTACGACCGCGGCAACGCCGCGGTCAGTTCGCGCACGTCGTCGATCCGCACGGCCATCTCGCGAAGAGGTTAGTCACGGGCGTAGCCTCACGTCCGAGACCATGGCGGTGCGCTGAACCGAAGCAGGCTCGCATTGTGCGGATGCAACTGCCGAGGCTCGGAGGTGTGGCTAGCCGCTCGAAGGGGGCGGGTCACCAGACACGCTCGTGTCGCTCCTTGTCGCTCGCCAGTGTGCGTCCTCCGTCGAAGCACCCGCAGAGGGGCACCCTAGCCAGCTCGACGTACGCCTAGACGTCGCGGCAGCCCCGTTGCTCCGAGGAGTAGAATGATCCGAGCTGGCCCTGCTGCCAGAACCCCGGCCGACAGCCCGCAACCTCCCGACGCGCTACGGCGCGCGAGACGTAGGAGCC
>Ga0190271_10002147_pt1 | contig 11768 bp, 12 predicted proteins | sample Popmic356T_FD_133747 | JGI IMG/M metagenome (GOLD analysis project Ga0190271, IMG submission 133747) | Populus adjacent soil microbial communities from riparian zone of Weber River, Utah, USA - 356 T | ecosystem: Environmental > Terrestrial > Soil > Riparian zone | place: USA: Utah | collected...
AAAGGTTAGCCGAGGCCTGCCGCGAAGGATAGCGGGGGAGCGCCCACGGCTAATCCGTCGGACCGTCCCCGGCATGAGCAACCACGTAGGTTGGCTCCCTGGCGGGAAGCGGCAGGGCCAGCAGCGCGGCGAGGAGCGGCGTGAACGCCATGACCTGCAGCGCGGCCTCGATGCCGGCGCGGTCGGCCAGCATGCCGACGAGCGGCACACAAAGGCCGCCGGTACCCCAGGCAAAGCCCATCATCAGCGACGACACGGTTGCGGCGCTGATGGGCGCGATCCGCTGGCCGAACGTCACGTTGACCGGCAGGGTGGACTGGAGCAGGAAGCCCCCGACCGCCAGGCACGCCACGAACAGACAGCCTTCGAAGAGGGGGGCCACGACGAAGAACGGCACCGACAGCACCAGCGACAGCAGGATCACGCGCCGGGCGCCCCAGCGGTCCGCGAGCCCGCCGCCAAAGAAGCCGCCGACGCTGCTCGACACGAGAAACGCGGCCGAGAACGCGCCAGCCCCTGCCAGCGTCATGCCGCGTCGCGTCAGCATGACGGGCACGAACGTGGAGTAACTGAGCGCCGTCAGCGTGCGCAGCACGACGATCAGGTAGAGCAGCGTCAGCGGCTTGACGTAGGGGCGCAGGGCCGAGAACCCGCCCTTCCGGTCGTGCCCCGGGTGCGCTTCTCGTGCCGGCAGCCGGCCGAGGACCAACGACAGCGCGACCAGCGCCGGGATCATCAGGATCGGCGTCCACGCGATCCCGAAACGTTGGACGAACGGCGCAAAGAGCACGGGCCCGATCGAGAAGCCCAGTGAGCCGGCCGTAATGTAGAACGACATGGCCAGGCCAGCCCGCGGTCCGCTGAGGATGTGGACCAGCGCTGCGGCCGGCGGGTGAAACGCGGCTGCGCCAAGCCCGCCCAGGACCAATATGGTGGCGAGTGCCACCGGCCCGGACGCCAGTCCCACGAGCGGCAGGATCGCGACCGCGACAACGGGTCCGGCCACGAGCAGGGCACGCGGCGCCCAGCGGTCGTCGATGTGGCCGAATCCAAGCTGGGCCACCGAACTCGCCATCTGGAAGACCGTCTGGAGCAGCCCGGCCGTCGCCAGCGAGAGCTGCATCCGCGGGATGAAGAGCGGCAACAGCGGCGAGAGGATGTTGCTGTAGGCGTCGATGATGAAGTGGGTCGACGCCAGGAGCAGCACGGCCGAGGGCAGGCCGAGCCAGCGGGCCATCATCGGGCCCGACGCCGGAACCTGCGGAGCACCATGTCCACGCCTTTGTGGAACTCCTTGATGCGGAGCAGGTAGGCCGCGAGCGCCAGCACGCCAAGCGCACCGCCGATTGACGTCCCCAGTCGCAACGTCTGCGCCAGGGCGGCGTTGCCAGGCACGAGGGCGACCATCGCGTCCTGAATCCACGCGGCTGCCGCTCCCATCGCGATCGAGGCGACGCTGATGCGGACGAGGGACCCAGCGACCCGCACGCTCTCGATGCCGTGCAAGTGGCGCCGCAGCAGTACCAGCAGGAGCGTGGCGTTGAGGAGGGCGGCGATCGATGTGCCGAGCGCCAGCCCCCGGTAGCCCATCGACCGCACCAGCAGCAGGTTGAGCGCGGCGTTGACCAACACCGTGACGATGCTCACCATGACAGGAATGCGGCTCCGATCGAGCGCATAGAACGCCGGCGACGTGATGCGGACGACCGAATAACCCAGCAGGCCGACGGCGTAGAACTGCAGCGCCGCCGCGGTGGCCAGTGTCTCGCGCGGCGTGAACGCGCCGCGCTCGTACATCAGTTGGACGATCGGCGTCGCCAGTACTGCCAGCCCCACCGTGGCCGGTACGTTCAGCATCATCATCAGCACGAGCCCATCCGCGATGGTGCGCCGTACCCCCGTCTGGTCCGCGTGCGCGGCCAGGCGCGCGATGGCAGGAGTGGTGGCTGTGGCGATGGACACGCCGAAGAGCCCGATCGGGAGATACATGAGGCGAAAGGCGTAGTCGAGCCACGATACGGCGCCCGTGCCCTCACGGGTGGCGAGCAAGGTGTTGACGAACACGTTCACCTGCGTCGCCGCCAGCCCAATGGTGCCTGGTCCCATCAGGAGCAGCACGCGCTGGAGCCCCGCGTCCCGCCAGTCGAAGCGCGGCGCGAAACGGAAACCCTCGCGGCGCAGGAGCGGCCACTGCACGGCCCACTGGGTGAATCCGCCCAGGACCGTTCCGATCGCGATGGCAGCAATGGCCGGGAGTCCCAGGCGCGGCATCAGCGGCACGAGGAGGACCGCGCACGCGATGGTGACCACATTGAACGTGGCCGGCGACAGCGCCGGGATGAAGAAGTGGTGCAGTGCGTTCAGCATGCCCATGAAGACCGCCGCCAGCGCCACGAAGGTGAGGAACGGCAGCATGATGCGCGTCAGCTGTACCGTCAGTTCCAACTTGCCTGCGACAGCCGCGTAGTCGCCGGCGAAGAGCCGCACCAGCGGCTCGGCGAAGGCGAATCCCCCGGCGACAAGGGCGGCGGTGATCGCCAGGAGCGCGGTCACCACCAGACTGCCCAGGCGGAAGGCTGCGGGTTTGCCGTTGGTCGCGAGTTCGCGCGCGAAGGTCGGCACGAACGCGGCGCTCATGGCCCCCTCGGCGAAGAGGTCGCGGAGGAGATTGGGCACGCGAAACGCCACCTTGTAGGCGTCCATGGCGTCGCTGGCCCCGAAGAGCCCGGCCAGGACCTGTTCGCGCACCACACCCAGCACGCGGCTGGTCATCGTGGCCGCGCCGGCCGAAGCGGCCGAACGCACCACGTGCGAAGGCGGCGGCGGGTCAGGCGCCAAGCGCGCGACGCACCGCTTCGTTCACGGCTCGGCCGTCCGCCGTCTTGCCGCCGAGTTTCGGCATGACGGCTTTCATCACCTTGCCCATGTCCTTGGCCGAGGCCGCGCCGGTTTCCGCGATTGCCGCGGCCACCGCCGCGTCAATGTCGGCGGCCGAGGCCGCCGGCGGCAGGAAGACATCGAGGATCTTCAACTCGGCCGTCTCCTTCTCCACCAGGTCCGTCCGACCGGCCTTGGAGAACTGCTCGATGGAATCGCGCCGCTGCTTCACCAGCGCGCCGACCACTTGCAGCACCTCGGCGTCGTCGAGGTCCCGTCCTTTCTCGACCCCCTTGTTCATGATCGCCGCCTTCAGCATTCGCAACGCCGACAGGCGGACGGGGTCCTTTGCCTTCATCGCCTCGGTGATGCCCGCGTTCACCTGGTCGCTCAAGTTGATCGCCATCGTGATCCTGCTTTCCCTCGCAACCCTAGCGCTCGTCCGAGTCGCCGTAGGTGATGTGCCAGTTTTCGGTCTCGTCGTAGAAGCCACGCGGCACCTGAACGGCGTTCACCTTGGCGACCACATCCAGCGTGGACCGCACGCCGAAGTATCCGTTGCGGCGCAGCACCCGCCGAAACGAATCGTTCAGCGTGTAGCACCGCACCTTGTCGGAATCCTCGGCGCGGGCCGCCCTGTCCACCCAGCGGAGCAGCGTCTTCAAGCCGGAGATGTCATCGGGGTGGGTGAGGAAGTCCACGATGAGCGTCACGCGTCCAAGCGGTTCCTGGATGTGGCGGTACACGGCGTAGCCGTGCACATCCCCGTGACGCTTCAACGCCACGGCGGAGTAGCGTACATGAGGCGGATCGATGTAACGCCAGTTCAGATACGCAGCGTCCCGCCGCACGGCCAGGTCGAAGCGCTCGGCCAGACGTTCCCACAGGGTCGTGAACCCCGCGTCGAATCGTCGAATCGGCTCGCACTCGGCCCGCAACGGGCGCGAGCGGGCCAGCACTTGAACGAACGGATACGCCAGCGCCGACACCACGGTGTTGAGCGGCGTGGGCCAGTTGGGCAGGCGCACGGCGCGCCTGGTCAGCGGCTTGACCAGGCAGGGCACCACGTGGGATTCGGGGAAGTGCAGCCGGTCCAGGATGGTGCGCGCGTCGGGCGCCGGGCTGAGCGCCAGCGCGACCCCGGTGTTGCGGTCCCACGCCCGCACGAGCGCTTCGCCGAGGCCCTGCTGGTTCCGTTCCGGCGCGACGACGGCGTCGCTGCCGCGGTCCCCGTCCACCTCGATGCCCTTGAGCGAGACGCGCACGGGCATCGTCGGGTGCAGGCCGACGAGCGTCGGCCCCTCACGGGCTACCCAGATGCGGGGCTCTCCGCCGCGATTGAACGGATTTCGACGATGCTGCCACTCCCATCGGAGACGCTGCGCGTCGGCGGCGTCGGTGCCGTGCCGCCGCCGGTAGAGCGCGTCGACACCTCGCCGGTCGTCGGGTCGGAAGCGATCGATCTCTGACATGGGAACGCGGCCGAAGCGGCCGATGCTGCGGTCATTGTACGTCGTCGCGTTCGTGCCGCCCGGCCCGTCGCGTGCCCGATGGGTGGGCGACTCGAGCGTGACCTACCGGTCGGGATCGTTGGGAGCCGTGCGCTCTTCCTCTGGGGCCGGCGGGGGGGGCGGCGCGATCTCCCCCGGACGCGCCGAGCCCTGCGCGCCAGACCCAAACGGGGTTCCACGTGAGGGCGGCACGGTGGGCGTCGAACGGGGTTGGTTTCCTTCCGACATCGGGGAGATGAGTCCCGGCGCCGAGCGTGTTCCAGGTCCGGTTGGCCCCACCGGCACCGGACCATCCAGATCGGCATCATCCCGATCGAGGTCCTCGTCCGGAGGTTCTACTTGTAGAGGCGCCGGGCGTCGGGCCGTTTGCGGGGGCGGGTTGAACGCCGGGCCAGTCGCGGGCGGGCGGCCGGCCGTCGCGGCCACCACGACGAGCCGGTCATACGCCGACACACCGGGCACAAGGGTCTGCCGCGGTCCCAGCATGAATCCGCCCACGCCGCGCATCAGGATATCCAGGGCCTGCCGCTCGGGGACCCCGACGAGTTCGAGTGTGACAGGCGGCCCGACGAGCCGCTCGGGGTTCACGATTTTCATGCCGCCCACGCGAGCCCATTCGGTCAGCACGGCGCGCAGCGACGCGTTGTTCGCCGACAGGTTGACCTTGCCCATCAGGAACTCGACCTTCACGGTCTGGGCGGAGGCCGTCAGCGCAGTGGCGGCAAGCAGCAGCGTTGCAAGCGCGACGGGACTCTTCATGGCTCTATCTCCCCGACCTGCCCAGTATAAGTCCCTCGCAAAGGCGTCTTGGCAACGAACCCTGGGACCCCTGGCGAGGCGGACTGTCGAGGAAACCTGCTTCAATCGTCACGACTGCGGCCATGGAAGATGTCTAGCGCTGCCGCATGTGCTCCACGACCGTCCGTATGATGTCGTCCAGGCCCAGCCGTGGCTGGTAGTCGATGAGGGCCTGAATCTTGGAGATGTCGGGCACCCGCCGCGGCATGTCTTCGAAGCCGGCTTCGTAGGCCTCGTCGTACGGGATGTGGTGGATGGGTGAGGCGCTCGCCGTCAGGGCGCGGACGCGCTCGGCCAGGGCGCCGATCGTCACCTCTTCTGTATTGCCGATGTTGAAGACTTCCCCTACGGCCCGTGGTTCGTTCGCGAGCTTGATGAGTGCGTCCACCACGTCCGCGACGTAGGTGAAGCTGCGTGACTGCGTCCCGTCGCCGAAGACCGTGATGGGCTGGCTCGCCAGGGCCTGCCGCACGAAGGTGGGCAGCACCATCCCGTATTGCCCCGTCTGGCGAGGCCCCACGGTGTTGAAGAGCCGCACGACGACGACAGGCAGCTTGCGTTCCTTCCAGTAGGCCAGCGCCAGGAACTCGTCGATGAGCTTGCTGCAGGCGTAGGCCCAGCGGTGGCGCACCGTGGCGCCGAGCACCAGGTCGGCCCCCTCGCGAAACGGTACGTCCGTGCTCTTGCCGTATACCTCGGAGGTGGACGCGACGAACACCAGCTTCTTCTTCTTGTTTGCGTGCTTCAGCACCACCTCGGTGCCGTGCACGTTGGTCTCGATGGTGTGGACCGGCTGCTCGACGATGAGCTTCACGCCGACGGCGGCCGCCAGGTGGAAGACCACGTCGCTTTGGTCGATGAGCTCGGCCAGGAGCGACTCGTTGGTGACCGAATCGATCGTGTAGGAGAAACCATCGCGTCCTTTCAGGTGCGCGACGTTCTCGATCGAACCCGTCGAGAGGTTGTCGAGGACGTGCGCATCGTGGCCGCGCGCCAGGAGTTCTTCCGCAAGATGCGACCCGATGAAGCCGGCTCCGCCGGTGATGAGGGCCTTCACTCGTTATAGTGTCCTTTCTCCGAACGCGTTGACCGCGGCGGCCACCTGGGCCACCTGGTCGGTGTGAAGTCGTGGGTGCAGCGGCAGCGACAGCAGCTCCGTCGCCGCACGGTCGGCCACTGGACACCGTCGCTTCCCGTGACGCTCGAACGCGGGCTGCGCCGAAAGCGGCGCGGGATAGTGCACCAGCGTTTCCATCCCTCGCTGATCGAGGTGCGCCCGCAAGGCGTCCCGGTGCGGTGATCGTACTGGAAACAGGTGGTACACGTGGCCCGGGTCCCGTTCGGCCACAGGTGATGCCCCCCTCGTCAACAGCCGCCGGTACTCGGCCGCCAGGGCCCTGCGGGTCGCTGTCGCCTGCGCCAGGCCAGGCAAGCGGGCGCGGAGGATGGCGGCCTGCAGCTCGTCGAGGCGGCTGTTCACGCCCGCTTCCACGTGGTGATATCTCGCGGATTGTCCGCCGTTGCGCAGCCGCCGGATGCGCGTGGCGAGGGCCTCGTCGTTGGTCACCACGGCGCCGCCGTCTCCCAGCCCGCCGAGGTTCTTGGTGGGGTAGAAACTGAACGCGCCGGCCGTGCCCCGTGTGCCGACCGGCACGCCGGCATCGGTGGCCAGATGGGCCTGGCAGCAGTCCTCCACCATCGCCAGGCCGTGCCGGGACGCCACCGCCGCCACTGCCGCGCCATCGGCGGGCTGGCCGTACAAGTGCACCGGCACGATCGCGCGCGTTCGGGCCGATACGGCGTCGGCGCACGCCGCGGGGTCGATTGTCAGCGTGTGCGGATCAACGTCCACGATCACCGGGACCGCACCGACCATCGTCACGGCCAGACCGGTGAATGCGGCAGTCATCGCCGGGACGATCACTTCGTCGCCCGGGCCCACGCCGAGCGCGCGCAGCACCAGGGCGATGGCGTCGGTGCCGTTGCCGACGCCGACGGCCCAGGCTGCGCCGCACGCGGCCGCGAACTCCCGTTCGAAGGCTTCGACCTCGGGCCCCAGTACGAACCATCCCCGAGTGATCACCCGATCGACGGCCTCGGCGACGATCGCGTGGTCCGGGCCTGGTCGCAGGTCGGCGAACGGAATCCGTGCGGTCACCGCGTGCCCACTTGCGGCGCGGCAGGCACGTAGTGCTCCATGTGCTCGCGGTAGAACGCGAGGGTCTTGGCGAGCCCTGTTGCGAGGGGCGTACGCGGGTGCCAGCCGACGGCTCGGGCAAAGCGCGACGAGTCGGCGTAGAAACTGCCGATGTCGATCGCTTTCTTCTCCACCGGCCATTCCACCAGGCGATATCGGCCACAGCCCGCCGTGGCGATGAGCAGCTCGACGAGTGCCCGGTGCGAGATCGGCTCGGCGCCGCCCACGTTGAACACCTGGCCGTTGCAGTGGTCGCTGGCCCCCGCCCGGAGGAACGCGTCGGCGGCGTCGTCCACGAAGACGAAATCGCGGACCTGGTCGCCGTTTCCGTAAATCTGGATCTCCTGGTCCTCGATCGCGAGGCGGATGAACCAGCCGATGAACCCTTGCCGGTTGTGCTTGAGCAGCTGCCGCGGGCCATAGACGTTCGTGAGCCGCAACGAGCAGGCCCGCACGCCGAAGACGTTGTTGTAGACGATGTGGTAGTTCTCGCCGGCGGCCTTGTTGATGCCGTTCACGTCGGTGGGCCGCACCAGGTGGTCTTCGCCGACGGGCAGGCTGTCGGGGCGCCCATACACCTGCCGTGTGCCCGCGAACACCACCTTGATCCCAGGGTTGTGGTGGCGGCAGGCTTCGAGGAGCGACAACTGCGCGCGACAGTTGATGTCAAGGTCCGTGTCGGGATCCTGCATGCTGTCGATGTGGCTGACCTGGCCCGCGAGGTTGAAGATCACGTCCACTTCGCGGACCAGATGGTTCATCGTGCTGCGTTGCCGGACGTCGGCGATGTTGATGCGCAGCTTCTCCTCGAGACCGGAGAGGTTGAAGGCGTTGCCCCCGTAATCGGGAATCATCGAGTCGACGACGAGGACCCTGGCGCCGAGGTCTACGAGCTGGCGCGCGAGGTTGCTCCCGACGAAGCCCATCCCGCCCGTGACCATCACGCGACGGTTCCGGTAGAAGCCGCGATAGTCCTCGACAGTGCTCTCGGCGAGGCTGTCCGGCGGGCTCACGGTCGGATTCTACCAGAGCGGTTCAGCGCCGCAGGGCGCCGAAGACCATCAGTTTCAGCCACAGTCTCGCCAAATCGACGTAGGTCTTGGCGATCCGGCCCGGACGGAAGAACTGTGATTCACCGAACTGCCTCGCGTAGTGATGCACCGACACCTCCCGGAACTGCGCGCCGGCGCGTTGCGACAGCTTCACCAGCTCGACACAGATCGACCCGCTGTTCTGCGTCAGGTGTATCTGCTCCAGGATCGACCGCCGGATCAGTCGGAAGTCGCAGTCGACGTCGGTGACCGGGAGCCAGAACGACCAGCGGGTGGCGAAGCGGTGCAGGTTGCCCGCGAACACCCGGTACCCCGGATCCTGGCGGGTCATCTTCATGCCGTTCACGAAGTCTGTATCCGGCGTGAGCAGCATCACGAGCAACGGCAGCTCGCCTACGTCGTACTGCCCGTCGCCGTCCGTGTAGAACACCAGCTCCTTCGCCGCGTGCGCAAAGCCGCTGCGCAGTGCCCCGCCGTACCCGAGGTTCGTCGCGTGGGTGATCACACGCAGCCACGGCAGTTCCGCGGCCGCGCGCTCGAGCACCGCGGCGCTGTCGTCGCTCGACCCGTCGTTGACAACCAGTACCTCGAAGTCGTCGGTCAGCCGCGACAGCTCCTGCGCCACCCTGCGGACCAGGGTTTCGATGGTGCGCTCGTCGTTGTAGCAGGGGAAGAACGCGGAGATCGACGGCCGAAGTTCGCTCACGGGACGCGGAGGTTAGCACGAACAGGAGTGCGCTTGATGAGGCGCCACGGCAGCACCGCCGACTCCGCGATGACCCGCCACGACAGCTTCGATGCCCCCTCGCGGCGCTCGACGAAGGTGATGGGAACCTCCAGGATCCGGCCACCAGCCTGGTGTGCCTTCCACGCCAGTTCCACCTGGAAGGCGTAGCCGTCGGACCGCACGTGGGTCAGGTCGATCGCCGCCAGGAGCGTCCGGCTCCAGCACCGGAAGCCGCTGGTCAGGTCACGGACCTCGAGTCCGGTGACGGATCGCACGTACCAGTTGGCGAACGCGCTCAACGCGCGGCGCCGCCGCGGCCAATTGACGACGCGGCCGCCTTCGACGTAGCGGGAGCCGACGAGGAGTTCGGCCTGGTCCGCGGCGTCGAGCATCCTTCGCAGGTCCATGGGGTCGTGGGACAGGTCGGCGTCCATCTGGCAGATGTGGGTCGCCCCGGTTTCGAGTGCGGCCCGCATGCCGTCCAGGTGCGAGCGGCCGTACCCGCGGCGGCCCGTGCGGTGGATCACCCGCATCCTTCCGCCGCTCGAGCCGGCCAGGCGGTCCGCTTCCTCGCCCGTTCCGTCAGGCGAGCCGTCGTCGACGACCAGCACGTCGAGGTTCTCGATCCGAAGCAGCGCCGGAACCAGGAGCGCGATGTTCGCGCGCTCGTTGTAGGTGGGAACGACGACGACTGGACGCATCTGCCGACCGGCTCCAGGTGTCAGGCGGCCGGCGCGGCCGGACTGGTCGCGGCCGCCAGGAGGCGATCCACCACGCCTTCCCAGGTGATCAGGCGCGCGCGCTCGTAACCGCGCTCGCCGAGCCGCTGCGCGAGGTCACGGTGTGCCACCAATTGGATCACCGCCTCGGCCAGCGCCTCGGCCTGTGGTTCGCGGACGAACCCGTTCACGCCATCGCGCACGAACTCGAGGGGACCGCCCGAATCGGACGCCGTGACCACGGGCTTGCGCGACAGGAAGGCCTCCAGCGTGACGTAGCCGTAGTCCTCCTGGAACGGTGCGAAGAGCAGCGCGCGCGCCCCCGCCAGCAGGTCGATCATCTGCGCGTCGCTGACATGCCCGAGTAGTTGGACGCGCGAGGACAGTCCCCGTTGCTCGATCCTGGCTTCCAGTTCCGCGCGCACGCTGCCCTCTCCCGCGACGATGAGCCGCGTGGGCCCTGGCACGTGCGCGAAGGTCTCGATGGCCAGATCGACCCGTTTGACCTTCTCCAGCCTGGAGATGGTCAGGACGTAGTCGCCGTACGTACCTGCGCGGAGGGATCCCGCCAGCCGGGGCGGATGATACAGCGTTTCGGCGCGCAGACCGTTGTACTTGGCGACGCGCGCCGACACGGTGTCGGCGATGCTGAAGAGGCCCGAGCACTCGCGCAGCATGGCTGTATCGAGGTCGATGAGCCGCTTGCGCAGCGCGACGTCCCGCTCGGTGTGCTCGAAATCGCTGTAGGGGGTCCCGCACAGCTCGTAGGCGGCGCGATGCTGGTGCACCAGCCAGGCCACCTTGGCGGGATGGCGCACGAAATAGGTGGGGAACTTCGTCGCGACGACGGCGTCGATGGGCCGCTCGAGGGCGTGGCCGAGGTCTAGGAGCCGCCAGGCCGCGGCGTGTGCCATCAGTTCGTCGCGCGGGTTGTCGCGGAAGGGGATCGACACCAGGTCCGCTTCGACACCTCCGGCTCGCAGCGCCCCGACGAGCTCCCGGACCAGGATCTCGGCGCCGCCACGCACGAACGGCGTTTGGCTTTCCAGTACCAGGACGCGCCGCACGTCTCAAGCCCTGGTCATCGGGACAGACGACCGATGTGGAGTGGAAAGTTGGTCATTCAACAGATAAGCGAAAATCGGTCGAATGAATGGCATTAACCTACAACAGGTGAGTCGTTTGCGATTGACAAGGCATGCACTGGCACATAACATCCGAGTGGATTTTTGTGGCCTGAAATGGACCCAAAGGGACTCCGCGGGAGCGCTTCAGCCCGTATTGATGACAAGGGACGGCTCAAGGTCCCGACCATCTTTCGTGGGCTGGTGCACGACCAGGCTGGGCCGGACGTCTTCGTCACCAGCCTGACCAGTGCGTGCGTACGGATCTACCCCATGGACGTGTGGCTCGCGATCGAACAGAAGGTTTTGGAGATGCCGAGCAACCACCCGTCGCGACTGAAGTTCCTGGACCGGGTGAACTATTTCGGCCAGGCAGGCGAGCTCGACGGTCAAGGCCGCGTTGTGATTCCGCAACAGCTGCGCGAGCACGCTGCCATTGTAGGCGACGTGTGCGTGATCGGTCGCATCAACCACGTGGAAGTGTGGAACCTCGAGCGGTTCGTGGCGAAGCTGCAGAGCGAGCCCTGGGACGATGCGGACGGCCTGAAGTTGTCGGAATACGGCATCTGAGGGCTGCGAACGAGTCCGGCGACGACGGCATGGTTCACGAGCCCGTGATGGTGGCGGAGGTGGTGGCGCTCTTGGCGCCGTCGCGCGGGGGCACGTTCGTGGATTGCACCGTGGGATTGGGCGGGCACGCACGGGCCCTTCTCGAGGGCGGTGCGACACGGCTCATCGGGATCGATCGGGACCCCGCGGCCGT
>Ga0190271_10002148_pt1 | contig 11761 bp, 8 predicted proteins | sample Popmic356T_FD_133747 | JGI IMG/M metagenome (GOLD analysis project Ga0190271, IMG submission 133747) | Populus adjacent soil microbial communities from riparian zone of Weber River, Utah, USA - 356 T | ecosystem: Environmental > Terrestrial > Soil > Riparian zone | place: USA: Utah | collected...
GAGGAAACGCCGAAGGGCGCCAGGATGCCGGACGCCGGAATCCGCAAGCTCTACACCATCGAAAATCGCTGGCAGGCCTGGCTCGATGTCGAGGCGGCGCTGGCGCGGTCGCAGGCAGATCTCGGCATCGTGCCGCGCGAGGCCGCCGAGCGGATCGCACAATGTGCGAAGCTGACACTGATGGATCGCGCCCGCATCGATGAAGCGGACAAGCGCACCGGCCACACCATCGTGCCGCTGGTTTGGGAACTATCGCGCATCTGCGGCGAACCTGCCGGCGGCTGGGTGCATTGGGGCGCGACCACGCAGAACATCACCCAGACTGGCGATCTGCTGGTGTTGCGGCAGGCGCACCGAACATTCATCGATCTGATCCTGAAAACGCTCAAGGCCATGGCCGAACTCGCCGAGCGTTCGGCCGACATGGTGATCCCCGCGCGCACGCACGGCCAGCACGCGGTCCCCGCAACGTTCGGCTTCAAGGTCGCGGTCTGGATCGACGAGTTCATCCGCCACCTCGAGCGCTTCCGCCAGATCGAACCGCGGGTGTTCGTGGCGATGCTGGGCGGCGCGGCGGGCACCTACGCTTCGCTCGGCACGCAGGGACCAGCGGTGCAGGCCGGGATCGCCAAGTATCTCGACCTGGTGCCGATGAGGGTGCCTGCCCGTACCCTCGGCGATCACCTTGCCGAATACATTTCGCTCCTTGGACTGTTCGGCGCCACCGGCGGCAAGATCGGCCGCGAAATCTATACGCTGATGAAGACCGAGTTCGGCGAGGTCGAGGAGCCGGTACCGCCGGGCACGGTCGGCTCATCCACCATGCCGCAGAAGCGCAACCCGAAAGTCTGCCAGGAGATCATCGCAGAGTCGGCGGAACTGCGTTCGCTGGTACCGCTGGCGCTGGAAGCGGCGATGACCGAACACGAGGCCGATCGCGCGACCAGCCTGATGATCCGCGAAGCGACCGCGCGCGCCTGCACACTGACCGGCGACATGCTGATCCGTCTCCACTATGTGCTCGACGGCCTGCAGCTCGATCCGGCGCGCATGCGCGCCAACCTCGATCTCGGCGGCGGGCTGATCATGGCCGAAGCCGTGATGCTCAATCTCGGCGCCGCAATCGGCCGGCAGCATGCACACGACATCGTCTATGACGCAGCGCAGGCGGCGTTCGTCGAGAAGAAGTCGTTTGCCGGCCTGCTCGCCGCCGACAAACGCGTGACGCAACACCTTTCGCGCTCGGCCATCGACGACCTGATCAATCCTGTCGGTTATATCGGCCTCTGCGCCGACATGGCGCGCGAGGCCGCCGAACGCGCACGGGCGGCAGTCTGATGAGCGCCATCGCATTTGATCTGCCGGAGGACGTGACCACCGTCCGCGACGGCGTGCTGCGCTTCGTTGACAGCGAAATCGTTCCGCGCGTGCAGGACAACCACGCGCTGTTCGAGGATCAGCGTCGCCTCTATGACGAGAGCGGTCGTTATTCGGCCGACGTGCAGCGGCTGATCCGCGAAACGCGGATGCTGTCGGCGAAGGCCGGGTTCTACGCCATGTGCGCGCCGGAAGAACTCGGCGGCAGCGGTCTCGGCCACCTCGCCTATTATGTCGCCTGGGAGGCGATCAATCGCCGCCTCGGCTCACATACTACGCTCACACCGTGGGTCATTTCGCACTGGGCCTTCGGGCCGAGCCGCGTGCTGACCCAGGTCACGCCGGAAGCATCCCAGCGCTGTCTCGCCGGAATGATGTCGGGTGAGACCTCGATGTGTTTCGGCTTGTCCGAGCCCGGCGCCGGCTCCGATGCCAGCATGATCAAGACCCGCGCCGTCCGCACCAACCGCGGCTGGCGTATCACCGGGCGGAAGCTCTGGACCACCAACAGCCCGACCGCCGAATGGTGCATCGTCTTTGCGATCACCGATGCCGACAAGGCCGAACGCAAGGCCGGCGGCATCAGCGCGTTTCTGGTGCCGACCAATGCGCCGGGCTTCACCGTCGAGAGCGTCGTGCGGCTGTTCGGTCATGCCGGCGGCAACGAGGGCGCGCTGGTCCTCGAGGATATCGAGGTCGAGCCCTGGCAGCTGGTCGGCAAGCTCGACGAAGGCTTCCGCATCGCAGTCTACGGCGTGTCGCTCGGCCGGATCTACAACTCCGCCCGCTCGGTCGGGCTCGGCCGCTGGGCGCTCGAACAGGCGATCGCCTACTCGCAGCAACGCGAAGCATTCGGCAAGACCATCTCGAATTATCAGGCGGTCTCGCACCCGCTGGCCGATGCGGCGACCGAACTGCACGCCGCTCACCTGCTCGGGCTCAACGCCGCGACACTGCTCGACCGCGGCGAGCGCGCGATCAAGGAGCTGTCGATGGCGAAGAGCTTTTCGGTGCAGGCCGGCTTCCGCGCGGTGGATCGCGCGATCCAGACGTTCGGCGGCATGGGCCTGACCAACGAGATCGGTCTCACCGAGATCTGGCACACGCTGCGCATCATCAACATCGCCGACGGAACGAATGAGATTCTCGCGCGGACGATCTCGCAGAGATTGCTGGCGGGAGATCTGGAGCTATAGCCGTTAAGCAGGAACGTCGTTGCACTTTCCCTGACGAACGTGCTGCCAAATTGGACAGAACTCCGCTTTGAGGTGTTGCCTGCGAAGCGTGCACATGATGCCCTGGACCGTCCAAGGCTTTAGACTTGCGCAGCTTTTTCCATCGGCTCACCACGAGGAGCTGACGCGACGATAGGCGCGCCAGCTGGCCCAAATTTCGCATAGCAGCATACGTCCCGAGCCTACCGAGGCAGCAACTACTCGGTGAGCTGTTTCCTGCGCTGTCCGCACGGCGGAGCGGCGTTGCGAGTGCCACTCAATTCCGGCCGGGACAAGCATGGAGAATACCATGAATGTGCATGCCACGTTCGATCCCAAGACGGCCGGCCTCACTCATCCGAACGGCGAACCACTCTGCCTCAACACTCAGGACTTCGTGGTCATCGACCGCGATCGGAATGCGAAGTACGAGCCGACCTATCGTCCACAGGCTCTCTACAATCGCGCGGACAACGGCTTTCACGCGAACAACGAGACGTTCCTTCTGCATGAAGTCGCGACCAACCTGCCAATCTACCTACCCGACACCGGTCCCACCGATTTTCATCTTCACCTTCCACCAGGTGGATTCCAGCTCGTGCTGGTCACATCGGGCATGTTCACGTTCGACTACGACGGACGCTTCTACAATGTCGGTCCGGGCGCGGTGATGCTGCAAAGCGCGATCGTGCATCGCCAGCTCTTTTACACGTGGTCAGGACTGGCCACCGAAGAGAACCTGAAGACGCCGCAGACGGTGGTGCCGGATCCACTCTCCATGGGTTACTCCGGGAAGTTCCTCGAAGCTTTCGTGACAGATCCGACCACCTTTCCGAATCCGACGATCGTTGGACCGGACCAGATCAACGAAGCGGAGACACCGCGTGTAGCCTGGAGCCACCCTCTACACGACCGACCGACCGATGCCGGCTTCTGGCTGCAGGACCCTTTGTCGCTGGATGCGCTGTTCAAGCCGCTGGCCGCCAGCGCCATCAAATCGACCATGCCCATCTTCGTGCGCGATATCGGCATCGAGGTTCCGAGCGGGCATCTTGTGACCGGCCACATCATCGCGACAGACCCGAAGGGCCATTCACTCCTGCCAAAGAGCGCCTCGGCGGCCATAGACGCCACCTCCTTTGCAAAGGGCGAGGTCGTTATCTATCGCGTCATCCGGGGCACGGCTGAATTCAGGGACAATGGCGGAAAGACGTTCGAACTGGCCGCCGGCGACGTGGTGACGGCTGGCAAGAATTCAACCAGCCTCGTCGGGCTGGGCGAAAATACGCAGGTCCTCCGGCTCGGCCTTTTGAAGGGCCTTGAGAAGCTCCGCAATTGGACGCCGACGCAGCGTGACGAGATTGACGGCTTGGCCGGTCAAATTATCACGCACAGCGACGTTCGTCCCCTGCGCACCGAAGGAAAGCCGGTCGGCTACCTGTACGGCTAGGGCAACGGCCTCATCACGATGGGCCTGCAAAGTGGGCAGCCGCAGGTGCGCGCTGCCTAGAATTCAACCTCCAGCTCCTCAATATCCTCCGGTTCTTGAAGGGCTGCGGCGGTCCACTCCTGCAGTTCCTGCATGGAGAGTATCTGATTGGAATAGCGCGCGAGACGATCGTCGAGGGTCACGTCGTAGGTCTTGAAGCGTGTCACTACCGGCGCGTACATCGCATCCGCCATGGTCCGCTCGCCGTAGAGGAACGGTCCGCCCGAGCGCGCAAGGCACTCGCGCCAGATGGCGCAGACGCGATCGATGTCGGCCTGAGCGCGCGACCAGATTTTGAAGCCGGGGAAGTGCCCCTTGAGGTTGACCGGCAACGATGCACGCAGCGTCGTGAAACCGGAATGGATTTCACCGCAGATTGCCCGGCAATGCGCGCGCAGGACGCGGTCGGACGGCAACAGTTTCGCCTCGGGCCTCAGCTCGTTCAGGTATTCGGCGATCGCCAGCGTGTCCCAAACCGTCGCGCCCTCGTGGCGCAGACATGGCACCCGGATCGATGACGACAGCAGCAGGATCTCCGCGCGCGCCTCCGCATCGTCCGGCGAGACGACAATCTCGTCGAACTCCAGACCGGCAAACTTGGCCAGCAGCCAGCCGCGCAACGACCAGGATGAATAATTCTTGCTGCTGATGGTCAGTGTCGCCTTCGCCATGAATCCTCCCCAACGCGAACGAACGGGGCCGGCAAAACCCGCCCCGCGCCAAGCGCAGGTTGCAGGCAACACGTGCCCATTCTTCGTGCTGGAGCAAACCATGTGCCAGTTCGATAATCGACGACAGACCAATCTCTGGCGTCGATATTGCATCGTCCTTGGAGGAGAACAGTCAGGCGGATGACTTTGATGCTTTATCAGGCGTACCAGAACCACGTCGACATGACCGAGCCGTGGCGGAGGGGCGCCGGCAATGCCATTTCCCTGATCAACCAGTTGCCGCTCAGCGCTTCCGACAAATTCCTGAAACGGCTGGCGGCTGCGTTCGAACTCATCTCGCGCTCCAGGCTTACCTATGCGCGGCCCGCCTACGGCATCGACCGGGTGATGTCGGGAAATCGCGAATACGCGGTGGCCGAGAAGGTCGAGTTCTCGACGCCGTTCGGCTCGCTGCTGCACTTCGTCAAGGACGGCGCGCCAGCGCAGCCGCGGCTGCTGCTGGTGGCGCCGATGTCGGGCCATTTCGCGACATTGCTCCGCAACACCGTCAGGACGCTGCTGCAGGACCACGACGTCTACATTACCGATTGGCACAATCCGCGCGACATCCCGCTCGATGCCGGCACGTTCGCGCTCGACGATTACACCGAGCACCTGATCTGGTTTCTCGGAGAGATGGGCCCAGGCTCGCACATGGTCGCGATCTGCCAGCCGTCGGTGTCGGCCCTGGCAGCTGCCGCCATCATGTCCGAGGACAATCACCCGGCTCGCCCCGCGAGCCTGACGCTGATGGCGGGGCCGATCGATACGCGGGTCTCGCCGACCAAGGTCAACGAGTTTGCGATGGGCAAGCCGCTGCGCTGGTTCGAGCAGAACATGATCAACTACGTGCCGATGCAGTGCGCCGGCGCCTTTCGCCGCGTCTATCCCGGATTCATCCAGGTCACCGCATTCATGACCATGAACCTGGAACGGCACATGAAAGCCCACGTCGACCTGATGGATCATCTCGCTAGGGGCGAAACCGAAAAAGCCGACACGATCAAGACCTTCTACGACGAGTATTTCGCGGTGATGGACCTGCCGGCCGACTTCTACATCGACACCATCCGCGACGTGTTTCAGGAGCATCTGCTGCCGCAGGGCAAGCTCACATACCGCGGCCGGCCGGTGAACCCGAAGTCGATCCGCCGCATGGGGCTGATGACGGTGGAGGGCGAAAAGGACGACATCTGCTCGATCGGCCAGACGGTCGCAGCCCAGGATCTCTGCACGTCCGTGCGCGCCTACCGCAAGGTGCACCACATGCAGGCCGGCGTCGGCCATTACGGCGTGTTCAGCGGCCGCAAATGGAACAACGAGATCTACCCGCTGCTGCGGGATTTCATCCACGTGAATTCATAGCAAAGCCCTGCGCCCGGCGAACTGGGACTGGTTCGCACACCGTGCTACCAACTCTCCGGAAGACTCTGGGGAGAAACAGGAAATGTCCTGGGAAAAGGAAGTCGGCGAGATCGAACGCCGCAAGGCGTTTGCGCGCCAGATGGGCGGTGCGGAAGGTGTCGAGCGGCAGAAGAAGCGCGGCAAGCTGACGGTGCGCGAGCGGATCGACCGGTTGGTCGACCTGGGCTCGTGGAACGAGTTTCTGGGGCTCACCGGACACGGTCGCTACGAGGGCGCAGACCTCGTCGGCTTCACGCCAAAACCTTCCGTGGATGGCGAGGCGAAGATCGACGGCCGCAAGGTCATTGTCACCGGCGGCGATTTTACGGTGCGCGGCGGCTCGGCGGGCTCGCGCGGCGGCATGGGTCAGGAGCTGTCGCCCAGCCAGCGGGCGCTGGAGTGGCGCCTGCCCTACATACGCCTGCTCGATGCCGCCGGCGGCAGCGTGCGGACGTTCGAGGAGCACGGCCGGACCTATCTCCCGGACGGCAACGCCTGGACCACCTATGACGTGCAGCTGCTGTCTAGCGCGCCGGTCGTCTCGGCGGTGCTCGGCTCGGTCGCCGGCCTGCCTGCGATCAACGCCTGCATGTCGCATTTCAGCCTGATGGTGCGCGACATCAGCCAGCTGTTTCCCGGCGGTCCGCCGGTGGTGAAGGCCGCACTCGGCTACGACATCACCAAGGAAGAACTCGGCGGCGAGCAGATCCATGTCCGGCAAAGCGGCAGCATCGACAACCTTGCCGAAACCGAGGACGACGCATTCGAGCAGATCAGGAAGTTTCTCAGCTATCTGCCGACCAGCGTTCATGAAATGGCGCCGCGCGGTCCAATCGGCGACGACCCGAAGCGTACCGACGAAGAACTGCTCTCGTTCGTCCCGCGCGACCGCCGCAAGCCGTTCGACGGCCGTCGGCTGATCGAGATCGTGGTCGACAAGAATTCGTTCTTCGAACTCTCCCCGTTCTACGGCCGCGCCCGCGTCACCGGCCTTGCGCGGGTCAATGGCTACCCCGTCGGCATCATGGCCAACAACCCGCGCCACAATGGCGGGACGACCGACGTCGCGGCCGGCAACAAGATCATCAAGCTGATCCAGCTGTGCGACACCTTCCACCTGCCGCTGATCTCGCTCGCCGACGAACCTGGCTTCATGGTCGGCCTGCAGTCGGAGAAGCAGGGCATCGAGCGCGCAGGAGCCAAGCTCGTCTCCTACGTCTGCCGCAGCCGCATGCCGTGGCTGACCTTTGTAGTCGGGCGCCTGTTCGGCGTCGCCGGCCAGTGCCACCACCGCCCCTCCGGCATGTTCCGCCGCTACGCCTGGCCGTCGGCCAGCTGGGGCTCGATGCATATTTCGGGAGGCGCCTCGGCCGCCTATCGGGGCGAGATCGAACGGGCGCCAGACCCTGAGGCCAAACGCATCGAAATCGAAGCCCGACTGAACGCGCTCGCCTCGCCGTTCCGCACCGCTGAGGCAACAGGCCAAGACCTCATCGACCCGCGCCAGACCCGGGCCCTGATGTGCGAATTCGTCGAGGACGCGCAGCGGATTCTCGCGACCCAGCTTGGCCCGCCGCCGGTACCGTATTTGCCCTAATTTGCCGGCATCGCCATTTCGACCAGCCGCGCCCAGTAGCTCATTCCGGCCGGCAGTGCCGCGTCGTCGAAGTCGTATCTGGCGTTGTGCAGTCCGGCGCTGTCGCCGTTGCCGATCATGATGAAGGCGCCCGGCCGCTCCAGCAGCATGAAGGAGAAGTCCTCCGCGCCCATCGACGGTGCGATGGTGGTATCCACCCTCGCCGCCCCCGCGACATCCTTCGCGACCCGTTCGGCAAAGTCAGTCTGCTCGGGATGGTTCTCCGTCACCGGATAGCCGGTGGTGATCGTGACCTTCGCCTTCGTGCGATGCGCCGCAGCGATGCCGGTTGCGACTTCGTGGATACGCTTCTCGGCGAGTTCGCGCGTCGCGTTGTGAAGCGTGCGCAGAGTGCCTGCGACATACACGCGATCGGGAATGATGTTGAAGGCGGTGCCGGCGTGAATCTGGGTAATCGAGAGTACCGTGCCGGCCAGCGGGTCGACGTTGCGCGACACGATCAGCTGCAACGCAGTGGTGATTTCGGTCGCGACCGTGATCGGATCGACGCACAGATGCGGCTTGGCCGCGTGGCCGCCGGCACCTTCCACCTCAATCTCGACCCGGGTCGATGACGCCAGCATCGCGCCGGGTTTCAGGGCAAACGAGCCGATCGGCATGCCCGGCATGTTGTGCATGCCGTAGACCTCGTTGATGCGAAAGCGATCCATCAGGCCTTCGTCGCACATCGCTTTCGCGCCGGCTCCGCCATTTTCCTCGGCCGGCTGGAAGATCAGCACCGCCTGGCCGTCGAAGTTGCGGGTCTCGGCGAGATAGCGCGCGGCGCCGAGCAGCATCGACGTATGGCCGTCATGGCCGCAGGCGTGCATCACACCCTGGTTCTGCGAAGAATGCGCCGCGCCGGATTCTTCCAGAATCGGCAGCGCGTCCATGTCGGCGCGCAGGCCGATCACCTTCGACGAGGTGGACTTGCGCCCCTTGATTACGCCGACCACCCCGGTCCTGCCGATGCCGGTCACCACCTCGTCGCAACCGAATTCGCGCAGGCGCTGCGCGACGATGCCAGCGGTGCGGTGCACGTCGTATTGCAGCTCCGGATGCATGTGCAGGTCGCGCCGCCACGCGGTCACATCATCGGTGAACTCATGGATGCGGTTGATGATCGGCATGATCGAACTCCAGATTTGCGGAATGACTACTCCGCGGCGCGCGCGCCCAGATTCTTTGGTGCGACAAAGCCCGCGACGTCGCCGAACAGCTCGACCATCACCTCGTTGAGGTCCTTCGAACGGCTCGTGACATGGCCGCCGGAACGCACGGTGTAGCGGTCCTGCCGCCTGGCATGTTCGGGCTCGATGCCCTGCTGCAGCGCTCGCGCCGAATCCATTACCAGTTTGCGGAAATGCAGCAGGCCGAGATCGGTCGGACCGAGATGCTCGACCGAGCGGTCGACGATCGGTCCCTGGCTGTCCTGCACTGCAGCGTCCTGCTCGGACACGCCCTGGATGCCAGTGTAGCTCTTGGTTTTCTGCAGCTTGCGATCGATCAGGTAGTTGTTGCTCTTGTTGCGGAGCGGAACGTAGTTATCGTCGTTGATCGAGAAGATGCCGTTGCCGTTCTTGTAGGACTCACGCTGCGCGGCCGTGAGCGGCGCATCCGGGTTCCATGCATAGCAATAGATCCAGCAGCTGGTGTCGGTCACCGGAATGAAGCTCTGGCCGAAGCTCGGCTCGCCGGGCATCGCGCTCGGCGCATAAGAGTGCACCGGCATCAGGTATTGTGCGATCCGCCAATAGTAGTTGTCCGGTCCGGCGCCGCGCGCGCCGGCGATGGTCAGGCCGGCATCGTGCGGAAGAATCTTGATCACCGGGCGCGCATCTTCGGCGATCCAGCGCATCTGGTCTGCGCGCATGCGCGCCAGCGGATTGATGAAATGCTTCTTAATGTCGAGAATCTCGTTCTCTTCCTTCTCGAAGCCGAGATGCACGAAGGTGAAGTGGGCGGTATCGATGGAGCCCTCCATCGCCTGCACCCAGTTGCAATCCTGCCACTTCTTCGAAACGAAGCGATGCTCCGGCGGCAGCGTCGCCATTTCGATCGCCGGAAGTTCGGGCATGACTTCCTTCGCGCCCATATAGGCCCAGATCATGTCGCCCCACTCGCGCACCGGATACGACTTGATCTTGATCTTGTCCTTGGCGTTGAGGTCCGGATACGAGGTCGGCATGTCAACGCACTGGCCGTCGGTGTCGAACTTCCAGCCGTGATAGACGCAGCGGATGCCGCACTCCTCATTGCGACCGAACCAGAGATTGGCGCCGCGGTGCGGACAATACTGGTCGATCAGTCCGACCACGCCGCGGGTGTCGCGGAAGGCGAGCAGTTCCTCGCCCATCACCGTGACCTTCTTCGGCTCGCCGTCGGCCTCGGGCAGTTCTTCACTGAGCAGGACCGGCACCCAGAAACGCCGGATCAGCTCGCCCATTCCGGTTCCGGCGCCGCTTTCCGTCAGGAAACGATTGTCCTCGGGGCGAAGCATGGGCGACCTCCGAATAATATGATTTGTATTGGCGAAGCTTGGCGCAGGCCCCCGGTTCGGTCAATGCGCGGGACACCACGACCGGGAGAATTGCCCCGCCTGCATCGCCGAAATGGACCTGGCGGCCTGCGATCCTGGCACTGGCTGCAACCCCTTCAACTGATTGCCACTTGTGCCGAAATTGGTTGGCAGGCTAGGACTTTGCTTAAGGGAAGGCTGAGGGCAATGGCGGCGGGGCGGCGGACGATCAAGGATGTGGCGCGGCTTGCCGGCGTTTCGCTGGGCAGCGCCTCGCGGGCGCTGAGCGGCGCCACCAACGTGTCCGAGGATACGGTCGCGCGGGTGCAGCGGGCAGCGGCTTCGCTGCGCTACCGGCCGAACCACGCGGCCCGTTCGCTCCGCTCCCGCAGCACCAAGACCATCGGCTGCATGTTCTCCGACCTGTCGAACCCGCTCTACGCCCGCCTGTTCGGGACGCTGGAGGACCGGCTGGCGCGCGAAGGCTACATGACGCTGATCTCGAACACCTCGAACCAGCTCGATCGCGAGATCCGCACACTGAAGCTGTTCGCCGAGCGCGGCATCGACGCGCTCATCATCGCCCCGAACCACGAGCGCAATCGCGAGCTGAACGAGTTCATCGAGCAGCTGCCGATGCCCTACATCGTCCTCGACCGCGAGATGCTGGTGAAGTCGGACACCATTCTGTTCGACCATGCCGCCGGCGTCACCGATGTGGTCGATCATCTCGCCGGGCTTGGCCACGAACGGATTGGCCTGGTGACCGCCAACCTCAAGAGCAGACCCGGCCGGCGCCGCATCACCGCCTTCAAGTCCGCGGTTCGCGCGCACGGTCTGCCGGTCGACGACGGCAATCTCGTGCTGCCGGAAAGCTCGATGAGTTCGGCGTACGATGCCGTGGTCAGGATGCTGTCGCGCAAGAACCGGCCGACCGGGATCATCGTCCAGGGCACCGGCGTCCTCTCCTCGACGATGAATGCCATCGCCCAGCTCGGCTTGAGCATTCCTGAAGACATCTCGCTCGTGAGCATCGGCCGCGCCGATTTCATCCTCAATCATGTGCCGGCGATCAGCACGCTGCGGATCGACTACGAGACGCTGTCCAACGAGATCACGGCGCGGCTGTTCGAGCGGCTCGCGAACGGCAACGGCCGCAAGCAGATGCTGCGGCGCCTGTTCCCTTACGTGCTCGAGGTGCGTGGCTCGTCCACCGCCCCGTCCCTCAAGTAGCACCTGACCTGCCGCCGGGATCTGGCAGAACATCCGGAGAGTGCAGTGCGCGCAAAGGGCAAGATCGTCGTCGTCACCGGCGGAGCCAAGGGTATCGGCAAGGCGCTGAGCGAACGCCTGCACAAGGAAGGCGCGGCAAAGGTCGTCGTCGCAGATATCGATGAAGCCGGCGCGAAGGCC
>Ga0190271_10002149_pt1 | contig 11760 bp, 10 predicted proteins | sample Popmic356T_FD_133747 | JGI IMG/M metagenome (GOLD analysis project Ga0190271, IMG submission 133747) | Populus adjacent soil microbial communities from riparian zone of Weber River, Utah, USA - 356 T | ecosystem: Environmental > Terrestrial > Soil > Riparian zone | place: USA: Utah | collected...
CCCCTTTTGCTAGGAAATGGGGAGTGTCCCCATTAAAGCTTGCGGAGCCAGATGTTGCGGTAGCGGACCAGGTGCCCGTGATCCTGCAGGCGCAGCGGCATGTCGCCATGCGACCGGTAGCTAGGTGCGCCGATGTAGGTGGTGCCGCCCTTGAGCACGGCGTTGTTCTGCACCAGCACGCCGTTGAGCAGCACGGTGAGGCGCGCTGGGGAGCTCAGCGACCCGTCGGCGGCAAAACGCGGTGCGGTGTAGATGATGTCGTAGGTGTTCCAGGTTTCGGCAGGCAGCGTGGCATTCACCAGCGGCGGATACTGCTTGTAGATGGACCCCACCATGCCGTTGACGTAGGTCGGGTTCTCGAAGTTGTCGAGCACCTGCACTTCGTAGACGTCCTGCAGGAAGATGCCGCTGTTGCCGCGATCCTGGTTCACCTTGTCGGGCGGCAATTGTGGATCGCGCCACTCCACGTGGAGCTGCACGTCACCGAACATGGCCCTGGTCTGGATGTCGCCCGTGCCGGGGCCGACCACCATCTCGCCCTTGTCTATCTTCCAGCCCGCGGCGCCGCCCGTGTTGGCGCTCTTCCATGCGTCGAGGCTCTTGCCGTCGAACAGCACGATGGCGTCGGATGGCGCGCCGCCGGCCGTCGCACCCGGTGTCACCTTCGGCGGCACCGGGAACCAGACTTCGGTGAGTTTCGGTTCGGGCGGCATGTCGTCGGTCTTGGTGAGCGGACGAACCCTGATGTTGCGATAGAAGACCTCGGCGCTCTCGGCCTGCAGTGCGATCTTGCCGTGATCGAGTTTCACCCAACTACCGGAACCGGAATCCCAGGATTTGAGATCGCTGACGCGCATGTTCACCACGCCGTTGACGACGTGCGTGGCGCGATCGCCGCGCACGATCACTTCGAGCGTATTCCAGCCCGGGTACTCGTTGACCCGGCCATGGCGCGTGCGCTGGAAGTCGTCGTTCTTGCCGACGGTGACGGGGACGCCACCATTTTCCGGCAGCGCGTATCTCCCGGTCTTCGGATCGACAAAGCTCGACACCTGCGACGAGACCGCCCATGAATCGCCCGTGTCGCCTTCCTGGATCTGCGCTTCGGTGCACGCTGGCCAGTCGGAGGGACGCGCGCGATGCACGTGATACAGCAGGCCGGCGTCGCGCACGAGCTCGAGCCGCGGCGCAAACTTCTTCTCGCCCCACTTGTATTCGAGGCTGAGCACATAGTCCTTGAAGTCAGCATCGGTGACGATGTACGCGTTCGGCTGTTCGCTGCCCGCCTTCTGCGTGGGATAGGCATGAATCTCGCCGTTCTTCACCGCGAAGATGCTCGACGCCGGTGGCGCGCCGGCGGGAGTCTTCGATGCGTACTGCACCGACCAGCCGCTCAAGGATTTGCCATCGAAGATGAGCTTCCAGCCGGTGCTGTCGGCCGCCATGGCGGCGCTGGAAAAAAAACACAGGCTGGCCAGTGCCAGCGTGGTCGACTTGTACATTCCTGACCCCTCGAAGAATTGGCCGGATTCAAACGGCGCGGCAGTGTAGCAACACGCCGCATCGGCTTCGAGTCGCCGGCCACCGACTGAATGTCCGGACGAGACACCTGCCTGACTCGAGGACATCGACACGCCTGCGCATATTTGTTAGTTCCCTGTATTGACGCCGCGCGAATTCCGGATCAGCGTGCGTTCGCGCGGGCCCCTTCCAACCTCACCGGCCCGCTGGAGGATCTATGACCAATGGACTGGTTCGGGTCGCGGCGCGCCGCACCCCAGGGGGAGTTCTTCTTTCGCTGATGTTCTTGTTAGGTGCCCTGGCGCTCAGCGCAGGCGCGCGCGCCGCGGGCGCGGGTTACTGGCACACCAGCGGTAACCAGATCCTCGACGCGAACAACCAGCCGGTGCGCATCGCCGCCATCAACTGGTACGGCTTCGAAACCACGACCTTCGTGGCGCACGGCCTGTGGATCGCCGACTACAAGGCCATCCTCGACCGCATCAAGAGCTCCGGTTTCAACACCGTGCGCATTCCGTACTCGGACCAGATGATGACGCAGAACCCGGTGCTCGGCACGTTGAACATCAACCGCAACGGCATCAACACCGACATTGCGGCGAACGCCACGGCGCTCGACGTGCTCGACAAGATCATCACCTATTGCGGCCAGATCGGCCTGCGCGTGATGCTCGACAACCATCGTTCGAACGCCGGCAACTCCGCGCAGGAAAACGGCCTCTGGTATACGAACGAGTTCCCCGAGTCCACCTGGCTCGCGAACTGGCGCGCGTTGACGACGCGTTATCTCGGCAACACCACCGTCGTCGCGATGGATTTGCGCAATGAACCGCATGCCAGCGCCTGCTGGGGCGGCGATCCCGCCGGCTGCAGCGCCGCGAACGACTGGCATGCCGCCGCCACGCGCGCGGGCAACGCCATCCTCGCGATCAATCCGAATCTCCTGATCGTCGTCGAGGGCCACGATCGCTACAACAACTCGTTCACGTGGTGGGGCGGCATGCTGCGCGGTGTGGCCACGCGCCCCGTCGTGCTCAACGTGGCGAATCGCCTGGTGTATTCGGCGCACGATTACGGTCCCGTGGAGGCGAACCAGCCGTGGTTCAACGGCAGCGCGACGCCCGCCTCGCTCAACGCGATCAAGGACCAGAACTGGGGCTTCATCTACAACAACAACACGGCGCCGATGTTCGTCGGCGAGTTCGGCACGCTGAACGGCAACGCGGATATCCAGAGCACGACACCGGGCTCCCAGGGTCAGTGGTTCTCGGCCACGGTTTCCTACTTCCAGGGCAAGCCGTGGATGAGCCATGCCTACTGGGCGATGAACGGCAACGACCGCTACGCGCTGTTCAACGAGAGCTTCAACGGCATCGTCAACCCGTCGAAGCTCACGTTGCTGCAGACCATCCAGTTTCCGCTGGATCAGCAGCCGGGTAACGTGCCGGCGATCACCGCCTTGTCGCCGACCTCGGGGCCGCCGAACACTCTGGTCACGATCAACGGGAGCAACTTCGGCACGACTCAGGGCACGAGCGTGGTGCGCTTCGCCAGCACGAACGCGACCGTCACGTCGTGGAGCGCTTCGCAGATCGTCGCCCGCGTGCCGACCCTCTCCGGCGGAGCCACGAGCGTGACTGTGGTCGTCAACGGGGTATCGAGCAACGCGGCTACGTTCAGCATCGCGGTGCTCGACAACTTCCCCGTCATCACCACGCTCAGTCCCCCGATCGGCCCCGCGGGCAGCAACGTAATCATCAACGGCCATCTGTTCGGCGCCACGCAGGGCACCGGCACCGTGCGCTTCGGCACCACCTTCGCGACGGTGGTTTCGTGGAGCAGCCAGCAGATCGTTGCAACCGTGCCGAACATCGCGGCGGGCGCGACGCAGGTCGCAGTGACAGCGAATGGCATCGCGAGCAACTCCGCCACCTTCACCGTGGTGGATCTCCTGCCGGTTCCGGCCATCAGCAGCCTGAGCCCGCCGAGCGGCGGCGCTGGACTCGCGATCAACGTCAACGGCACAGCCTTCGGCACCACGCAAGGCACGAGCACAGTGCGCTTCGGCACCACGGTTGCGACCGTACTGCTGTGGGCCAACACGAACGTGCTCGTCACGGTGCCGGACCTCGCGCCCGGCACCTACCCGGTCACCGTGACGGTCGGCGGCCGGGTCAGCAACCCCACGAACTTCCTCGTGATCCCGCAGCGACTCAACTCGGTCACGCCCAACACCGCCAACCCCGGGGCGAGCGTCACGCTCGCGGGCGTTGGCTTCGGTGCGACGCAGGGCACGAGCACGGTGAACTTCGGCAGCACGAACGCAACCGTGACCTCCTGGAACAACTCCCAGATCGTCGCGACGGTACCGAACGTGCCGGTCAACACCGCCGTGGGATTGACGGTGACGGTCAACGGCGTGGCCAGCAATGCGGTGAATTTCCTGGTGACCTCGCCAGTGCCGCCGGCGATCACGACGCTCAGTCCGACGAGCGGCGCGGCGGGCAGCGTCGTCACGATCACCGGCAGCAGCTTCGGCGGGTTCCAGGGTTCGAGCACCGTGCGCTTCGGTACGACCAACGCGACCATCGTGTCGTGGAGCAATACGCAGCTTGCCGTCATGGTGCCGGCCATCGCCGCGGGTCTCGTCCAGGTGAACGTCATCGTGAACGGCAGCATCAGCAACTCGGTCAACTTCACCGTGACCACGGTGACGCAGCCTAACTACACGTTCGCGTGCCCGGCCACCCTCTCGGTGAACCGCAGCGCGAACGCCGCGGTCACGTGCACGCTCACGCGCACGAACTTCACGGGCTCGGTGTCGTTCTCGGTGGCAGGATTGCCCACCGGCGTCACCGCGACGCTCAACCCGGCCTCGACCACCGGCAACTCGACAGCGGTGACGTTCACGGCCGGCGCAAACGCCACGCTGGGCATTGCCAACGTGACGATCTCGGCCGCGGCCGTGGGCCTCACCACGCGCACCGCGGCAGTTGCGTTGACGGTGGCGAGCGGTCCGACCGGCGGCGTGGTGACGGCCACCGGCGCCGTGGCCAGCAACAGTCCCTGGTTCGCCGAGGAACAGGTGCGATTCAACAACACGGCCACCCTCACCGCGCTCACGGTTACGTTGACCGTCGCACGCAATCCTGCGTCGCTGGTGTCGAGCGGCCAATACAACACCATCGGCGGATCGGCGATCACGCAGTCGGTGAATACCACCGCAACGCAGGTCACGTACACGTGGACGCTCGCCGCCGGCCAGACGCTGTCCGCGGGCACCGGCCGCACGTTCGCGGCACAAATGAGTCCGCAAGGCACGGCGCATCCGACCACTGGCGACAGCTGGTCGGTGACCTACACCAGCGGGGGCTCGAGCACGACTACGAACGGGACGTTTTGAGGATTGCCTTCAGAGTGTGCCCGGGCGGCAGCATCCAGCTGCCGCCCGGGCACGGCAGCGCTATTTCACCGACAACAGGAGGCGTCGCCGTATCGGTTCGAACACCGGATTTGGCTTGCGTGGCAGCTCGTAAGGTTGGCCCTTCTCCACGGCCTCCCAGTACTGCCAGGGTAGTTTGCCCGCACCGAGCTCGTAGTCCATGCCGGCCCACACATCTTCGCGAAACGAATAAAACGCCCAGTGCACACGGTTTGCGTCGAGTGCGGTAAGCACATCTTCGAGATATCGGGGGCAATCGACCCAGGTGCGCATGCAACCGAACTCTCCGGCTACCAGGCGATTCATGGGCACGCCATTCCGCTTTGCCCAGTCGATGGGTTGCTGCAGGTAATCGGCCACGCGTTGCGCATTCCACTCGACGTCTGCGCCGCCGAATGGCGTGACGCCCGGATAGCGATAAGGCACTTCGCGCTTCACGTTTTTCGCGCTGGTCGCGAGCCACGGCTCATACATGTGATAGGCGTACAACACGCGTGGATCTTTCGTCTTCACCGGCCAGTACGTCCACGCGAAGGCCGCTGCATAGAAGCTGCCGTCGAGCATCACGGGCGTCAGCGCGTCCACCGAACGCACGGCGGCGAGCAGCAGTTCATAGAGCGCGGGCAGGTCGCGAGTGCCACCACGTTGCTTCGCATACCAGGCGCGCATGATTTGCGGGCCATCCTCTTCCGCGAGGCCTCCTTCGCGCTCGGGAGCCGGTTCGTTGAGCAGGTTGTACGCCGCGATGGCCGGGTGATCCTCGAGTGCGCCTGCCAGGTCGCGCCAGGCCGCTGCGGCCTGATGCCAATAGCGCCGATCACTCCACAGCCGGTCGTCGAATTTCCCGCCATTCAGCTGAGTGGCGCGTGCGCCAGGCAACGACAGTGGAGTCACCACCACCTTGAGCCCCGCGGCGTGCGCCAGATCCAGGGTGGCGCGCAGCGTGGCGAGATCCTCCTCGACCAGCCCGTGATAATCGTCGAGATTGCCGAAAAGGAAATCGCGTTCCCGCGACTTCCACTTGCCGAATCCGAGGCGCACCCAGGTGGCGCCGTGGCCGCGCAGCGCACGAAAATACGCCGCATCGGGTGGCGCACCATTGAAGCTGTTCGCGCCGTGTCGTGGCGTATTCCAGAATTCGATGGTGTCAGCGGCAGGCGCCGCGGCACACCACGTTCCGAATACGCAGGCTAACAAGGCGACGCGCATCGCCGCAGAATATCCGGGATCACGGAAACGTTCTTCGGGATGGTGGGTCGGGTGGGACTCGAACCCACGACTAACGCCTTAAAAGGGCGCTGCTCTACCAACTGAGCTACCGACCCCCGGAAGGGCGCGAAGTCTACACGATCTTTTCGTCGCCAAGGCCTGCTTCAGGGCGATAGCGCGTCGGGTCGGAAATACCAGCGGAAACAAAGCCTTCGCGGCGTAATCGGCATGAGTCGCAATGCCCGCAGGCGCTGCCGGCGTCGTCGGCCTGGTAACAGGAGACGGTCAGCGAATAGTCCACGCCCAGACGGACTCCTTCACGCACGATTTGCGCCTTGCTCATGTTGATCAATGGCGCCTGCACGCGAAGGCTCGCACCTTCCACGCCCGCCTTGGTCGCGAGCGTGGCGAGCTGCTGGAACGCGGCCACGAATTCCGGCCGGCAGTCCGGATATCCGGAATAGTCCACGGCGTTCACGCCGATGTGGATTTCCGCCGCCTTCAACACTTCGGCCCACGCCAGCGCCAGCGACAACATGATGGTGTTGCGCGCGGGAACGTACGTGACCGGGATGCCCTCGCCCGGCTGCGTCGGAACGTCGATGGAAACGTCGGTGAGCGCCGAGCCGCCGATGCGTCCGAGATTCACGTGCATGATGCGATGCTCGCGCGCGCCGAGCGCATGCGCGACGCGCGCCGCGGCGCTGATCTCGGCCTGGTGCCGCTGACCGTAAGACACCGACAACGCATAACACTCGAGTCCGGCCGCGCGCGCGAGCGCGAGCACGGTGGCCGAATCCAGCCCGCCCGACAGCAACACCACGGCACGCATAGTCATTTGCCTGGCACGTTGCCCCAGAGCACCTTGTGCAGCTGCATCTGGAAGCGGACGGGCAGGCGGTCGGCGAGGATCCAGTCTGCGAGCTCGCGCGCCGGCAGTTGTTCGGCACTGGGCGAGAACAGGACCTGGCAACGCTGCGTGAGCCCGAGCGATGTGATCTTGTCGCGGCTCCATTCGTAGTCGGCGCGATCGCAGATCACGAACTTGATCTGCTCCTCGGGACGCAGCAGCGCAAGATCGTCGTAGCGATTGCGACGTTCCTCGCCCGAGCCCGGCGTTTTGACGTCCACCACGCGCACCACGCGCACATCGACGTCGGCGAGCGGCATCGCGCCGCTGGTCTCGATGGACACCCGATAACCCGCGTCGCAGAGCTGCGTGAGCAGCGGCAGGCAATTCTTTTGCGCCAGGGGCTCGCCGCCGGTGACGCAGACATAACGCGGCACGAACTCGGCGACCGTGGCCAGCACCTGCTCGACACTGCGCCACTCGCCGCCATGAAACGCGTAAGCCGTGTCGCAGAACTGGCAGCGCAACGGACAGCCCGTCAGCCGCACGAACACCGTGGGAAATCCCACGGTGTCGGCTTCGCCCTGCAGCGAGTAGAAAATTTCCGTGATCTTGAGGCGACGCTCGTCGCCGGGTCCAACCATGCTCGCGGCGTTCATCTCCGCTCGTTCATTTTCCCTGGCTCACTTGCCGAGGCGCTTCAGGCGATCCGTGGCGAGCTGGGCGGCATTGGTGCCCGGATATTTGCGCACCACTTCTTCGAGCGTGCTGCGCGCTTCAGCGGTGCGCCTGAGGTCGGACAGCGAAAAACCCAGCTTGACCATCGCGTCGGGCGCCTTGCGCGAATTCGGCCAGTCGCCCAGCACCTTGCGGTAGGCCGTGGCGGCGTTTTCGAGATCGCCCCGGGTGTAGTAGCTCTCGCCGATCCAGAACTGCGCGTTGGCGGCCAGGTCGCCGTTCGGGTAGTTAGTGACCACCTCCTGGAAGCTGGCCACCGCCTTGTCATGGTTGCCGCCGCGCAGCGCCGCCATGCCGGCTTCGTAGGTTGCCTGCTCGGAGGCACCCGTCGCAGGCGCCGGCGCCGCCCCCAGGGACGACGCAGCGCCCACGCCACCGAGTGTTTCGAGCGCGGCGAGGCGCTTCTCCAGATCGCCGTAGAGATTGCGCGACTGTGTCTTGCCGCCCTGGGTCTCGTTCTGCAGCATCTCGACTTCGCCGCGGATGGTGCGGACTTCACCCTGCAGGGTATCGAGGCGCTGCGCCAGCTCGAGCAGGCTCTGGTTGGTCAACACACGCTCGATGCGCTGCACGCGCGAATCGAGATCGTTCATGCGGATCATCACCGGATCTTCCTCCGGCGAAACCGCGCAGCCGCCGAGCGCGAGCGCGCCCAGGGCTGCCACCAACAAACGCTGTGTGTTCACGGGCACCTCGGTGCGCTCACTTCAGGTAGATGATCTCGACACGACGATTGGCCCCATAGGCCTGTTCGTCGCTGCCCGCGACAGCGGGACGTTCTTCGCCGTAGCTGACCGTCGTGAGCTGCGTTTCGGCGACGCCCTGGAGGGCCAGCGCACGGCGCACGCTCTGGCCGCGACGTTCACCGAGGCCGATGTTGTATTCGCGGGAGCCGCGCTCGTCGGCGTGCCCTTCGAGGCGAACCTTCTGGTTCGGATTCTTCGCAAGGAAGGCCGCATGCGCCGCGACGACGCTCTGCGAATCAGCGCGGATATCGGCGCGATCGAAGTCGAAGTAGACGATGCGCTTGGACAGCAGTTCGCCCGACGGACCCATCGATGCGCTGGTGTCGCCGGCGAGTGCATCCGCATTCTCGACACCGGCGGTGCTGTCGGTGGTCGGGGGCGGTGCGGCCGGCTGCTCTGGTGGCTTGGACTTGCAACCCGCCAGCAGCGCAAGCGAAACCAGGAGAACCGCAGTCGTCGTCGTGAAATTTTTCATTTTCATTCCTCTCCTCAATTCAAATATGGTCACGGCAAAAAGGGTCCCCACACGGGTTCACGCACTTCGCCGGCGTCGGCATCGAGCCGCGCCGAGATCTGGCCGTCGACGGAAACCGTCTGCAACACACCCTGGCCGCGTTCGCGGCCCGCGAAAATCAGCATCGCGCCGTTCGGCGCGAAGCTCGGGGATTCTTCCTGGCTGCCCTTGGACAGCACCTGCACCGTACCGGTGGCCAGGTCCTGGACGGCGATGCGATACGACCCGTTGTCCTGCGTCAGCATCGCCAGTTGTTTGCCATCGGGCGAGATGCGCGGCCGCGCATTGTAGCTGCCGGTGAACGTGACCCGCTTGGGGCGCTCGGTGCTGCCCAGGTTCAGACGGTAGACCTGCGGGCTGCCGGAGCGGTCCGAGGTGAAGTAGATGCTGCTGCCTTCGCCGGGCAGGAAGACGGGCTCGGTGTCGATGCCCGGATCGTCGGTCAGGCGCGTGAGCTTGCCGCTGGCCAGCTCGAGTAGATAGACATCGAGGTTGCCGTTGCTGCCCGACAGCGTGAGCGCCAGCTTCTTGCCGTCCGGCGAGAATGTGGGAGCGCCGTTGATGCCGGCCCGCGCCGACACCATGGTCTTGGTGCCGCTGCGCCGGTGCTGCACGTACACCGCCGAAACGCGCCGCTCGAACGACACATAGGCGAGCCACTCGCCATCCGGCGACCAGGCGGGCGACATGATGGGCAGCGGCGACTCCGCGATGCGCGTGCGGTTGGCGCCATCGGCATCCGCCACGTACAACTCATAACGCTGCTTGGGCGCCTTGCCATCCACGGACACGTAGGCGATGCGCGTGGCGAACGCGCCGCGCACACCGAGGATCTTTTCGTACAGCGCATCGGCGATGCGATGCGCGGTGTTACGCAGGTTGGCCGCCTGCCCGGTGAAAAAGGGCCCGGCCACACGCTGGCCCGTGAGCACGTTGACCAGTTCCGCGTCGATGCGCACTTGCCCGTCGGGCTGGCCGCTGACGCGACCCACCACGACGTAGTCCACGCGCTGCTGTTTCCATCCGGCCGCGTCCACCTCGGCGGCGGTGGTCGGCGTGAACACCATGTCGGTGCGCGCCATGCCCTTGAAGCGGCCGCTGCTCTCGAGGTCGCGCTGGATTACCTGCGCCACGTCGAGCCCGCCGTCCGCCGGCACCGCGCGTGCGAAGGGCACGATGGCGATCGGGATGGGGTCGGTGACGCCCTGCGTGATGGTGAGGCGAAGCTGGGCCAACGCGGGCGGAACCGCGCCGAAGCTGGTCAACAACAGTGCAAGCAGAAGGTGGATAGCTGGTTTTTTCATGCGCTCGTTCATTGAGGTGCGAATGTTAGCTCCAAATTGCGCTCGAACAGCGCCGGATCCGGAGGCGGAGGCAGCGGCGATGCCCGATAAACTGCGGCTTCAACCGATTCACGCAGCGCGGCATCGTCGATGCTGCAGCTGTTGACACGGACGGCTGTGACCTCGCCGCCCGGAACCTGAGTGACCGACACAATACAAGAGATGCCGGGCTGTGCCGAGGGCGGTTTGATCCAGGCCCGCGTCACGCGCGCGACGATCGAAGCATGCCAGCGCGCCGCCTCGTCGCTGTTACGAATGGCGTTGCCGCGTTGTTCGGCCTCGATACTGCGCCGAAGTTCCGCTTCACGGGCTGCCCTCGCCTTTTCTTCGGCAGCTTTCTTTGCGGCGGCGGCATCTTCGGCGCGCTTCTTCTCGAGCGCCTTCTTGTCCGCAGCGGCCTTGTCGACGGCGGCCTTCTCGGCAGCAGCTTTCGCCGCGGCCTGCTTTTCCGCCTCGACGCGCTCGGCGTCTTCGCGTTCCTTCAGGTCCTGCGCGGCCTTCGCGTCCTGCTCACGCTTCTGCTGCTCGATCTTTTCCTGCTCGGCCTTCTCTTCTGCGAGACGTTCTTCTTCCTTGCGCTCGATTTCGGCCGGATCGGGTTTGGGCGGCCCCTGTTCTTCGGGTGGAGGAACGGGCTCGGGCAAGGGTTCGGGCTCTGGCGGTTTGGGATCGGGCTTCGAAGCAATGCCCTTCAACGTGCGCTCGTCGACCACCGACGCCTCGATGGCCAGTGTTTCGACCGGTGGCGGACGATGTTTCCAGGTGAACCAGCCGTAGACCGCCGCCGCGACGATCGCGGAATGCAGCAGGAAGGAAAGCGCGAATGCGCGCCATCCGCTTTGCTTCAGTTTCTTGCCAGGAGGCGGCGGCATTCTTTCAGCGGGCTCGCTTCTGTTCCGGCGGCTGCGTGATGAAGCCTACTTTGCTTGCACCGGCGCGTTGCAGGAGGGTCATTGCCCCGACGACTTCTCCATAGGCCACACGGTAGTCACCGCGCACCAGCACGGCGGTTTCAGGAGCGCGGCGAAGCACCGCACCGGCAGCCGCTTCGACCGCAGCGGCATCGAGGGGTTGATCCTGCTTCGCGCCGTAGTTGAGGAACAGCCTTCCGGCCTCATCGATCGTGAGCACGATGGGTTTGGAGTCCTTGAGCAACTCCGGCGGAATCGGCCGCGCACCGGCTTTCGGGAGCTCGACCTTGATGCCTTCGGCGAGCAGCGGCGCGGTGATCATGAAGATGATGAGCAGCACCAGCATCACGTCGATGTAGGGCACCACGTTGATCTCGCCCATGAGTTTGCGGCGACGGCGGGGTTGAGCGGCAGCCATGAATCTTCTCCTAGCTAGGCCGCGCGGCCGGCGTAACGCTGCAGGATGGTGGAGAACTCTTCCATGAA
>Ga0190271_10002150_pt1 | contig 11757 bp, 10 predicted proteins | sample Popmic356T_FD_133747 | JGI IMG/M metagenome (GOLD analysis project Ga0190271, IMG submission 133747) | Populus adjacent soil microbial communities from riparian zone of Weber River, Utah, USA - 356 T | ecosystem: Environmental > Terrestrial > Soil > Riparian zone | place: USA: Utah | collected...
GGCAGGACGTGCACGAGCGTCAGCGGGACGCGCCGCATGGCTGCATCGCGGGCAGCCCAGTCGACGGCGACTCGTGACGCCGCGGAGCCATCGACCCCGACGACGATCCCAAGAGGTGCTGGTTGGGTGTACATCGTTGCTCCTCGGCTGTGCCTGCGGTATCGATACCGCCTGATATACCGAAGCTATCGCCGCACGGCGTCGCATATAAGGAGGCGACCGTCACCGCTACGAGGGGACGAAAGTCCCTCTATGGCCGGCACCGGCTGCCACTGGCCGCACAATGCTGTTCGACGAGGTCCGCACCGTGGCGCATTCCACCGGCGGCTTCGAACCCAGCGGCCACCGCCCGCGCTCCGGCGGACATCGTCATGGCCGCCACGACAGCGTCACGCAGCCGGCTCGCGGTCAGGTTGCGAGCGGGAAGCCGAGTGCCGCACCGGGCGAGCTCCACCCGGCGGGCCACCTCGAACTGATCACGACCGAACGGCACCGCGCACACCGGTATTCCGCGGCTGAGCGCCTTCTGGGTGATGCCCATGCCGCCGTGGGTGACCACGCAGACCGCACGGTCGAGGACCGCGGCGTGCGGCACGAACCCCGTGACGTTCGCATGCCGATACGCGTAGTCACCGATACCGGCGGTCCCCGCAGGCAGCGTGGCCACGACATGGACGGGTTCGCCGTCGAGAGCGCGCAGGGCGGTCCGCACCAGCGCCGTATCTGCTTGCCGCACAGACGATGTCGTCACCAGAACCACGGGTCGCTCGATGTCGGCCAGCCACGCCGGCGGGTCCGGTGAGGGCGGCTCGAAGATCGCAGGGCCGATCAGATGGACCGAATCGCCCCAATCGGTGTGTGGGTACTCGAACGGTTTGGCGGTCGCGACGAGGATTGCGGTAGCGCGACGCATGAGATCGTCGGCGCAGCGCACCGCCGGCAGCCCGAGGGCGGCGCGCACCGGGGCCAGGCCGCGCCGCACCGGCCAGTCGAACACCGCACGGGTGACGGTTGTCACGCCGGCGTCCCTGATCCGGCCGACGCAACCGGTACGTGGGGCGAATCCGGGACCGAACGGCGGCGACCCCGGGCTGTCGAGGTACGGGATGAAGGGACTGAACACCAGCCGGGGTATCGCGGTGGTCTCCGCGCTCGAGAGGGCTCCCCAGCAGTTGGCGTCGATCAGCATCACGTCGGGTCTGACGTCGTCGATCGCTGTTCTGAGATCGTTCACCTCGAGACCGGCCCGACGAATGAGCACCTCGACGGTCTTGACGGCCACCATGAGCGCGCTGCCCGCGGTCCAGTCTTCGCTCTGCAGGGCCTCCACCCGGGGATCGACGCGGTCGGCGGCGAACCCCAGCCGGCGGCACAGGTCGACACCTGAGGCCAGGGTGCGAATGTGGATCTGATGCCCGCGCGCGGCCAGCTCGACCAGCAGCGAGCAGAACGGGTACAGGTGACCGATGGCCGGCGAGGTGTAGGCCAGCACTACCGCCATCATCCACCCCGGCCCAGATCGGCGAGCCGACCAATCCGCTCCCGCGGCGGCAACGAATGGATCGAAGGCATCGAATACAGTGCCTTCCTGTCGGTACTAGCGATATCAGGGTGGTGTAGATGAACTCCGTGAAAACCCAGGAGCTGGTTGTCCTTCTCGACGATGCGGGCCGCAGCATAGGCACGGCGCCCAAGTCGCAGGTGCATCACCGGGGTACGCCACTGCATCTGGCGTTCTCCTGCTACCTCTTCGACGACGCGGGAAGGGTGCTGCTGACCCGGCGGGCCCTGGACAAACGGGCCTTTCCGGGTATCTGGACCAACTCGTTCTGCGGACACCCCGCACCCGGCGAACCGCTGGATGACGCGGTGGTGCGCCGGGCGAACGATGAACTGGGCGTCGACGTCGTGGATGTGCATTGTGTGCTGCCCGATTTTCGCTACCACGCGATCGATTCCGACGGCGTCGCCGAGAACGAGGTGTGTCCGGTGTTCTGCGCCCGCGCCGTCGGTTCCGTGAACGCCGATCCGAACGAGATAATGGACACCGCGTGGGTGGCGTGGCATCAGCTGCGCGCGGCCGTGCAGCTTCCGTGGGCCATCAGCCCGTGGGCGATCGAGCAGGTTCCATTGCTCGATGCGGCGGGCATCGGGCGGCGGAATCAGGATCTCAGCTCGTAGAGACGTTCGGCGTAGGCCAGGTCGTCACGCCACAGCCTGGTCGCCGCGATCCCCATCAGAGATCTGATCACCGGGGCGACGAGCAGCACCTTTCCGAAATGGCGCCGATCGGAATGTGCGATGACGGCTTCCACAACCGCGGTGCGCGGCAGGCCGTCCCGCCCGGCGCCCAGTGGCGTGGCGTGTGTTTCCACCACGCTGCCATGACCTTCGCCATCGACGATGCGCATCACCACAGTGCGCGGACCGGGCGTGCTGAACTCGGCGATGACCGGTACACCCAGCCTGGCCATCCGGAACGTGACGGCCACGACGAAGCGATCGGACTCGTCGGGAAGGTCGACGTCAGAGGCCGGTGAGCTGAGCACCTCGAGTCGGCTGAAGGAGTACGGGTGAAACCACGCCCCATGCCACGGATCCAGCCTGTTGGCGACGACATCGCGAGGCTCACAGACCCCTTCGACCCGCGCCACCGCGGCCAGCCGCGGAGCCGGTGGGCGGACCGGGACGATGGGAGCGTCGGTGGGCACTTCATTGCCGACGGCGTCAAGGCGAACCCAGCACAACACCCCGTCGTCGTACGCCGGAAACGGTTGCCACGCACCGCGACTCCTGTCCGAGAGCCGCAGGCCGTGCCACGGGCACACCAACGTGCCGCATTCGACCGTGGCCGTGGCCAGGTCCGCGCCGAGGTGCGGACACGCCCTCGGCGCCACCCGCAGCCCTCCGTCGGCTGCGCGCCAAGCGACGAGCGGCACCCCCGCCACCGTGGTCCCCCAAGCCTTCGCCGCGATCTGCGAGCTGGCCGCGAACACGAACCAGTTGCCGCTCGGGCGGCGCTGCGCACGCGCGACGGCGGCCCGTATCACCGCCGGATCAGCTTCCCGGTAGGTAGGAGCCTGCGCTGACCAATCGAGCGGTGGAAGCGTCTGGAACGGCCACGCTTTGGCCGCCAATTCACGCAAGTCGGACATCTTGCTCATCGACGTGGGTTTCCTCCGCGCACCGCCAGGCGGCGCAGCAGCGCCGATCGACCATTGTTGGGAACAGTGTGCACCACATGCCCGGCCAGACCGAAGTGACTGAGGAGATGGTTGGCGGCGACCCACCCGGTGGTCGCGGCGCGCTCCATCAGTGCCACCGGTAGGTCGATACGAATTCCGTCGCCCGCCAGCACCACTCGCGACTCCGGTGTCAGCACTGCGGGCCGCCGGGCGAAATCTCCCGGCGCGAATCGCGGGCAGTCATCGCGGCGCAACAATCGTTCGTCGACGATCGACGCGCCTGCGGTCTCGGGGTAGAGCTCGTGCATGCGTGCCACCAACTCGTCACGCACCACGGCGTCGGGTTCGGTTACCGAGTAGGCGTGCAGTTCCACCACCGATCCCCCGGTTCGGGCTGCCCACTGTGCCGCTTCGCGTTCGTAGCGTTCCAGGACACTGACGTTGTCCAGCGGCGGGCGGCCACCCGTGCCTATGAAGGGGGCGCGATCGGCACGTACCGGACGGTCCAACCACAGGCGCAGCACGACGAACGGCGGCGCATTGTGCAGCTCGGCGACGCGGTGACACCAGTCCTCGTCGCCGAGACCGGGCGATCCCGCAACGATGCGCCGCAATCCGGCGACATCGGTGGCCAGTACCGCGGCGTCGGCGGTGAACCCGGCACCGGTTCCGCATGCCACCCGCAGGTCGGAGGCCACGGTCAGGCCGTCGACTGCCAGGCCGGTGTGAAAGCGCACACCGCGGGATTCCAGATACTTCTGCAACGGGTTCCACAGTGCCACATCGAAGTTCGCGTTCGCGACGTCGAACAACAGGCCTTCGCTCGACCCGAGGAAGTAGATATGGAACATCGTCGCGAGCTCGGCTGCCGACAGCTTCTCGGGCCGGGCGAAGAAACTGCGGGCGAACACCTCGAAAGCCAGATGCCTTGCTGCATCGGGAAAGTTGATGTCTTGAAGGAATGTGCCTGCATCGATGTCGTCGAGTTCGTGGTAGGTGTGCGGGACCGATACCGTCGCCAGCGGGGCGGCGGCCTTGGCGTCGAGGCGGACCAGATCGCGTAGCCGGAAAGTCGGACTGCGCAGTGCGAAGGCCAACGCGTTCAGCGGCGGGGTGCGAGGCAACCCGCGGAAAGTGTCACTGCGTCCGATCGCGTCGATCAGGGGATAGTCATCGACCGGGGTCAGCGCCGACAGGTGCGGATCAGCACGGCGCAGTAGGGTTCTCAGGTTGTAGTACTGGCGGAAGAACGCGTGGAAACCCCGGTTCATGGCCGAGGGCGAACCGTCACCGAGGGTGTCGGGCCAGCCGCCGACCCGGCCGCCGAGATAGTCCCTGGCCTCGACGACATCGACGCTGACGCCCCGCTCGCTGAGCCCGGCCGCCGCGGCAAGTCCGGCGATGCCGGCGCCGACGACGACGACGCGGGGCACCCGCGACAGCGACCCGGCGTCACTGCGACCCGCGGGGGCGGGCAACGTCTGGCGCAATCGATCAGTCTGGCTCACGGGTGATCTGCCATATCGGTCTGCGGTCGCCGCCGCTCCCAGAGCAACAGCACTGCGGTCACCAGCGCGAAGCCGAAGAGGTAATCCTCGATCGGGATGTCGAACGGAAACCTGACCCCGGTGGTGTGCTGTTCGTTGTAGAGCACAATGGGCGCACTGAGTTTGGTCAGCCAGCCGTCGACCGGGATCTGGAAGCCCACCACGATGGCCATCGAGATCCAATACGCGGGTCGGCGGAAGAGCCCGGTGCGCCATACCCGCAATTCGAGCACACACACCGCGAGAACCGCGAGAACCGCGGGCAGCGTGTAACCCAGACCGCTCATCGTTTAAGCCTGGTACGCCGACGGCTGACCATCGAGAGAATGGAATCGACTGCGGAGTAGGTCAACAACCCGCACAGCGGTACCACCAGGAAGAACAGCACTTCCTCCAGCGGCACCTCACCGGGTAGCTTCACGCCCAGGATGTAGCGCGGGTTGTACCACCAGACGCCGGCGATGATGGCGATGAGGTCCCAGACGAGGAACACCGCCACGACGGGAACAAGGGCGCCGAGCAACCGCCGTGGCTGACGATAGACACCGCGGCCGAACAACTCCAGCGGAGCGGTGATCAGGAGGCAGGCACCGAGAACGATCAGGTAATGCCAGCGATCCACCTTCACCTACTCCCATGCCGTCGCCGTGCACTCCACGACTGCACGATTCCACTGCCGGCGACCGCGAGTCTCCGGGCTTTACCGACTGTCGCGCGACGGCCGAAGATCTCGAAATCGATCTCCTCGACACGCTCCAGTATCTCCGAGTACAGCGTCAACGCGGTCGCGACGCACGGGCGCGACGCCGGGGCCAGCATCTCGATGCCTTGCCGGGCCACGGCATAGACCTGACGTGCCGCGGCGTCTTGATCCATCAGCGCTCGACGCACCCGGGGGTCGGTGCGCCGATTGGTCTGGCACCAGCTCAGCAGCTCCCGGTCGACGCCGTGGGAGGCGAGCTCGTCGAGGGGCAGGTAAACCCTGCCGCGGCGCAGGTCCTCGTCGACATCCCTGATGAAGTTGGTGAGCTGGAAGGCCTTTCCGAGCGCTGCCGCGTGCGGTGCTGCGTCTTCCCGCGGGCCGACAGTGCCCAGGATCGGCAGCAGCTGCAGTCCGATCACCTCCGCGGACCCGTACATGTAGCGCTCCAACGCCGCCCGATCCGGGTAGTCGGTCACCGTCAGATCCATCCGCATCGACGTCAGGAAGTCGTCGAAGAGGTCCCATCCGATGTGGTACTTGCGTGCGGTGTGCACCACCGCCGTCAGGGTCGGGTCGTCGTCGCATGCCTGATTCTCCACCAGGCAATTGAACAGCTTCGTGGACAGCGCCTGAAGCTCCTCGCCCCGTGCCTCGGTGCCGCGGGCATCGAAGTCGTCGAGGATGTCGTCGGCGCGCCGGGCGAAACCGTAGAGCGCGTGCACGCCTGGCCGTTGCCTGGGCGCCAATAACCGGGTAGCCAGGAAGAAGGTCTTGCCGTCGCGGGCGTTGATCTCGCGGCACTGCCGGAACGCCGCGCGCAGTGACGGGTCCCGCAGACCGGCGGCGTCGAGTTCGGATCCGATCATCGTTGATACACCTCGCGTTTCGGACTGCGTGTCGATACTCCGGTGATCCGGTCGGCGGCCAGCCGCCCGGACATGATCGCGGTGGGCACGCCCACTCCCGGCACGGTCGAGGAACCGGCCAACACCACGTTGTCGACGCCGCGCACCGTGTTGGCCGGCCGGAACGGTCCGGTCTGGGCGAACGTGTGCGCCAGCGCGAACGGGGTTCCCGCAGCCATGCCCTGCCGGCCCCAGTCGGCGGGCGTCACCACCTGCAGCAGCTCGAGATCGTCGCCGAGCTGGGGAAGACGAACGGTGACCGCTCCGAGCATCTCCTCGACGTAAGCCGACGAGGTGGCGTCCCAATCTACCTGTCCCACTTCGGTGTTCGGCGCGGGCGCCAGGACATAGAGCAGATCGCGACCGGGTGGCGCCAGACTGGGGTCCCCGGCGGTCGGCCGGGTCACCAGCAGCGACGGGTCACCCATGACGCGCCCCTCGTCGATGATGTCGCGGAAGGTCTGGTCCCAGGCGTCACCGAACACAATCGTGTGGTGCCCGATTCCCTCATCAACCGCTGGGCACCCGACATGGGCCACCACGGCCGACGGTGCCGGGCGCAGTTTCAGCAGCCGGCGCGGTGTGCGGCCCAGCAGTCGGTACGTGTCGGGGAGCTCGGTAGTGAGCACGACGGCGTCGGCGGCAATGCGCCGATCCGTCTGCGTGTGCACCGCCGTGACCCTGGACCCACTCCGCTCCAGTTTGGATACCGTTGAGTCGTAGACGAATTCGACTCCGGCGTCAGCTGCGGCGGCCGCCATCGCGTCGGGCACTGCCCGCATCCCGCCACGTGGGAAGTACACGCCGGCAATGGTGTCCATGTAGGCGATCACCGCGTAGACCGCTAGCGCGCTCCGCGGCGGAACGCCCGCATACAGCGCCTGAAAGGTGAACACCCGAAGCAGCCGTTCGTCGTTGAGGAATCGGCGCATCACCTTGTCCCAGCGCCGGAACCCTCCCAGCGCCGCCAGCCGGGCCAGCTGCGGGGTCACCAGGGACAGCGGCGAATCGAAGTTGGCGCCGATGAACCCGTCGAACTCGGTGCGGTACAGCTCGGTCAGCCAGGCACGCAGACGCAGGTAGCCGTCGGCTTCGGCACTTCCGGATAGCCGTTGGATCTCAGCGAACATCGCGTCCGCCTCAGTGTGGACCTCCAACGTGTTGCCGTCGGCGAACATCGCCCGGTACGCCGGGTGCACCGGCAGCAGTTCGAGGCGGTCGGTCAGCGTTTCGCCCACCGCGGACAAGGCGTCCTCGATGATGTCCGGCATCGTCAACACCGTCGGACCGGTGTCGAGGCGATAGCCGGAGATGTCGGCCCGCCCGACTCGGCCGCCGGGAACCGCGCCGCGTTCGACGACGGTGACGTTGCGTCCGCGCCCAGCCAGATACAGCGCCGCGGACAAACCGGACAGCCCGGCGCCGACAATGACGACTCGATCGGTTTTACCCTCGACGATGCGCATCAAGCGGCCCTTTCGGTGCAGATAACTGCCATCTCTTCCAGTGCGGCACGGATCTTTTCGGGAATCTCGGCAGACTCGAGGCAACCCAGCGCGCGGGCCAGGCGCTCGTCGATGAGCTGTTCGATCCACTGCACGGCGCCGCTGGCGGTGATCAGCGATCGCCAGCGTTCCGTGTCAGCGGGGCTCAGCGCAGAGGTGCTCATGAGCTCCGAGAGCTGTCGCCGCAGCGCGGTGTCGGCCAACCGATGGGCAGCGATGACGACGCTGGTCGCCTTCTGCGCGGCCAGGTCGGTGCCCACCGATTTACCGGTCAAAGTGGGTGACCCGAACACACCGAGCAGGTCATCGCGCAACTGGAAGGCCTCGCCGATGGCGGCACCGTAACCGCCGAGCGCATCGATGACCTCCGGCGCGCATCCGGACATCGCCGATCCGATCTCCAACGGCCGGCGCACCGTGTAGTTACCCGACTTCCGCCTGAGCACATCGAGCACGTCCTCGAGAGCCGGGAAGGCATGCGCGTCGTTGACCAGGTCGGCGAACTGGCCGATGGCCAGCTCGATGCGCATGTCGTCGTATCGGGGCCATACCCGGGCCAGCGCGCCGGCGCCGATACCGCTCTCCCGCAGCATCTTGGCCGCCCACACCAGACAGAGATCACCGAGCAGCACAGCGGCTGACTCGCCGAATCGGTCGGAGGCGCCCGTCAGCGCGGCCTCGCGATGCCAACGGCTGAACATCACATGCGCAGCGGGCCGGCCACGACGCAGAGCCGATTCGTCCATGACGTCGTCCTGCATCAGGGCGAACGCGTGGAAGAGTTCGAGGCTGGCCGATGCGCGCAGCGCCGAGTCATCTTCCCCCGCACCACACAACCAGCCGAGGTACATGAACGTCGATCGCACGTACTTGCCGCCGTCGACGAACCCGGACAGTATCTCGCCTGCGACGTCGACCTTGGCGGCGCCCAGGTCGGTGCAGCACTGTACGGCCACGAACTCGCTCAGATGTGCCCGCACAGCGGTACGCACATCGTTACGCCAGTGAGCGGGAACACCCATTCCGGAACGGCCGCGGTGCGCACGGATGCGCCGATACGGCGGAACAAGGGCACGCGTTCCGCCGTCACCACCGTTCAACGGCTCCCCCTCAAACAGTTACGCCCGGAAACTGGCAGAAGTCGATCTCGCATGCTCGGCAACTCAGTGTCCCCATTCGCCACACTCGGTCCGGCTGTCTGACAGCGACGCGAAGTCCGCCCCGTTGCGGAACTTAGCGTGCGTAGGTCATTCGGAGCCGGTGTAGCTTCGGTTTGGTTGACGAGGAAGAAAATTTCTTCGGGGCTTTGACCAGTGCTTTCCCCGTGAGGAAGTGACCTCGTGGACAACGATACGCTGATGCAGCCGCGTCAGGGACGCGGGCGCCCACCAGTTCCACCGTCCCAGAATGCGCATGAAGGCCGGCACCAGGATCAGCCGCACCAGCGTGGCGTCGGCCAGGATCGCCAGAGTCAGGCCCACGCCGAACATCCGCATGAACGACACCTGCGCGGCGATCAGGGCGGCGAAAGAGATCGACATGACCAGCGCGGCGGCCGTGATGACCCGCCCGGTGCGGGCCAGCCCGAGGGCCACGCTGTCGTCGATGTCCGCGCGGGTGCGTTCGCTGGCCAGCCAGTACTCGCGGATCCGGGCGATCAGGAAGACCTCGTAGTCCATCGACAGTCCGAACGCGATGCAGAACAGCAGGATGGGCATGGCGGCGACCAGCGTGTCGGTGGGTGTGGTTCCGAATGCCCCGAGATGGCCTTCCTGAAAGATCCACACCAGCGCGCCGAACGCGGCGGTCAGCGAAAGAACGTTGAGCACAAGCGCTTTGATCGGCAGAACCAGGCTGCCGGTCAGCAGGAACAGCAGCACGAACGCGACGACGGCGATGACGGCCAGCACCAGCGGCACCCGCGAGGTGATCGCCGCGACGCTGTCGCGGTTGACCTGGGCCATACCGGTGAACTCGACGTCACGCCCCCCCGGGGTGGCAACCTCGCGAAGGCGGTCGAGCTGCGCCTCGGATGCCGGCGAGAACAACGGCGCGCTGCTGCTCACCGTCAGGAAGGCACTGCCGTCCGCGATCCCCGCGGATGGCGTCGGGGCACCGACCTTCGTCCCGGCGGTGAAGATGCCGGTGGGCGCGCTAACCGCCCCGACGTCAGCCACTGACGACAGCCCCGCGGCGTATCGCTCGATATCGGGTCCGGCCAGGTCCGCCATGTCGGGTATGACGATGGTCACGGCGCTGGCGGAGTCGTCGGCGAAACCCTCGCGCATTCGGTCACCGACTTGATGGGCCGACGCTGTCTCCGGCAGGACGCGATCGTCGGGGAAACCCCACGTGATCCCCAGGAACGGCAGGCCGGCCGCGAGCAGCACCGCGGAGCCGGCCAGCCCGAGGGGCAGCGCGTGCCGCATCACCGAAGTCGTCCATCGGTACCAGAACTGTCGCCGCAGCGGCGTGGGCGGTGGTTCGTCGCGGCCGCGCAGCCGCCGGATGCCGCGGCGCACGTCCAACGCGTCGAGGCGGGCCCCGAGCACTACGATGGCTGCCGGGGTGACTACGAGCGCGGCCACCGCGCACAGTGCCACCGTGGCGATACCTGCGTAGGCGAACGACTTGAGGAAGTACATCGGGAACAGGACCATGGCGGCCAGCGACAGCGCCACCGTCGTCGCCGAGAACACCACGGTGCGTCCCGCGGTGAGCATGGTCTGGCACAGCGCCTCATCGCAGTCCGCACCCCCGGCGATCTCATCGCGATACCGGCTGACGATCAGCAGCGTGTAGTCGATGGCCAATGCCAATCCGAGGGCAGTCGACAGGTTCAGGGCGAAGATCGATACATCGGTGGCCAGCGCGATCAGCCGAAGGATCGCCAACGATCCGACGATCGCCAACCCGGCGACCACCACCGGCAGCGCCGCGGCCAGCAGACCCCCGAAGACCCACACCAGCACCGCGAAACTAACGGGGATGGCGATTGCCTCCATCACCAACACGTCACCCTCGGTCTGGGAGTTGATCTGCGCGAACACCACGGCCGACCCTCCCGCCAGCACGGTCACGTCGCGGTGTTGGCGCTCCGCGGCCTCCATGACCGCGTCAGTCAGGGCCTGCGCGCGCTGCGGCGCTTCCTTCTCGCCCCCGGAGATCCCCGCGACGACCAGGCCCGACCTGCCGTCGACGCTGATGAGACCGCCCGCGGCCTGCGGTGGTGCCGTCCACGCCGACACCACTCCCGTGACCCCCGGCGCGTTGGTGAGGTACTGGCCGATGTCCTCCCCCGCAGCCCGCGCAGTTGGCCCCTGCACCCCGTCGGGGGCAGTGACCATGAAGATCACCTGTAGGTCGGATTGTCCGAACTTCTCGGCGAGCCGCTGCGTCGCCCGCGCGGACTCCGACGCGGGATCCTGAAACCCGCCGGGCGACAGGCTCTTGGTGACCGGCACCGCGAACACACCGGCGATGAGCATCAGCAGCGCAGTGACGGTCAGGACGCGCCGCGGCGCGGTGGCGGCCAGCCCGGTGATCCGGTGCAGCACGATCGGCCTCCTGACACGGCTGTCCCGATGACGGCCGGATCCATGTCATGGATTCGGCACAGACGGTCGTTCGGCTTGGTGGCGATCGTGGGCTGCCGAGAGTTCAGCGTCCGCCGGCAGCCTTCGTGGCACGCCTTCGTGCGGCATTCTCGGCCGGCCGTCGGCACCCACACCGCCTTTTTCGTTCATCAATTCCGCTACACCGAGGCTCCTCTGGGTCGCTCAGAACTGCGTCGAATCGCGCCCGGTGGAGCGGACCAGTCAAGCCCGGTGTCATGGCGTCTTATTCGCTCTGGGCGACATGCAATAGGCGCTCGCGGGGAACCCCGCCTCTCCCTTGGTTCGTGACCTTCGA
>Ga0190271_10002151_pt1 | contig 11757 bp, 9 predicted proteins | sample Popmic356T_FD_133747 | JGI IMG/M metagenome (GOLD analysis project Ga0190271, IMG submission 133747) | Populus adjacent soil microbial communities from riparian zone of Weber River, Utah, USA - 356 T | ecosystem: Environmental > Terrestrial > Soil > Riparian zone | place: USA: Utah | collected...
GGTAACCGTGGCCCCGTGCCGCGAAGTGCCGGAAGGGGAGGAAAGTCCGAACTCCACAGGGCAGTGCGCCGGGTAACGCCCGGGCAGGGTGACTTGACGGACCAGTGGCACAGAAAATATACCGCCAGCTGCGTTCCGGGTTGACCGGCCGTCGCGGAGGGGTGGCGCAGAGACTCGAGGCGCCACAACTCATTCAAAGTGCACCGGGCGAGGTGTGGTTTGAGCGGCCAGTGAACCCGGGACGCAGCGGGTAAGGGTGAAAAGGTGCGGTAAGAGCGCACCGCGCCGGCGGTAACGTCGGTGGCAGGCAAAACCCCGCACGGAGCAAGACCAAATAGGGTGGCGTAGGCGGGGCGGCGCAAGTCGCTCGCGCTCGACGGACGGCCCGTCCGAGGCCACCGGGTAGGTCGCTTGAGCCCGCGAGCAATCCCGGGCCTAGAGGAATGATCGTCCCGCCGTAGCGCTCGACGACCGCAAGGTCGCCGGGCGCGAAGGCGGACAGAATTCGGCTTACCGGCCGGCTGCGACACTTTGTCCTTCGCGCTCATGCACACGTTCTCACTTCGCCTGGAGCCGGTACAATGAGCCCCATGTCAAAGTGGGCCGCCACCGGCATCGCCGTCCTGGTCAGCGTAACGGCCAGCCTGCTCCTGCCGCGAGCCGAGGCTCAAGTACGTCCGGTCTACGATCTGGGCGCGGCTGGCCTCCTCCAAGTACTCCAGCGGCTGCAAACCACGGCCAGCGTCCTCCACACCGGTGCGCATCCTGACGATGAAGACTCGGCCTTGCTGGCCCGGGCGGCACGCGGCGACAACGCGCGGGTGGCGTACTTGTCGCTCACCCGCGGCGAGGGTGGTCAGAACCTCATCGGTACCGAGCTCTTCGACGCGCTGGGCGTGATTCGAACTGAGGAACTGCTGGAGGCGCGTCGCTTGGACGGCGCCGAGCAGTACTTCAGCCGGGCATTCGACTTCGGCTTCTCGAAGCTTCGAGAAGAAGCCGCCAGGAAATGGGACGAGCGGGCCATCCTCGACGACATGGTGCGGGTGATCCGTCTTTTCCGTCCGCTCGTGATCGCTTCCCGATTTAGCGGCACGCCGGCCGATGGCCATGGCCACCACCAGATGGCCGGATTTCTGACGCCGCTTGCGTTCAAGGCGGCCGCGGATCCGAACGAGTTCCCTGACCAACTGAAGGAAGGCCTTCGGCCCTGGCAGGTGAAGAAGCTGTACAGCCGCCCACTGGCGGAGGCACCAGCCACGTTGGACGTGCAGACGGGAGTCTTCGATCCGGCGCTGGGCCGGAGCTATGCCGAGATAGCCCTCCAAGGCCGCAGCCAGCACAAGTCGCAGGCGCAGGGGACGATCGAAACCCGCGGGCCCCAGACGTCGAGCCTTCGGGCCGTGGTCGGCGTGGCGGCGGGGCCGACACCGGAGCGTTCGGTGTTCGACGGCCTGGACGTGACGGTGCCCGGACTCGCCCGGTTGGCAGGGCTTCCAGACGGTGCGTTGCGTGCAGATCTTGCGACCATAGAGGCGGCGGCAAAGAAGGCGCTGCAGGATTTTCAGCCGCGCGATCCGTCGCGCATCCTGCCCGCGCTCCTCGACGGCCTCAAGGCCGTGCGCGCAGCTCGGCAAGCGCTGCCGTCGCTGGACGCCCCGGCTAGCGCACGGGCAGATGCCGAGTTTCTACTCGCGCTGAAAGCGCGCGATTTCACGACGGCCGCCATTCAAGCTGCCGGTGTCGTCCTCGACCCCCTGGCGGAACAGGAAACCGTCGTTCCAGGCGGCACGGTCGCTGTGAACGTTCGTGTGTTCCTGGCACAGCCGTCCCTGGCGACCGTGGTCTCGACAACGGTCAGGGCGCCCGCCGGCTGGGCGGTGGTACCCGCCGCCGCGCGTGAAGGCCGGGAGGAGGGCTTCCGCCGTGAACGGCCCAGCGCGGCATTCAGATACGAGGTGAGCGTGCCCGCGACCGCCGCGGCCACGGAGCCCTACTTCCTCGAGCAGCCGCGTGACGGGGACCGCTATCTGTGGCCGGAGGGGACACCGAGGGCGATGCCGTTTGCACCCGCAGCGCTGGCGGGCGAGGTGACCTTGCGGATTGGCGATGTAGAGGTCGTCGCCACTCAGCCCGTGGACTATCGGGTGGCCGATCCTATTCGCGGCGAGTTGCGACGTGCTCCGAGCGTGGTACCGCGGGTCACGGTGGGAATGGACGCATCGCTACTGGTTCTGCCGGTCGGAAGGACGCCACATCAACAGCGGATCGTCGTGCGCGCCGCCAGCCTTTCACCGGGGCCGGTCCGCGGGACGCTGCACCTTCGTGTCCCTGCTGGCTGGACGGTGTCTCCGTCGGAAGCGCCGTTTTCTTTGTCGGCCAGCGGAGAACAAACGTCCACCGCGTTTACCGTCACGGCTCCGGCCACGCGCACGGCCGGTCGCTATGGAGTGGAGGCGGAAGCGCGCGTCGACGGCGTCACGTTCTCTCGAGACGTGCAACTGGTGTCATACCCACACATTCAGCCGCACCGCGTCTACGAGCCGGCACGAACACGGGTAGAGGTGCTGGACCTGAAGGTGGCTCCAGTACGGCTGGGCTACCTGATGGGCAGCGGCGATCAGGTACCGGACGCGATTCGCCGCATGGGCATCGATGTGATGCTGATCGACGGGGACATGCTGGCCACGGGAGATTTGTCGCGCTTCGACACCATCGTGGTGGGCATCCGGGCATCGGAGACGCGACCCGATTTCGTCGCGAACAACAGCCGATTGCTGCAATGGGTCGAGCGGGGCGGCACGCTGATCGTTCAGTATCAGCAGCGGGAGTACACGGACAGAAGGCTCCCACCGCACCAAGCGGCTCTCATGGGCAACCCTCGAGTGACCGACGAGAACGCGCCAGTGAGGATTTTGACGCCCGACCATGCAGTGTTCACGTTTCCGAACCGGATTACGGCGGCCGATTTCGACGGCTGGGTGCAGGAACGCAATCTATACGCGTTCTCTTCCTTTGACACTCAGCGCTATACGCCGCTCCTGGAATCGGCCGACCCTGGGGAGCCAGCCCAGCGGGGCGGCGAGTTGTACGCCGAGGTGGGCAAGGGGCGCTACGTTTACACGGCCTACTCGTGGTTCCGGCAATTGCCCGCGGGCGTCCCCGGGGCATACCGGCAGTTCGCCAACTTGATCAGCCTGTCGAAGGCCCCGCGTTGACCCGAAAGGCTCACTGAAATGGCGCACTATCTGGTTACGGGGGGCGCCGGCTTCGTCGGGTCCCACCTGGTCGAGGAACTGGCGCGGCGGGGCGAACAGGTGCGCGTGGTGGACAGCCTGGTGACGGGCAAGCGCCGCAACATCGCTCATGTGGCGGGCGTGGACTTCATCCACGGAGACCTGGCGGACCTGGAGGTGGCCAGGACCGCCGTGGCCGGCGTGGACTACGTGCTGCACCAGGCCGCCATCCCGTCGGTGCCGCGCTCGGTGGAAGACCCCATCACGTCGAACCGCGCCAACATCGACGCGTCCCTGAACCTGCTGGTGGCGGCACGCGACGCCAAGGTGAAGCGCGTCGTCTACGCCGGGTCCTCATCGGCCTACGGCAACCAGCCCACGCTTCCCAAGGTGGAGACGATGCCCACGGCGCCGCTCTCCCCGTATGCCCTCCAGAAGCTCGTCGTGGAGCAGTACTGCCAGCTCTTCACCAGCCTCTACGGACTGGAAACGGTGACCACGCGGTACTTCAACGTGTTCGGCCCGCGGCAGGACCCGTCCTCCCCGTACTCCGGCGTGATCTCGCTCTTCATCAGCGCGCTCTGCGACGGCCGGCGGCCCACCATCTACGGAGACGGCGAGCACACGCGGGACTTCACCTACGTGGCCAATGTGGTGGACGGCGTGCTGCGCGCCTGCCATGCGCCCAATGTGGCGGGGCAGATGGTGAACGTGGCCACCGGAGGCCGCGTGTCCCTGAACCATTTGTTTCGCACGGTGCGCGATCTGGTGGGCGCCAGCGTGGAGCCCATCTACGCCACCCCGCGGGCCGGGGACGTCAAGGACTCCCAGGCAGACATCAGCAAGGCGAGGGCGCTCTTCGGCTACCAGCCGATCGTGACGTTCGAAGACGGCCTGAACCAGACTGTCGCCTGGTACCGCTCGTCGATGACGGCGGCGTAGGACAGGCCAGGTCGCAAGGCCCAGGTCAGACGTTACAACGCGGAACGCGGCGACAACCACCGTTGTCGCGCGGCGTTGGGCCCGCGTGCGGCTCCCCGACCTGGCGGGTTCGCCTGAGAAGTCCGCCCCGCAAGCTGCGTCAAGGCGCGGATCGACCACTCAAAGATGACAGCTACGGTTGACGGCCGCATCCGGCCCGCGGCCGCACTCTCGGCCCCTGGTCGTGTGCCCGCACGCCACCAACGACTTACGAGGACGACCCGCTGACCACACCGACGGCGCGAGCCTTGCCTCTTGGTGGGTGCCCCGGCGGGACGATGCTCGTTCAACGTGCACCCGACCCGTTCACGTCACGAATCGCGCGCCGGGGCCCAACGCATCGTTGAGGGCTCCGTGGCAGGCCAACGTCCATCGACACCGCACGTCAACCGTCCGCTCGTCCCCGCGGCCACGGCCGCGCCTGCTGCAAGCGGACAGGAGAGCACCCATGACTCGATTCGTGTTACCCGCATTGGTCGTCGTTTCACTCGTCGGCGCCTCGCCGTTCGCACAGGAGCCACCACGTTCAACCGCCGCGGTCCAGGCGCCGATGGTCAACCTCAACTCGGCGACGGTGCCGCAACTCGAGGCCCTGCCGGGCATCGGACGCGCCACCGCCGAACGAATCGTCGAGTACCGGCAGAAAAGCGGTGGCTTCAAGAAGGTGGAAGACCTGATGAACGTCCGGGGGGTTGGGGAGAAGAGTTTCCTCAAGCTGAAGCCGCTCATCACGGTGGCCGCGCCCAGGGCCGACCGGGCCAGTCAGTAGGCCGAGTGTCCGCGGGCGGGTACTCCCTGCTCGACTGCGTCTTCGGCTTGGCGCTTTTCGCCATCCTTGCCGCGGCGACCGTGCCGCCCTTGACCACGGCCCTCCACCGGTCGAGAGCGCACGGCGCCGCGCGCCTGGTCCTTTCTCGCATGGTGCTGGCCCGCCACCAGGCCGTCAGCCGCGGCGCGGTGATGTCCCTGCGGGTGAGACGCGTGGGCAACGAGACCGTGCTGGCTACGTTCGTGGACGGCAACCGCAACGGTGTGCTGGCTGCCGACATTGCAGCGGGGATCGATACACAGCAGGGCCCAGCGACCTCGCTGACAGGGGAGTTCCCCGGCGTCGCCGTCGACCTGCTCGACAGGGACGACACGGCATTCTCCTTCTCGCCGCTCGGGACGTCTTCGTCGGGCACGGTGTACGTGTCGGGCCGCGACGGTGCACGGTTCGCCGTGCGGGTCGTGGGCGCGACCGGCCGCGCCCGCGTGCTGCGGTATCTCGCCGCCACCGACTCGTGGACCGACGTCGACTAGAACACGTGGCCGGAGCCTCGCCAGTCCTCGACCGTCGGGGCTTCCCACGACGGAAACCAGCCGCTGACGAGCCCCTGGCCCGAACGAGGCTGCGGACCGGCCCCGAGCTCGAAGTCGTGGACATCGCCGACGGGGGCGTGCGCGGGACCACATCCAGCCGGCTGCTGCCCGGCACGCATGTCGACGTGCACGTCGTCACCAGGGGCGGGCGCGTCCTCCGGCGCGCGCGCGTGGGGAGGGCCCTGGTCGCGGTGGTGGATGCGCACCGCCTGATCTACGAAGTCGCACTCAGCTTCGATGCGCCGATCGATTCGGCGCCCTCGCGGGTAGTCCCTACCCGTTGGGGCTCAGACGGACCGCCCGAACCTGGGGACGGAATACCCGCTGTCGATGACGCTCGGCCCGAACCGCCCGCAATCGAGGCACCGCTCGCCCCTGCCGAACCGGACACCGCTGGCATGGAAATTGGACCAGGCCATCCTGACGGGTCGTCGAGGAATCCGGAATGTCCACACCAGAATCGACAGAACAGGTGACCAAGGCTCACGCCGAACCCGGGGTGGTCGAACCCCTCCAGGGCGGACTCATGCGGGTGTTGGCCGCGCTCGGAGCGGGGTTGGACGGCGGGTCCGACAGGAACCTGCCCGCCATCTTCGAGCGCGAGGTCCGGCAGCTGGTCGATGCGCGCGACGTCCGGTTGCGCGAGGTGCCGTCCCGGTACCAGGCCCGGCTCGTGACCCCGACCCGCACGGCGGACGCGGTGGTACTGGGCGTCCCCACCGCCGACGACCGGACGCAAGCGGTGCTCGAGGCCTCGATGCCGCCGAACCGTCCATTTCGCGACGTCGACCTCCAGCTGCTGACAACCGCCGCGCACATCGGCGGCCTGGTCCTGGAGGCGTCTCGCGCCCAGGACCGGTTGCCGCGATCGCGTCAGCCGGAGCCCCTGGCCCCCATGATCGGTTCCAGTGCCGCCATGAACGCACTCCGGAACCAGGTGGCTCGCGTAGCCGCCACCGATTTTACGGTGCTCATCGAAGGGGAGAGCGGCACCGGCAAGGAACTCGTCGCGCGGCAACTCCACGAGTTGAGCCGGCGGCGGCGCGGCCCGTTCGTCGCTGTCAATTGCGCGGCGGTCGTCGAAACCCTGATCGAGGCGGAGTTGTTCGGCATCGAGGAGCGAACCGCCACGGGTGTACGCGGCAGGCGGGGCAAGTTCGAGCACGCCGACGGCGGCACGCTCTTCCTGGACGAGGTCTCGGACCTGTCGCCCTCCGCACAGGCCAAGCTGCTGCGTGTCGTGCAGGACGTAGCGGTCGAGCGGGTCGGCAGCACCGGAACCAAACGGGTGAACACACGCATCGTGGTCGCCACGAACCGTCCGTTGGCGGCTCTTGTCCAGCAAGGCCAGTTTCGAGCGGATCTGTACTTCCGGCTCGGCGGCGTGGAAGTGAACGTGCCCCCGCTCAGGAGCCGAAAGGGCGACGTGCTGGAGCTTGCCGCCCATTTCCTCACGCAACACGACCAGTTGTCTCGTCCGCTGACCTTGTCGCGCCCGGCGGCCGAGGCGCTGCGCCTCTACAAATGGCCGGGGAACGTGCGCGAGCTCGAACGACTGATCGAACGGGCGGTGGCCTTGACCGAGTCCAACCGCATCGAGCTCCACGACCTGCCGGAAGCCATCCGGGGAGACTACGCACACGTACTGTGCCCGTCGCTCGAGGCGTCGCACACACTGCGTGAGTGGGCAAGTCGCTACGCCCAGATGGTCTTCGATCGGTGCGGGGGCAACAAGCGGAAGACGTGCCGGATGCTCGATGTCAGCTATCACACGCTGCAGGCCTATCTGCTCTTCGCCAACGGCAACGACTCGCGGGCGCACGCCAAGCGGTGGCCAGCCTGGGTCCGCTCGCCGCTTCGCCGTGCCGAGACCGCGGAAGAGTAGCCCGTGTACCAGTGGACCCTGCTTGCCCGCTTCTTTCGCATCGTCCCGCCGGTCCCGCTCCTGGTGACGGTGTTCTCTGCAGCGGCCCTCATCGTCTCTGCGGGGCTGGCCCTGATGGCGCCACAAGCCACGCCGGCGCCGCTCCCAACGCTGCTCGTCCTCCAGATCTTCGCCGCGTCCTCTGGGGCGATCGGCCCGGCACGCCGGGGCTACTACGACGCGCTTCTTTCAAGAGGCGTGGGCCGTGCCCAGCTCCTCTGGGGCCATTGGATGGCGTCGCTGGCGCCTGGCGCGATCAGTTGGCTGGTCGTCGCGGCGCTCGAGAGCCTGTCGACCGGCACCAGGTCCCCGAGCGCGCTGAGCTCAGGAAGCCTGCTGGCGCTGTGGCTCGCGTCCAGCCTTCCCTGGGCCGGCACGGTCGGCCTGCCTCGCTTCGCGGCGGCCATCGCCTGGTTGGTCGTCCTCGTCGCGACGCTGACAACGATTCCTGCCGGCCAGTCTCGGCTCCTCGCGGCCTTGGATGGGGGAGACGTCACGGGGTGGGCGCCGCTTGCCGTTGTCGTCTACCCGATGGGGCTCATCGGCCGCTCGCTCAGCTCGGAGCAGTGGCTCATCACGACCCCAGCCCTGCTGGTGTCCGTGATCGCTCCGGCCGGCGCCATCGCCTGGTTTTGCCGCGCTGATATCCCCCTCGAGGCCTCCCAGTGACCGATCTGCTGCTGGCCGTGCGGGGCCTGAGCGTACAGCAAGGCCACCGGCAGGCATTCCGAGGCGTGTCGTTCGACCTGCGGGCGGGGCAGGCCCTGGGCGTGGCGGGCGCCAACGGTGCCGGCAAAAGCGCGCTCCTTCGTGCCCTGGTCGGTGGCCTGCGCGCGGTCGAAGGCGATGTCCGAATCAACGGTCGCCTGCCGACGCACGCGCTGTCACGCACCCCGACGGCGTATTTCGCGGGCGAAGCCACGCTTCCCGGCTTCGCCCGGGCCGCGGCGTGGGGCAGCCTTGGCACGGGTGAGGTGGTCACACCGGAGCGGCGGCGCATCCGCACCTTGCCGCGAAGCGCCCGGCAGCTCCTGGGACTGCGCACCGAGCTCGGCAGGCATCCGCTGGCCCTCGTCATCCTCGACGAACCCTGGGAGGGGCTGGACCCCGATGCCGCGCGCTGGCTGAACGCCACGCTGGAGGCCAAGCGCGACCGTGGAGCGGCCGTCGTGGTGTCCTCGCGGCGCCTCGAGGATCTGGCCGGCATCTGCGACAAGTACCTCTTCCTGACGCCTTACGCGCCGCTGCTCTTCAACGCACAGCAGATCGATCCACAAGGACGCGTCGACGCGCGCCGGCTGTCGGACGTCTTCGACGCGATTCGCTCGGACCCCACGGCGGCGCTCACGTGGCCGCGCGCGCACCCGCCTTGACCCTCGCGGATCGGCATAGTACCGTCAGCTCACCCCACATGACGGACGCCGTGACCGCGTTGCGCACCACACCCCTGCACGCGCGGCACCGCGCCTCCGGCGCCAGGATGACCCCGTTTGCGGGCTGGGACATGCCGGTCGAATACTCCGGCATCACGCAGGAGCACATGGCGGTCCGCACGGCAGCCGGCGTGTTCGACGTCAGCCACATGGGCCAGATCGAAGTGGCGGGCAAGGGAGCCCTGGCCGCGGTACAGCGCATCTCGTGCAACGACGCCAGCCGGTTGGAGCTGGGCCACGCGCAGTATTCCGGTCTCCTCTCACCGGAAGGCACATTCCTCGACGACCTGGTGGTGTACCGCCTGGGGCCCTCGCACTTCATGCTGGTGGTGAACGCCGCCAACGTGGCCGCCGATTACGCCTGGATCGCGGAGCAAGCCGCCGCCGTCGGGGACGTGGCCGTGGTGGACTCCAGCAGCCGCTATGCGCTGATCGCCGTGCAGGGGCCGGCCGCGCTCGACACGCTGCAGCCGCTGACCGGGGCGCACCTGAGCGGCGTGCCGTACTACGGCTTCACGTATGGGGAAGTGGCCAACGCCCGCGCCCTCATCTCGCGCACGGGCTACACGGGCGAGGACGGCTTCGAGGTCTTTGTGCCCCCCAACACGGCCGACAAGGTGTGGCAGGCGCTGCTCCAGTCCGGGGCCGACCAGGGCGTGATCGCGTGCGGCCTGGGCGCGCGCGATACGCTGCGGCTGGAAGCGGGGATGCGCCTGCACGGCCAGGACATCGACGCCACCACCACACCGCTCGACGCGGGCCTGGGCTGGATCGTCGGCTGGACGAAGCCCTCCTTCATCGGCGCCGAGGCGCTGGCCGCACAAAAGGCGGCCGGCACCACCCGGCGGCTCGTCGGGTTCGAGCTGACGGATCGCGGCATCGCGCGGCACGGCCACGCGGTCGTCCACAACGGCGCGCCGGTAGGCCTGGTCACGAGCGGCACGCAGACCCCCTTCCTCAAGAAGGCGGTGGGCATGGCCTACGTGCCGCAGCAATTGTCCGCGGCGGGTACCCCCCTCGAGATCGACATCCGCGGCAGGATCACGCCGGGCGTGGTCACGCCCCTGCCGTTCTACAAGCGGCGCGCATCCTAGAACGGCTGCACTCTCACGAGAAGGACTCCATGGCATATCCCGCAGACCGACGCTACTCGAAGGACCACGAATGGATCCGCCTGTCGGAGGGCGTCGCCGAGGTGGGCATCACCGACTTCGCGCAGCAGCAGTTGGGCGACGTGGTGTTCGTGGACCTGCCAGCTCCCGGCGCCACGGTCACCGCCGGCACCGCGTTCGGCACGATCGAGTCCGTGAAAGCCGTGTCGGAGCTCTTCGCCCCGATGAGCGGCACGATTCTCGAAGTGAATACCGCGTTGAAGGACCACCCCGAACACGTGAACTCCGCGCCCCACGACACGTGGATGGTGCGGGTGCGGGTATCGGACCCCGCCGGCGCGGAGGGCCTCCTGGACGCGGCGCAGTACGAGGCGCTGCTGGGCTAGGAATGCCCACATCCGAATCGCCCGCGATGGGCGCGTTTGCCCGCCGCCACATCGGCCCGTCACCGGAAGACCAGGCGCACATGCTGGCCGCCATCGGCGAGCCTTCCCTGGACAGCCTGATCGACGATGTCGTGCCGGCCGACATCCGGCTGCCCGCCCTGCTGGACATTCCCGGCCCCGACGACGAGCACGTGCTGCTGGACCGGCTGGCCCGCCTGGCCGCACGCAATCGCGTGTGCCGCTCCTACATCGGCCTGGGCTACCACGACACGATCACGCCCAGCGTGATCCTGCGCATGGTGATGGAAAACCCGGGCTGGTACACGCCCTACACGCCGTATCAGGCCGAGATCGCGCAAGGGCGCCTGGAGTCGCTGATCAACTTCCAGACGGTGATCGCGGACCTGACGGGCATGGAGATCGCCAACGCGTCGCTGCTGGACGAGGCGACGGCCGCGGCCGAGGCCATGGCGCTCCTGCACCGCGTCCAGCCGGCTCCGCAGGGCCGGCAGCGCGTGTTGGTGAGCGACCGCATGCTGCCGCAGACGATCGCGGTGCTGCAGGCACGCGCGGAGCCGCTGGAGATCGTCGTGGACGTGCGGCCCCTCGAGGACAGCGCGATCGGCGAGGACGTGTTCGGCGTCCTGGTCCAATATCCGGACGAGCGGGGAGCGGTCACGGACCTGCGGCCGCTCATCGCGCGCGCACGCGCCGCCGGGGTGCGCGTGGCCGTGGGCACCGATCTCCTGGCGCTGACCCTCCTGATGTCGCCCGGGGAGATGGATGCCGACGTCGTCTTCGGCAACTCCCAGCGCTTCGGCGTGCCGCTGGGCTACGGCGGGCCCCACGCCGCCTTCTTTGCGACGCGCAACGACTTCGTGCGGCATGCACCGGGCCGGATCATTGGCGTGTCGGTGGACGCGCACGGGCGCCAGGCCTACCGGATGGCACTGGCCACGCGCGAACAACACATCCGCCGGGAGAAGGCCACCTCCAACATCTGCACGGCGCAGGCGCTGCTGGCCAACATGGCGGCGATGTACGCCGTGTATCACGGGCCCGACGGGCTTCGAGCCATCGCCGGGCGGGTGCATGCCCACGCGTGCGCGCTCGACCACCTGCTGACGCAGGCCGGCCTGACGCAGCTGAATGAGGCGTTCTTCGACACGCTATGCGTGCGGGTGCCTGATGGCACCACCGCCGTGCGCCAGCGGGCCGAGGCGGTCGGCATCAACCTGCGGTACATCGACGACGAGCACGTGGGCATCGCGCTCCACGAGCGGGTCACGGCCGGGGACGTGGCGGACATCGCCGCCGCCATCA
>Ga0190271_10002152_pt1 | contig 11756 bp, 10 predicted proteins | sample Popmic356T_FD_133747 | JGI IMG/M metagenome (GOLD analysis project Ga0190271, IMG submission 133747) | Populus adjacent soil microbial communities from riparian zone of Weber River, Utah, USA - 356 T | ecosystem: Environmental > Terrestrial > Soil > Riparian zone | place: USA: Utah | collected...
CCGCAGCACCACTGCTCACCCATCAGCCCGAACTCGTAGCCCGCGAGCCGCAGGATCTGGGCGACGGCGCGAGGGACGGACGTGCGGTAGAAGGCCGCCTCGCAGTCGACGAACAGCACGGTCTCGCCGCCGATCGGGAGGTCCAGGCCGTCGGACCAGTCGCGGACATGCTCCTGGCTGATCGGGGTCTCGCCGAGGACCGGCTCGTGGGTCCGCTCGTCGGTCCGTGCGTTCCACGACTGCCAAGCCGGCTGGTGGACGCCGCTCTCGACGGCCAGCGCACGGACTGCCTTGACGACGTCGACGGTCCGGGTCCGGAAACGGTAGAAGTCTCCGGTGAAAAGAGTGTTCGGGCAGCGCAGCTCGCACGCACCGCACTGAGTGCAGTTCACGTAGTCGGCGGCGACGTCCTCGATCGTCAGCTCACCGCGGTCCATCGCCACGACGTTGGCGTGGAACGCCGTCGGGGTCCAGGACTCGTTGCGGGTGACCTGCATGACCGGGCAGACCTCACGGCAGAACTTGTGGCCCGAGGAGAAGCAGTTGTACGACGCGTTGCGCCACTGCGCCGTGAACTCCTCGGTGAGCGTGGGGTCCTCCGGCTCCTCGAACGCGTGCGCGATCTCTTCCGGGATCGCCGCCAGCTCGTCGGGGTTGTCGCGCATGCCGGGAGTGAACGGAACGGACACAGGATCCGCTGGACCCGGCCGGTCGAGCTGCGTCATCCAGGACCCCTCACAGACAGAACGTGCAGGTCAGAGTCCTCGCAACATACGGCTCGGCGGCCTCGTGCCACAAGATGACGGGAACGATCTGCGGTCTTCGTCGATGACTTGGCTCCCTCTTGGCCCCAGCGAACCGGCCCCACTCTGCTCCGCTCAGGACGCTCGTCATGGAGCGGGGTCGTCACCATGCATGCCAGGTGGGCGCGGTGCGTTGAGGCCGTAGCGAACCCCGAGCATGCGGACGCCGAAGCAGAGCGCCGCCGCACCCAATGCTGCCGGGAGCCCGTACACGCCGGCCCGGTCGGTGACGACCACGACCGTGGCGCCGAGCAAGGCGGGGATCGCGTACAGCTCTTGGCGGAGCACGATCGGCACGCGCCCCAGCATCATGTCCCGCAACGTCCCACCACCCACCGCCGTGATCGCGCCGAGAATGACCGCTTGTCCGGGGCCGACCCCGAATTCGAGTGCCTTGCTCGCGCCGGTCACGGCGAACAAGCTCAGCCCGGCGGCGTCGAGCACGAGGATCGGCCCTGCGAGTCGGGTCAGCCGCCCACCGAAGGCGAAGGCGACCGCACTGCCCGCTGCTGCCACTACCAGGTACCGCCAGTCACTGAACGTAGCCGGTGGCAACGCGTCGATCAGGACGTCACGGACGATCCCACCACCCAAGGCAGTCACCATGCCCAGAGTCACCACTCCGACGAGGTCGAGCCTGGCCGCGCGGACCGCCGTCAACGCCCCGTTCAGCGCGAAAGCGAACGTGCCAGCCAGGTCCATGGCCAGCAGCAACGTCCACTCGTTGATCACCGGACATGTCTACCCCGGCCAAGGCCTCCAGCCCCTGACACCGGTTCAAGCCGCGTCACGGCCACTTGGTCAGCGGTGGTCCGGAATGGTGGCAGGTGCAGGATTCGAACCTGTGACTCGGTCGCGCTGGAGTCAGGTCGTGTCCCTGTTGCCCTCCCGGCCCGTCCCGGTTCTCAGGTGAACCCGTCGACCGAGTCGCTGCGGGTGAGCGACGGTCCCGCCTTCTGCGTACAGACGTCGATTCAGTGGACCCACTTCCCCGACCGCTGCCGCAGGTGCCCCGCCTACTGGGGCAAAGAACGACCTTGAGGGCTGACATCGCTCGGCTCTGCTCGTGGCGCGGGCATGATGCTCGCCGATGCCTGCATCGATGTGCTGGCGCGGGCGGTGTGCCACAGCGAGTAGCCGAGGCCGACCATCGCGATGCCGTTGGGAACTGCCAGCAGCCGGTAGAACGCATCGGGCATCAGGGAGAGAACGACGCTGGCGATGCCGCCGACTGCCAGCAGAGCGGACGCCCAGCGTGCGAGGACGTTTGCCCGGTAGAGGGCGATGCCGAAGAGGAGACCACCAAGGAGGTAGGCCACGCCTCGTAGCTGGATCACGGTTTGCAGCGCACCGATGTCGCCCTCGACGCTGCCTCGGCCGGTGTCGGCGGCGATGATGTCGTTGACGTAACCGGGGTTCGACTCAGCGACCTCGGGGAAGACATAGGCCGCGGCGAAGACGCCGCACATGATGAGGAGGTAGCCCGCGGCCAACACCACGTAGCCGACGAGCCCGAGGAGTCCGTTCCGGCGAATCTGGCTCAGGTACATGCCGGTGATGCCGACCAGCGCGAGGACCGCCATCAGCACCTTGAGCTGGTCGCGCACATAGACATCAGTCGTGGTGATCGCGGTCGCGTCCAGCTCCGGATGGCCAATCTGGATACCGATGAACATGATCCCGGCGACTGCTGCGGCCGCGCCAGCAGCCTTGGTGAGTGCGGTTGGTGTGATCGTCATGACCGAGACTCCTTGATCCGGCAGTTCGCCGCACACGCCGCGGCGATGACCTCAACCTCAGTCACGCTCCGACCGGCCCGTCGCCACAAGGGTCGAACTGGGCAGCGCCCGTGGCTTGAGTCCCAATAGCGGTTCACGGCGCCATTGGCACGTACCGGGCAAATGGCCTCGAACGCCGCGCCGCTCGAATCCCTCTGAGCAGCGAGGAGAGAGCCTGTGCCGCTGGCTCTTGTGATCCAAGGTGTCGCTGTGGGTGCTCGGGGTATCGGCGTGCTGTTGGGTGCCTGGGAGGTGACCTCGGGACTGCCCGTCACGATTGCCGCGTAGCGTCGTGGATCCGACCAGCCGCGATGACGAGGTCTGTCCACGAGGGGTCCCGCTGCAGCCATGTTGTCCCTCGTGCATGCGCCGGTCGCTGTCGGCATGGCCGAGCCGCTTTGCCTGACGCGGTCGGGCTGAGTCAGTCTCCAGTCCCTGGGGCGGGAACGGCGTACGGCGGGGTCGCTGTGCTCAGCCCGACCAAGACGGAGCTCACCTGCCACAGGCGTGCGGCGGCGGCCTTGTCGTAGCTGCGTGCCGAGGAACGCTTCGGCTTGAGGTTGGCGAAGTAGCAGCCGGTCACGCCCTCGAGCTCTCGGGTGGCGGCCAGGTGTATCGAGGTAGCGGCCCCCTTGGCGGTGGACTTCATGAAGGGTCGCACAAGCGGCACCAGCAGTCGCTGGGCGATGCCAGGATCCTCAGCTCCGAAGGCCGTGTTCACCAGGCCGGGGTGGAGAGCGTTGGCGGTGACGGTAGTCCCCCGTAGCCGGCGTGCCAGCTCGTAGGTGAACAGGACGTTGGCGAGCTTGGACTGGTTGTAGGCCGTGGCGCCGGAGTAGCCGCGCTCGCCCTGGAGGTCGTCGAAGTCGATCCGTCCAAGAGCTTGAGCGTTGGACGCGACGTTGACCACGCGGGCATGACCAGGCTCGGTCAGGAGATCGAGGAGCAGGCGGGTCAGCAGGAACGGTGCAAGGTGGTTGACGGCGAAGGTGCGTTCCAACCCGTCTGCCGTGGCGTGCCGTGTGTGCCAGTAGCCTCCGACGTTGTTGATCAGCACGTCGATCCGCGGAAGCGTCCGCTGTACCTCCTCGGCTAGCTGCCGCACCCCTGTCTGGGAGGAAAGGTCTGCGATGAACACGTCCACCGTGGCGCTCCCGGCGGCGTGGATCTCGCGTGCCGCGTTGTCGGCCCGGCTTCGGTTTCTGCCGGTCACGGCGACGTGGGCACCTCGGCTCGCCAGACCCACAGCGGTCGCCCATCCGATGCCAGCCGTGCCTCCGGTGACCAGCACTGTCAGTCCATTCATCTGCTCACTGTCGTGGTCGGCCAAGGTTGCTCCCGGGAAGTGGATGGGTCGGGCCCTTGAGTCGGGTCGGCACGGCGGTCGGGACCTGACCAGACGTCTCTCGCCTACTTGACTTCCGCTCTCATCACGAACACGAGTCCGACCGCCAAGGGGAGGAGCAGCCAGGTCACTCCGGTGACAGCGATGTTGGCCCACTGCTCACCCGTCAGCGACTTCTCGAAGACGAACAGGCCACTTTGGGAGAACTGGATGTCGACCCACGGCTGCAGGTCACGGAACCACTGCTGGCTGGTGGCGAGCAGGCCGAAGGCGGTGGGCACGAGGAACGTGAGAATGAAGTAGGCCACGATTGCTCCTGTAGAGGAGCGGAGGAGCACACCGAGCGTGAAGCCGATCAGCAGGCTGAGGATCATGCCGAGGACGTAGTACAGGCATTGGGTGATCGTCACGTCCCATACCGGGCTGGTGCCGGTCACGGCCGCACCGACGAGGTTGCCGAGCGCTCCGACCACGAACGTCAAGACCATCGCGCCGATGGCAATGAGGACGGCCGAGATCGCCTTGGCCGTGATGATCCGGCTTCGGTGGGGGATCAGGGTGAACGTGGTGAGTCCGGTGCGTTGGCTCCATTCGCTGGTCACCGCCAGGATGGCGATCAGGGGGAGGATGATCACCACGGGGAAGCGGATGGCGGTCGCGAAGGTGGAGTAGGTGAGCTCGCCGTCCGGCGCCCACAAGATGACGCCGCCGGTGGCCAGGACCGCGGAGATGGCGATGCTGGCGATCAGCCAGAAGCCGGAGCGGGTGTCGAACATCTTGCGGAGCTCGACCTTCACCACCCGCGTGAGGGGCACCCGGTGGATAGCCGGGACCGGTGTCCGGGCGCTGTCTGCTGGGATGGCGGTCATGCCGTTGCCCCGTCGCGCTGAGAAGTGGCGGTGAGCTCGAGGAACATGTCCTCGAGGCCAGCGTCGGCGGCCCGGAGCTCGGTGAGTGCGACCCCAGTCTCGAGGGCCACCTTTCCGACGAGGGCCGGGTCCACGTCGGTGCGCAGGACGCCGTCCTCGGAGACCGTCGTAGCGATCCCCAGCTCGGCGAGCCCCCGCTGGAGCGGAATGAGGTCTCCGGCGCGAACCACGGTGCCGACAGCGTGCAAGAGCTCGGTCTTGGTGCCTTGGGAGACGATCTTCCCGTTCCCGATCATCACGATGTCGTCGGCGATGACCTCGATCTCGTGCAGCAGGTGGGAGGAGAGCAGGACGGTGCCGCCACGGTCGGCGTAGCCGCGGAGAAGGTCCCTCATCCAGCGGATGCCGGCCGGGTCGAGACCGTTGGCGGGCTCGTCGAGGATCAGAACCTCGGGGTCGCCGATCAGGGCGGTGGCGATTCCGAGACGTTGCCGCATCCCGAGGGAGTAGTTGCCGACCCGTCGTGACGCCTCGGTGGGTGTGAGGCTGACGACGTCGAGCATCTCCTCGACTCGATGTCGTGGGAGACCCATGAACAGCTGGGCGATGGTGAGGATCTCGCGTCCGGTGCGCCCGGCATGCTGGGCCGACGCGTCGAGGAGTACGCCGACCTCGAGTCCCGGGTTGGGCAGGTCGATGTAGTGACGACCGGAGATCGTGACGGTGCCTGAGGTGGCTCGGGTGAGGCCAACCATCACCCGCATCGTGGTTGATTTTCCGGCGCCGTTCGGACCCAGGAAGCCGGTGACTCGACCTGCCTCGGCGGTGAAGCTGACGTCGTCGACCGCAGTGAAGTGACCGTACTTCCGGGTGACTCCCTCGACGGTGATCATGGACAGCACTCTCGCGATAGGACGGTCTGCCCGGTACCGGTCATGTTCTGCACCTCATTCGGTCGAATAGTCGCGGGGCGGTTGCCTAGGCCGGCACCGAGACGGGTGGCGGCGCCTCTGTTGGAGGCGGGGATTCGGGGTCGCCTTCGACGTGGAACTCGGGCAGCCAGTCCAGCCAGCTGGGTAGGTACCAGTTCCAGGGTCCGAGGAGGGCCATTGCGGCGGGGACGACGATCATCCGGATGAGCGTGGCGTCGACGAGCAGGGCGACCGCGACGCCGAAGCCCATCTGTTGGAACATGACCAGTTGGCCGGCGGCGAACCCGGCGAAGACCACGACGATGATCAGCGCGGCGCCGGTGATGATGCGGCCGGTCGCGGCGATGCCGTGGACGACTGCTTGGTTGGTGTCGCCGGTCTGGGCGTAGCGTTCCCGGATCCTACTGAGCAGGAAGACGTGGTAGTCCATGGAGAGGGCGAACAGCACCGAGAACAGGAAGACCGGCACCCACGCCTCGACGCGTTCGACCTGCTGGAGGCCGAGCAGGTCGGCTCCGACCCCGTGCTGGAAGACCAGGACCAGCAGGCCGTATGCCGCGCCGACGGAGAGCAGGTTGAGGACCACGGCGGTGGCGGAGAGGACCAGGGAGCGGAAGACCAGGGTCAGGAGCAGGAAGCTGAGTCCGAGAACGAAGGCGAGCACGAGCGGCAGCCAGTGGTTGATGACGTCGGAGTAGTCGACGTTCTCGGCGGTGGTGCCTCCGACCAGCACGGTGGTCTCGGTGCCGTCGAACGCGGTGGGGACGAGGTCGGTGCGTAGCCGGTCCAGCCCTCGACGGGCCTGGGAGTGGTCGGGGTCGCCCACGAGCGGGACGCTGACCAGAGCGACCTGACCGTTCTCGGCGATCTGTTGCTGGGCAGGACCGAAGTCGGGGTCGTCGGCGACGGAAGCCTCGAACCGGGCGATCGCTGCTGTCACGGCGCTGGACGCGATGTCGCCGGAGATGACCACCTGCGCGGGGTCGGTCGTCGAGGTCCCCGGGAAGCTCCGCTCGAGCGCAAGGGCGCCGCCCTTGGCGTCGGTGTCGTCCGGCAGCGATTCGACGCCGGAGGTACCAGTGTGGAGGCCCAGCACAGGGAGGGCCGCCGCGAGCAGAACCAGCACGCCGGCCGCCAAGAAGGTCGCCGGGCGGCGGATCACAACACCGACGGCCTTGGTCCAGAACGGGCTCTCGGCGGGGTGGTCGCGACCGACGATCGGCAGCCGCAGCGCGTTGACCCGGTCCCCCAGCAGGGACAGCAGGGCCGGGAGCAGGGTGAGGGCCGCGGCCATGGTGACGACACCGACGATGATCGCGCCCAGGGCCAGGCTGCGCAGGATCGTGTCTGGCACCAGGAGTAGGCCGAGCAGGGCGACGACGAACGAGCTCCCGGAGAACAGGACCGCCTTGCTGCTGGTGGCGCCCGTGGTGACGATGGCATCGACCTTCGCTCGGCCCGCCTGCCGCTCCTCGCGATAGCGGGACAGCACGAAGAGGCTGTAGTCGATGCCCAACGCGAGTCCCATCGCGGTGATCATGTTCACGATGAAGAAGGACAACGACGTGACCTGACCGAGCACGGTGGAGATGGCAACGGTCACGATGATGGACAAGATGGCGATGCTCATCGGGATGAACGCGGCAACCAGGGACCCGAAGACCAAGATCAGGACGATCATCGCGGCCGGCAGCCCGAACTTCAGCTCCCCGTTGGTCAGGTCGGATTCCGACAGCTCAGTGAAATCGTGGTCGAGGGTGTTCACGCCCGCGATGTCGACTTCGAACGCGGCATCGGCATCTGCGGTGACCACCTCGTCCAGCACCTCCACTATCCCGGTCTCGGCGTCGTGCCCCAGGACCAGCGTCACGACCGCTGCGTGCCCGTCGTCGGAGATGCCGGACCCCCCGGCGGCGTAGGGGTTCCGGACGGTCTGCGCCGCTCCGGTGTCTTCGATCGAGGACCGCAGGTCGGCGACGAAGGTCTTGAACTCCGGATCCTCCTTCGTCAGCTGGGCCGAGTAGATGATCACGGCATCATCGATGCGGTCACCATCAGAGAAGTTCTCGGCGAGGACCCGTTCGGCCTTGATCGAGTCAGGGTTGCTGGTGATGCTGCCATCGGAGGTGAACGCTGACCCGATCAGCCCCCCGATGGCCACCACCGAGGCGATCAGGATCAACCCCCACACGGCCAGGACTCGCCAAGGGCGCACAGCGCAGACCCGCGCCAGGCGCTGAGTGAACGACGTGGTCGCCGCGTCTTGGCCGGTGGCCGGGGACGCCGGTCGAGCTGCGCCGGGTCTTGGGCTCGGGATCGACGGTCTCATCCGACGCCTCCCGTTCCCGCGGGCACCGCCGGACCGTTGACCTCGGGTTCGGGGACGCCGGGCTCGTCGTCGGTGGCATCGGTGGTGTCGGTGGTGTCGGTGGTGTCGGTGGTCTCCGTGGCCCGGAGTCCTTCGACGTGGATGTTCGGCAGGAGCCGGTCGAGCCAGCTCGGCAGCCACCAGTTGCGATCGCCGAGCAGCTCCATGGTCGCCGGCACCAGCACCATCCGGACGATGGTGGCGTCGATGAACACCGCTGCGGCCAGGCCGATGCCGAACATCTTGCCGAAGACGTCGACGCCGAGCGCGAAGGAGAGGAACACGGTGATCATGACGGCGGCGCCCGCGGTGATGACCCGGGCGGACTTGGCCAGCCCATCGGCGACCGCGAGCGCATTGTCGCCGGTGCGCTCGTACTCCTCCTTGATCCGGGACAGGAGGAAGACCTCGTAGTCCATGGAGAGCCCGAACAGGATCGCAAAGATTCCGATGGGCAACAGGATGGGCACCGGTGTTGCCTCCGGAATGCCGAACAGGTCTCCCAACGGGCCGCCGCTGACGGCCAGGGTGAGCACGCCGAACGCCGCCGCGCTGGCGAGCACGTTCATCACAACCGCCTTCAGCGGGACCACGACCGACCTGAACACCAGCATCAGCAACAGGAATGACACCAGGAGCACACCACCGAAGAACAGCGGCAGCCGGTCAGCGACGCCGCGCGTGATGTCGACGTTCGCCGCGGCCATTCCGCCTAGCTCGACAGTCAATCCCGTGCCAGCGGTGGCATCCGGGATCTCCTGGTCACGCAACGTGTCGACCAGGTTCTCGGTGGCTTCGTCCTGCGGGGAGGTGGCGGCGACCAACGTGAGCACTGCGGTGTCGCCCGCCTCGTTGATCACGGCCGGCGAGACCCGAGCAACGCCGTCGACCTCCGCCAACTGGTCGCCGACCGCGTCGGCGGCGCTGAGCAGCTCGCCGTCCGACGAGCCCTGGACGGCGAGCACCATGGGCGCCGAGAAGCCGGGACCGAACCCGTCCGCGAGCAGGCCGTACGCCTTGTGGGTGGTGTAGCTGGGTGGGTCGTTCTGGGCATCGGGGAATCCGAGTCGGATGCCCAGGAAGGGCGCGGCCAGCGCGAGCAGGACCGCCAGGCCGCTGATCGCCGCGACCCAAGGTCTGCGCTGGACGAAGCGGCTCCACCGGTACCAGCGTGAGGTGTCGTAGGCGGTCGGGTTCTTGCCGACGAACGGGACGTGCAGACGTTCGATGTTGCGGCCCGTGAAGCCGAGCAGCGCCGGGAGCAGCGTCAACGACGCGGTCATGACGAGCAGCACGGCCAGCGACACGGTGAAGGCGAAGCCATTCAAGGACGCCAGGCCGACCAGCAGGATTCCGAGCATCGAGACGATGACGACAAGGCCTGCGAACACGACGGCGCGCCCTGCCGTAGCGATCGCACTGACGGTCGCTTCGCGTGGCTCCTGCCCGTCAGCGAGGTTGCTGCGGAATCGGGTGACGATGAGCAGCGCGTAGTCGATGCCGACACCGAGGCCGACCATGGCTGCCGTGGGTGGCGCCCAGTCCGGGACGTCGACGACGCGGCGGAGCACCTCGCCGAGGGCGATCGCGGTCCCGAGGCCCAAGACGGCAGTGATCAGGGGCAGACCCATGGCCACCGCTGAGCCGAAGGTGAACAGCAGGATGATCGCCGCGGCCAGCAGGCCGATGCCTTCGGTTCCGAACGGTGCTGTCTGGGAGAGCGCTGCGACAGGGCCGCCGACCTCGACCTGGAGGGTGTTGTCGTCGGCGGCGAGGATGGGTTCGACCAGTGCCTTGGCCTCCTCGGCGGTGAAGTCGCTGTCCCGCTTGTCCAGCGCGACCTCGGCGTACGCCGTGGTGCCGTCCTCCGAGATCTGGTGGGCGCCCTCGGCCGTGAAGGGGCTGGCCACGGCCACCACGTGGTCGCTCTTGCCGACATCGTCGAAGATCGCCTCGGCCCGCGCCCGCACATCGGGCGAGGTGATGCCGTCCTGGGAATGGACGACGATCTGTACGGTGTCGCCCGCCTTCTGCGGGAAGCTCTTCTCGAGCGTGTCGGAGGCGGCTTTGGATTCAGAGCCTGGTTGCAGGTAGTCCTGTTTGAGCTCCCCGCCGAACGCGCCGGCCAGGGCGAAGGCACCTACCAGCGCTGCGATCCACGCGACCACCACCAGGCGACGCCGGCGATAGCACCAGTCAGCCAAGCGAACCAGCATGTCGAACTCCTGAAGCGGGTGATGACGTCTGGACACAACGTCGGCCGTGACGTGCCTGTGGGGAGACCGCTCGAGCACGACATGCCCAGCGATCCCGAGATCACCGCGATGAATCGCGGAGCTTGCCTGCGCTCACCGCCGGTGGAGCCCAGGGCTCATCGAGCGGCGGCGTACGACGTCCTGCTAACCCCAGGACGAGACTCGGTGCAGGCTCTCCCGAGGCGGCCACACGGCCATGCCGTTGACCAAGAAGCCTGTGGATTCGGTGGCATCTGCCACGATGTGCCCCACTCTCCGTCGGGGAACCCATCACCGGGGTCTGGGGCGATGCCTCCAGTGAAACACGGAATTGTGTCCATGGGGTTTCGCGAACGTCCTGCCTTTTTGACTGCGCCGACACCGAGTCAGGGAGGTGCCGCCGTCCAGGCGCCCCGATCGAGCAGCCACCACGCCCTGAGCCCGTCCGAAGTCGACATGGGGGGCTACCGTCGCGACATGACACTGAACACTGCCCAGCAGGATCTGATGCCGATGCATGCGGTGTCTGGCTTGCCGCTCCGGATCCTCCGCTCAGAAGGCGTGGTTCTTTTCGTCGCCGCCCTCGCGGGCTTCTTCGTTGGTCTCGACGAGCCCTGGTGGCTGGTGCCGCTGCTTCTCTTCGTCCCGGACGCGTTCATGGTCGGGTACGCGAGGTCACATCGAGCAGGAGCAATGCTCTACAACTTCGCGCACTTCAGGGACACCCACCTCGGCCGCATCGGTCACTGACAAGCTCGCAGCTACAGCGGCGACAGCTCGCGGTGCGACTACCCCCAACGGGTGAGGCGTGAGCCGAGCAGGCGTCTGCACAGTGGGTGGTCAGGAAGATCAGCGAGCCAGAGGTGACCACCATGACGGATCGGATCTACGAGATCCAGGTGGAGTTTGCCGATCTCGACGAGCTCGGAGACCTCCAGAGACTCTAGGTCGAGCTCGCTTAACTTCTCGCCGAGGAGGATGTGGTGAACCTCGCTTCGGCCATGGACCCCGGCAGCACGGCAGGCGTGATCGTCTACGAGAACCTGTGGGCGGCCCCCTTCGCCTCAGCCGCTCGTCGTGCCGGTGGTCAGCTGGTCGCCAACGGGCGCATCCCCATGCAGGCCATCATCGCCTCCATCGAAGCAGACCTTGCACTCGAGACCCAAGGAGCATGACATGCCACTCAGGCCAACACGCGCAGCCCGCCGCGGAGTCATCGGCGCCCCGGTCGCCAAGACAGCGGTCGTCGCCAAGGCCGTGACCCCAGGCCCATCGCCCGTCGCGAAGGCGGCCGTGGTCGGCGCCGCGGCGACCCCCGGGCGTCGCCGCCGGTTCTGATGCGACGACGCCCCGAAGACACGGGAGTGGCTGAGTACGCCTACGCTCCCGTCCGAGACTTCGTTCCTGTCCTGGTGCGCCAGCAAGCA
>Ga0190271_10002153_pt1 | contig 11755 bp, 13 predicted proteins | sample Popmic356T_FD_133747 | JGI IMG/M metagenome (GOLD analysis project Ga0190271, IMG submission 133747) | Populus adjacent soil microbial communities from riparian zone of Weber River, Utah, USA - 356 T | ecosystem: Environmental > Terrestrial > Soil > Riparian zone | place: USA: Utah | collected...
CGGTCTTCGCCACCGCCGGGGTGATGGCGTTGACCGAGATGTCGTAGGTGGCAAGTTCCTTGCCGAGCGACTTGGTGAGGCCGATGACGCCGGCCTTCGACGCCGAATAGGCGGAAGCGTTGGGATTGCCCTCCTTGCCGGCGATCGAGGCAATGTTGACGATGCGCCCGTAACCTGCGGCGATCATGTGCGGCACGATCGCGCGGCACGTCAGGTACGGCGCAACCAGATTGATCTCGATCACCTGCCGCCAGACGTCCGGGGAGAGTTCCCATGTCGGCGCGTTGCCGCCGGTGATACCGGCGTTGTTGACGAGGATATCGATCCTGCGTGCGTCCCGGATCAGGGCGTCGGTAGCTTCCTTGACCGATGTCTCGTCAGTCAGTTCGACCCGCGCCGGATAGACCCTGCCCGCCGCAGACAGGGACGCGGCGGCCTTGCTCAGCGCCGCATCGTCGACATCCCAGATCGCCACGGAGGCACCGGAAGCCAGCATTTTCTGTGCTGCGGCAAAGCCGATCCCGCGCGCACCGCCGGTTACGACCGCAACCCGATCCTTCAAATCGATGGTGTTCATGCTGAGTTCTCCTGATCTCCTGGTTGTTCACTAATGCCGCGTTTGCCCGACCACAGTGTGACGAGCCCCACGACGCCGATTCCGATGGCATAAGCCATGATGTCGCCCCACGAAAAATATCGTCCGATCAGCAATACCCCGACAGTCGTGCGGCGGACGGCGTCGAGCCATTCGGTGTGCAGGAGTTGACTGAACTCGGTAAAGGTCGCGACCAGGAGCGCAACTCCCGTGATCCATCCGATCCAGCCCTGCGGCCGGATTGCGCCGACGACGCAACAGACCATCGCGCCCCAGATGGCGGAGCCAGCATACTTTGCGAACTCTGCCGGCCAGTTGATGGCGGGCCAGCGCATGAGCAATCCCGCGCCGATCAACACGACCGCCGCGATGATGTAACCGGTTCGCCGGCTGTACTGCATCAGCCAGGCTCCGGCTTTTCGCGATCTTGAGTCGCCGTCATCGGCTGCGGCCGATTGACCAGCGTCACAAGCGTGTAGCTGATGATCAGCAGCAGGAACCACGAGCCGAGCTTGGCGAACGAGACCAGCGACCAGCCCTGCAGCTGCGAGGGATAGAGCCACGTGCGAGTGAACGTGCCGATGTTTTCCGAAAGCCAGATGAACAGCGACACCAGCACGAGCCCCAGCAGCAGCGGCATCGCGCGATGGACGCGCCAGACTTTGAAATAGACCGTGGTGCGGCCGAACAGCAAGGCTGCCGCCGCAAACAGCGCCAGACGAACATCGACGACATAGTGGTGCGCGAAGAAATTCACGTAGATCGCGAGGCTGAGCACGGCCAAAGCCCAGAGCGGCGGATGATGCGTGAAACGAAAGTCGAACAGACGCCACACGCGGCACAGGTAGCTGCCAATGCAGGCATACATGAAACCGGTGAACAGCGGCACGCCACCAATTCGGAAGAAGCTCGGCTCCGGAGGTCTCCATGATCGTGCCGACGACGTGGTAGATCAAGATGACCTTGGCCTCGTCGAGCTTCTCCAGCCGCGTCAGGATCAGCACGGCCTGCACGGCAACATGCTCAGGAACAGAAAGTCATAGCGCGACAGCGCCGCGTCGCGCGGATAGAGCAGCCAGGTGGCGATCAGCAGGAAGACGACTATGCCGCCGAACAGGCACGCCCACGCCTGCTTTACCCCGAACCGGACGAATTCGTAGAGCGCGGCCGTGAGCGGATGCTGCGCGACACGGTCACCGAGACGACGATCGAGGTCGATGAAGCTGCGCAGAATCGGCCATGCGGCCGCAGCGCTGACGGGTTCAGCACGCGGTTCGGTCATCGAGCAGCCCTTGAACCAAGCGGCGGCCGCTGCAGACCAACCATACTGACGTCGGCGATCATCCAGGCAGATCCATGAAAGTCACACTCGACCTTACCGCCCTGCGGGAGGCCGGTCACATCGACCAGGCCGAGTTCGACAGGCTCGTGCGCTTTGCTGCACAGTCGACCGGCTCGCTCGCCTTCAACATCCTGATCGGCTTCGGCGTCGTCGCGGTGAGCGGAGCGGCGCTGGCGCTCGTCCCGCACCCGGTGATGGCAGCGGTCGTCGGCCTGTCCGTGGCCGGCGCCGGCGCCGCCACGCTGTTCGCCGGCTCGAAACAATGGCAGGTGCTCGCCAATATCTGCCTGCTTGCCGGCATGCTGATGCTGGCGGGCGGACTGGTATTCCTCCTCGAGGGTTCGGCACTCGCGTTCGCGCTCGTGACCTTGATGCTGACCGCAACCGCCGTGCTTACGGGCAGCGGGTTGATGGCCGCCTTTGCCGTACTGGCGCTGGGCTCGGCACTCGGCGCACGCTCTGGTTATTTCCATGCAACCTACATGCTGCGCATCGACGAGCCGACGCTCACCATCATCACGTTCAGTGCCGTCGCGCTCGCGCTCTATTTCATCTCGCGGTTCGAGCGAGCCGCGCTGTCGCATGTGGCGGTGATCGGCGCGCGCACCGCGGTCGTGCTGGTCAATTTCGGTTTCTGGATCGGCTCGCTGTGGGGTGACAAGCTTGAGTTTGCCGCTACAGCCGAGCCGCTGCGCGTGCCGGCCACAGCCTTCACCATCGGCTGGGCACTGGCGCTGATCGGCGTGGCGCTGTGGGGTGTACGGGCCAACCGCCGCTGGGTCGTGAACGTGGCGACCGTGTTCGGTGCAATCCACTTCTACACCCAGTGGTTCGAACGCCTCGGCGCTACGCCGGTCTCGGTGCTGATCGCCGGGTTGCTGGCGCTGGGCCTGGCGCTGGGTTTGCGATATTTCAACAAGGCTGCAGCCTGAGGGCGCGGTTGCGGGCACCGCAATCACGTCAGGCCTTCTCCGCGGCCTGCGCCACGCCGCCGGCGAGCAGCGCTTCGATCTCCCCTTCGCTGTAGCCGCAACCGGCAAGGACGGCGCGGGTATCGGCGCCGAGCGATGGCGCGAGGTTGCCGACCTGCGGCGGCGTTTCTGACATCCACACGGCAGGACGCGGGATCTTCATCCTGCCTTCGGTCGGGTGGTCGTGTTCACTGAAAAAGCCGACGTCCTGCAGATGCGGATCGTCGTAAAGGTCTTCCAGCGCCACCACCGGGCCGCATGGAATGTCGGCTTTGGTCAGGAGATCAAGCCATTCAGCTGTCGTCTTCGTCTCCAGCGTCTTCGCCAGCAACCCGAGCGCGTCCTCGATATTCTTCGCGCGCGCGGCTGCGGTGGAAAAACGAGGATCGCTGCCATACTGCGCCTCAAGGCCCGCGACCTCGAAGAACGATTTCCAGTGCTTGTCGATGCCGGGCAACACGCAGATCGCGCCATCGCTGGTGGGATACGGCCTGCGATTGGCCGACAGCGCGCGAACGTTGCCCATCGGCGCTAAGGGCGGATCGAACAGGTGTCCGCTCATGTGGTCGCCGAGCATGAATTCGATGAGGTTTTCGAACATCGGAATTTCCAGCGCCTGCCCCTGCCCGGTGCGCTCGCGGTAAAACAGCGCTGCCAGGATCGCGTGCACGGCGGTGACGCCGGTCAGGCGGTCGACTATATTCATTGGCACGTAGCGCGGTGGCCCGCCGCTGCGCGAAAACAGCGAAGCAAACCCGCTGGTCGCCTGGATCAGGTCGTCATACGCCGGCCGGTCGCGGTAACGGCCGCCGCGGCCGAAGCCGATGATGCCGGCATGGATCAGTTTCGGATTGATCGCCTTGCACACATCGTAACCGAGCCCCGCGCGCTTCAGCGCGTCAGGCCGCATATTGTGGGCGAGCACGTCGGCGCCCGCGATGAGCCGGCGCATCACGTCCATCGCCTTCGGCGACTTCAGGTCCAGCGCGATCACGCGCTTGTTGCGATTGAGGTTGAGATACAGCGCGCCCATCTGCGGGTTGCGTGATGGCGACGACGCCCGCACCAGGTCACCGCCAGGTCCCTCGACCTTGATGACATCGGCGCCATACTCGGCCAGCGTTCGCGTGCCGAGCGGGCCGGCGATCACGGCCGTCAGGTCGAGGACGCGGACGCCCGTCAGTGCACCATTCATGAGGAGTCGCTCCCGGTCGCTGTCAATTCGCAGGTATGCGGAGAGTTATGCATTGTCCGGAAGCGTCAGGCGAGCCCGATATTCTCGACCATGCGGCGCAGCCCATGCACCGACCTTCGCGTTGTGGCGACGGGGTCCAAAGGGGCATGCGTCTCGATCGTCAGGGTCAGCGGCGCCTCGCGGGCGGGCAGCGTCGCGGCCAAAAGGTCTGCGAGCGGAATGTCTCCTTCGCCGGCGGCGACGAAACCGCCCGCCGCATTGGCGTAGTCCTTGATGTGCAGCATGTCGGCAAACGGCAACAGCCGCGCGAGATCGTCAGCCGATGGCGGTTTGGATCGTCGATACGCATTGGCGATATCAGGCAGCGCCCTGAGGCGCGGGTGCCGATACGCCGTCACCAGCGCCTCGAGCTCGGCGAAGCCCTGGATGTTGCACACGCCTTCATTCTCTACATGCAGCTTCATGTCGAACCGTTCCGCGAACGCCAGCAGATCGTCCATCGGCGCTCGCAGATCTTCCAGGCGATAGTTGTCGTAGGTCAGATAGCTGAAGACGCGGAGGTCGCGAGCGCCGAGGATTTCTGCCGCCGCGAAGGCTTCGGCGTAGACATCGCGCGGCGCCCGCTCGCCGAGTTCGAAGCCGAATTGATCACCGCCGGTCTGCGCCGTCTTGCCGGGCGGGCTCCATTTCAGCAGTGGCGTACAGATGCACGACACCGCGAGCCCGGCAGAGCGCACGCGCCGCGCGACGTTGGCCAGTTCGGCCCGTGACAGCGCCAGTACGTTGCAACCATCGATGACGCGCAGATCAATCGTGCCGATGCCCTCCGCGCGGGCGAATGCGATCCCCTCGTCGAGCGAGGGCGAGACTTCGTCGGTGATCAGGCAAATCGTCAGATCCGAGCGGCGCATGAAACTCCTCAGACGACGAGTGGCAGCATTCGCAGGATCCGACCGGCCGCTCCTGAGAGGCCGGGTACCGCCGTTCAACGATCAGGATACTGCACTCTGACCGGGTCTCCTGCAGGAGGAAAGACATTTTGTTCCCGGTTCTGGAACCGTTCGCCCGTATGCGGCGTTTTACGATGCTTGGCCGAACGCTTGCAGAGACGGCCCCGTCGGAAAAATGAAAAAGCTTGCTGGGCTCCTGGTCGTTTGCTTGCTGGGCATCGTCGTCGTCCTTGCCGACGGCTATCCCCTGTCGATCGTACGGCACCGATGGCAGGAAGTAATCGTCGAAAGCAATCACGCCGCGCTCAGGCCTGGCTCAGTCTACGACATCGTCACCCATTTCGAGCAGAATTTCGGTCCCACGCATCCGAAATTCAAATACCTGTTCTTCGACACCGGCCTCGGCGCGGCCGACCCGATCTATCCCGTCTTCCAGACCGGCGATCAGAAGAGCTGGGCGCAGCTGATCAAGGCCGGCCTTTCGGAGAAGAACCGGCGCATCGACCATACTTCGGTTGGCGATACGCCGGATGGCTGCCGCGCCCACAGCAACTACTGGGTGCGCCACATCGACGAATTTCCCGATATGTACGCTGACCTTCGCGCACAAGGCTACACGCTGATCGACATCAGCTTCGACTATTACGTCAGGCTGCGTCCCGACGCGCAATGCGGCAAACACATTGCGCATGCGCCGGATGACAATTTCGATCCGGTGAAAGCGATCCAGGGTCATGCCGACACGTTCAGGTCGCTCGCCGACATCCCGCCGGACCTGCTTGCCAAATATGAAGCCAAGGTCGGCGTCCTCAAGCTGATCACCGAGACCTTCAAGACGCGGAAGGACAACTGGAAGAGCTACGACGAGAGTTACAGCCTGCGCGAAAACTCCCTGTGGTTCTATCCGCAAGGGTTTGCTCCCGATCACGGCGTCGACATGCCGCGCGAGACCGGTATGCGGCACCTGACGAAACCGAAACACCTGTTCTTCGGCGCCGCTGAACCGGCCCTGGAAGACCGGTTTCCCCTGACGCAAATGCTGGGCGAGGGCGGATTTTCCAGCGTCCTGAATTTCCTGAAGGGCAAACCCAAGCCGGACTTCGATCCGAAGACAGAGCCCGGCGGCGACACGCTCGACATCGCGAGCCAGGTCACCCCGAAGAATTTTTACACATCGGGTATCGACATTGAACCGATCCGCGACGCTGTTGCCGACGTCTCCGATCCGCGTCATTTCAAACTGGTCGCAGTGATCCTTCGTCCGGGCGAGCCGGAACGTGACGTACACTTCCCGGGGCTACAGGATATTCCCCAAGTCCGGATGGTCTACCAGCTGATGAACCCGCGCGTCCCGGGCCGGCCCTACGAGCAGTTGTTCATCCATCTCAACTTCGACGCCATCGACCGGCTGCTCACCGCCGCGGAGCGTCAGCGCGCCGCTGCGGACTTCCTGCAGAAGGCCGATGCCTTGACGGGGTTGCGTGAAGGCGGAGGCCCTGGCGTTGGCAACGCGACCGCCGACTTCATCCAGGCCTCGATCGCCTCGCGCCCGCCCGAAGCGGTGAGCTGGAGTTCGTCGCTGACAGGCATCTGGGTGTTCGGAATCCTGAGCCGCTCCGAAAACGCCCGCCGCGTACTCGAGGCGGTGCAGATCGTGCAGGAGGGCGTGAACGTCGGCTACTATTCGAGCGCTTACGATACGCCGATCTTCCGCCGCGCCGTCGAAAAGGCGGACGGCGGCGACAAGGCAAGGCTGGAGAAATTGCTCGACGACCTGACGCCCAGAGCCTACCGCGATCCGCGGCGACATGATCCGCAGGCTCTGACTTTCGACCGCCTGACGTGCGCGCAATGCCATCAAATGGCCGGACGCGACGGAGTTCATATCGCCCTGAACGACGGCCTGGATCGCAGGATTACGACCTCCTACCATGCAACGGAATACGTCTTCCGGGAGCTCGATCGCCAGCTGCGTCGCATCCGCCTGCCCGGCGCGACCGGAATCGGTGCAAGCAGATAGCTCGCATGCACAGGCGGCCTATGAGCGGCCATTGATGCGCGGCGGCTGTCCATCTACCATTCGCGTGCTGAACGCCGTGTCAGAACGAGGCCGTATGAGCACTTTCAAGTTCTACAAAAAGGGTAACGTGCGCATCCGCTATCAGGAGGCGGGCTCCGGCTTCCCGCTGCTAGCCGTTCCGGGCGGCGGCCTGAACTCGCGGATGAGCAACTGGCAGACAACGAAGTCAATCAACGTGATGGACGCCTTCAAGAACGACTTCCGCTGCATCACGATGGACCAGCGCAACGCCAGTGGCGGCGAATCCACAGGTCCGGTACCGGTTGACGAAGCGTGGGACGCATTCGCGGACGACCAGTTGGGATTGATGGATCATCTCGGTATCCGCCAGTTCCTCTTCTTCGGCAACTGTATCGGCGGCTCGTTTGCGCTGAAGTTGATGCAGCGGGCTCCGGAGCGCGTGGTTGCGGCTGTGGTGAGCGAGCCAATCGGTCATCGTCCTGAGAATCCCGACGTGATGTACAATTCCGGCCGGGATGTCTGGGCGAAGGAACTCCGCGCCGTGCAGCCCGATGTGTCGATGGAGACCATCGAGAAATACCTGCACAACCTATATCGCGCCCGGCCCGACTTCGTGTACAGCGTGTCGCGCGACTTCGCACGCTCCTGCGAAACTCCGATGCTGGTCCTGCCGGACGACACGCCGGCGCACGCCTATCAAACATGCGTCGATATCGCCTCGCTGGCGCCGAATGCCGAAGTGACAGTCTTTCCCTGGAAGGACCCGCCGGAACTCAAGGCACGTACGACCAACCGGGTGCGAAAGTTCCTGAAGGCACATCAACCCGCGACGGTAGCCGCCTAGGTTCAGTGCAAAGTCCTGTTACCGACCAGGCGAAGGTCGATCCCGTCGATCAGTTCCGTACGCGTCGCCTCGGCGGCGGCCATGGCGTCCGCCGTCTGTCGCAATGTGCTGACATTCGATCCGAGTGCGACGATGCCGCCCAGCACCGCGGCGATCGACCCGATAGCGAGCTGACTGGAGCCGAACAGGCCAAGCAACATGGCGAGCAACAATGCGCCGCCGGTGCAGATCGCCGCCTTTGAAAGCAGAATGAACTTCCGGCAGCGCTCGGCGACTTCGGCAAGCTGCTCGAGCCGGGCTTCTATCCGCGAAATGTCGTCGATCGTGTTGTCGTCGGCCATCGGATGCAGGATCGGATTACGCAAGGGTTGCTTCAACACATAGCGGAACGGGCATCACGACAGCAACAGCTCCATGCCCGGATCGCCTTTCGCCATCGCCCGGCGATAGGTTTCACGGCTGCCGATACGCGCCAGGTAACCGCGAATATTCGGCAATCCGCCAAGATCGTACGGCAGGAAATAGCGCATGGTGGTGAGTGAGAAAACCATCATGATGTCGGCCGCGGTGAATTCGTCGCCGGCAAGAAATGTGGCGCTCCCGGTCCGGGCTTCCACGAGATTGAAGGCGTTATCCACCCGCCCCCTTGCCGCGAGCAGCATCGGATCGTCGGCGACGAGCTTGAGCCGGTTCAGGATCATGTTCCGACCCATGCCCGACTGCAGCGTGCCGTTGGCAAAGTGAAACCAGTAGAGGTAGCGGGCAAAATCGGGATGGCTGGGGCTCAGCGTGAGACGGCCGTTGCCATACTTCGCCGTGATGTACTCCACGATCGCGCCCGACTCGGCGAGTACGAGGTCTCCATCGGTAATGACGGGAGCAGCGCCGATGGGATGCAACGCCTTGTATTCCGCGGGAGCAAGCACCGGCGCGCGTGCGTAGCACTTGAGGTCATAGGAAATCCCCAACTCCTCACAGAGCCAGACGATCCGTTCGGATTGCGATTTCCCGAGATGATGAACAGTCAGCATGTGTGTTGCTCCCGGGGCGCACTAAAATCCAGTCGCCATCTAGATATTCGTGAACGTTATCCCGCCGTCCACAGCCACCACCTGCGCCGTTACGAAACCGCTCTCGTCACCCGCGAGATAGCACACGACCCTGGCGATGTCGTCGACCGTACCGAGCCGCCCAAGCGGCGTGCGCGCCACGCGCCTTGCATCCAGTTCCGCATTGCGGTTGCGCATGGTTCCTTCCGTCGGAATGGCGCCCGGCGCGACCGCATTCACCCGGATGTTGCGTGCGCCGAGTTCCGCTGCTGCAGCGCGCGTAATCCCCATGACGCCAGCCTTGATGCCGCTGTAGACGACACTATTTTTGGCAGAAGTCAGGCCCGCCACCGATGCTATGTTGACGATGGCGCCGCCGCGCTCCGGATCCATCGCTTCCGCTGCAGCCTGAATGCCCCAGATCACCCCCTTGAAGCCAATGTCGAGCATGCGCTCCATCGTGTCCGCTGCGATGTCGGGCACGGGTTGGTACCGCACCCACGCGGCATTATTGACCAGGATGTCGAGCCGGCCCTGTTGCTGGGCAAACCCAAGCACGGCAGCTCGCATGCCGTCCCGCGTGGAGAGGTTCTGCGTCACGCCGAAAGCCCTGCCTCCGGCGGCCTGAATCTCCGTCACGACCTTTTCGACGAACTCCGCCTTCAGGTCGTTGACGCCGACCGTGGCGCCGAGCGACGCCAGTCGCTTGGCGGTGGCACGTCCGATGCCATTGCCCGAGCCGGTGACGAGCGCGACCTTGCCTTCGAGTTCATTTGACATTGTTCTGCCCATTCCTTCTTGCTTCGTACCTGGCGCTTGACGCGCATTCCGACCCTATCATGTGCAAAAGGACTTCAAACATGCGCATTCACAATCTCTACGAGGACGCAGACGGACAATCGCATTTCCGGGACATCGAGGTCGAATGGGTCGAGCAGCGAGGCGTCTCAAAGCTGTCGAAGCGGATGCCGGCCACCGGCATCATCTTCCGGCGCACCGAGGGCAACTACGACGTGGACTGGCATCCTGCTCCGCGCCGCCAGTACATCGTCAACCTCGACGGCGGTGTGAAGATCACGGCGAGCGACGGCGAAGCGCGGATCATCGGGCCCGGCGAGATCATCCTGGTCGAGGACATCAGCGGCAAAGGCCACCTGTCGCAGGCCGTCAACGGCGCGTTACGGCATTCGCTGTTTATTCCGGTCGAGTGAGGCGCGCGGCGTCCACGTGCTACAATCCCCCGCATGAAAAAAATCGGCTTTCTCTCGTTCGGCCACTGGTCACCCTCGTCGCAATCGCAGACCCGCTCCGCAGCCGACACGCTGCTGCAGTCCATCGACCTTGCCGTTGCGGCCGAGGAGCTGGGCGCGGACGGCGCGTATTTCCGGGTACATCATTTCGCCCGCCAGCTCGCTTCGCCGTTTCCGCTGCTGGCGGCCGTCGGCGCGAGGACTAGCCGCATCGAGATCGGCACGGCGGTGATCGACATGCGCTACGAGAATCCGCTCTACATGGTCGAGGACGCAGGCTCGGCCGATCTCATCGCCGGCGGGCGGCTGCAGCTCGGCATCAGCCGCGGCTCGCCCGAGCAGGTCATCGATGGCTGGCGGCATTTCGGTTATCAGCCGGCCGAAGGCGAGGACCAGGCCGGCATGGGCCGGCGTCATGCGGAGATTTTCCTCGACCTGTTGCGCGGCGAGGGTTTTGCGCAACCAAATCCCCGGCCGATGTTTCCGAACCCGCCCGGCCTGCTGCGCGTCGAGCCGCATTCCGAAGGCTTGCGCGAACGCATCTGGTGGGGTGCTGGATCCAATGCCACGGCGGAATGGGCCGCGAAGCTCGGCATGAACCTGCAGAGCTCGACGCTGAAGTCGGACGAAACCGGCGAGGCGTTCCACCTGCAGCAGGCCGCCCAAATTCGCGCCTATCGCGCCGCCTGGAAAGCGGCAGGCCATGCCCGCGCGCCCCGGGTCTCGGTCAGCCGCAGCATATTCGCGCTGATAGACGATCGCGACCGCGCGCATTTCGGACGCGACGGCGACGGCGAAGACCAGATCGGCTTCCTCGGCGAAGGTCACCGCGCCATCTTCGGCCGCAGCTACGCCGCCGAGCCGGATGCACTGGTCGAACAGCTGAAGAAAGACGAAGCGATCGCGGAGGCCGACACGCTGCTGCTGACCGTCCCCAACCAGCTTGGCGTCGCCTACAACGCACATGTGATCGAGGCAATCCTGACCCACGTCGCTCCCGCGCTAGGGTGGCGCTGACCCTGAACGGGCGGCACGTTGTGGATGTCTGTGCGCCATCGCACAGACGCCGAAGCCGTCGTCACCGAGACTCCGCGCCCGCATTCGCGCTATCCTTCGCGGCGGCAAGCCTCACGGGTTCCAGCCGTTTCCGACAACCACTTTCAGACGCATGACATCGCGAGGACACGACATCCGCGGAGAGGCGCGACTGGATCGTTCGCGGGTGGCGCCAGAGTTGCGGTACCTCACGCGGGCAAATCCGTTCTCGCTGCTCGAGCATGCCTGGGGACGGCAACTGGTGCGTGGCCTCACGTGGCTGCTACCGCCATTGCGGATGCGGGGAGCCTCCATCAAGGTCGTCAAGGGTGCCCCTGGCCTTCGCATCTATCGCCCGAAGAGCCGGCGCACCGACGCGGCCCTGCTCTGGATACACGGCGGCGGTTACGTGGTCGGTTCGGCGCGGACGAGCGACTTCAGTTGCGGTGACGTGTGCCGGCATCTCGGCATGACCGTCGTCTC
>Ga0190271_10002154_pt1 | contig 11750 bp, 13 predicted proteins | sample Popmic356T_FD_133747 | JGI IMG/M metagenome (GOLD analysis project Ga0190271, IMG submission 133747) | Populus adjacent soil microbial communities from riparian zone of Weber River, Utah, USA - 356 T | ecosystem: Environmental > Terrestrial > Soil > Riparian zone | place: USA: Utah | collected...
AAACTTTTAAGGATATTGACGATATACTGGACCAGTATATTGAACTTGGTATCAATGCCATACTGTAGCTATGATCCTACGCTTTATTCGGAGCATTTCTCCTCCCACTATAAATTCCTCAACCTTGCTAGATCAGCTAACTAAAGGGGTAATAAGAAGTGATTAACCACCAAAATGAAATCTTTCCACTGGAACGTGCATCGGAAGCATACGAGCTAACGATGAGCGGTAAGGCACGGTTTAGGGCTGTTCTCACAACAGGACATTAGCACAATTCGAACCAATTTTAATTGTAATAAAATTATGATTCATCACAGTAGTTCTTCATATTGATAGTACGTCCTGTCCTAAATCTTTTACATTTTTTATCGGCTGTTTTTTCGGTGACACCTTTGGAACTTAGTCGAAAAATATAATATGCCTTGATACACTTCTCGTAAGCCTGCTGAAGATGATATAGTGTGGGTGGAAAGAGATTTTCTTTGGCTAGAATCTTTGCTGCCTTCAAGTCAATATCCGCGGCCTGAAAATATTTCTGATGTAAACCATTGTAGATGATTTTCTCTTTTTACTCATAATCAAAATAACGCATATGACAACGCCTTGCAGGCTACCATCCCTAACATGATCAGAGGGGTTATAAGGTAAGTTATATTCATTGTCTTAAACCGACATCTCAATCTCACCGGTCGGCTGCACTTTAAGTGGCATGCGCCGGTTTCAATGACCGATCTAAAAACGCATCAATTCCTTGAGGTAACCAAATCACTTGATGACATCATCAATGGAATAGGTGTGGATTTGAACCCTGCTGGTAAGTGGGTTCAGTCACAGTCTTTCATCTGAGCAGCTCTTTTATTTAATTTGTTAAACACCTTTTCTATGGGGGTGAAAGACTATCCTTTTATCATCCTTCTCTAGCTTTGTCACAGTGTCTCTTGATGACTCTATATCAATCTCTTGGCCGACCTTCTCTTCCATATAATCTTGAAAATCTTTGAAATCAAAATACTTTAATGATAATTTATTTAAAGGAACTTGGGTGAGCAAGTACCAAACTCGATGGGAAGAGAATCTATTTAACCAAACTTGGTGTTAAATCAAGTAATATGTCATCCAGTACTCGATTATTATTATTGCTTTGTTCCATTCTGCTTGTTGCATTTCTAATTACCTCGCAAATGATTACTTCATCATCATTATTATTATTATCAATTAAAGTCGACGCAGAAGACGAAAGTGGAGGATTGGTTAACAGAGGTATAAGGAATATCACCTTGATCGCAGATGACCATGCCATAATGAAGGTTTCGCCAGACAATCTATTACATCCCGGTGGTATAGAATACAAAATGATGACATTCAATGGGACAGTTCCAGGACCACCACTTAAGTTCAAAGAAGGCGAATCGGTGCGTATTACTCTAATCAACGACGGGGACTTGGTGCACAGTCTCAACTTGCATGGAATAACCGGTCCTAGCCAGGCTCTGTCAGGTCCGCTTAAGCCCGGCGAAAACAAGACATGGATATTGAAGGTTAGTTCAAGAGCTCCCAGTATTTTCATGTACCATTGTGACGGAGACAACCTCAATGGTGTATGGGAGCACGTAGCAAGCGGTATGTACGGTAGTATAATTGTTAGTTCGCCTACCTACGATCAGAAGCATCCAGCAACCAAAGAGTTCTATATTGCCTTTAGTGAAGTCTACAATATGGCTGATGAAGGACTTTTTAAAGGTACAAATGGTACTGTCGGCTCATTTGATCTGGGAAAGTTCGTTGAGGCTAGGCCAGACCTTATATTGACTAACGGCATGGCATATAAGTACATCCCGTGGATAGGAACGGTTAGCAGGATTCCTCTAAACGATGATGCAGAAATATTTTATGTGAAACCTGATGAACCTACTAGATGGTATATCATAAATGCGGGTCCTAGAAAATCACTAGATTTTAACTTTGCAGCAGCTATGATAGACGTATTATATCCTCTGCCTCTGTTGAACCAACATGTAGTTGAAAATTCACATTATGATAACTCTTCAATCTCTGCAAATAACATGAGCGATAGTGATGAATCAGCTGGCTTGAGATATCTCATATCCATCCCACCTGGTTCAGGAGCCATAATCGAAGCAATTTTCCCTGAACAAGGCTTCTATTTCGGAAATGATCATGACTTGGCAAGCATCCTTTACGGCTCTGGATTTGTGGCGTCAGCAGTGGATAACATTATTTCCTAACATCTGACATCTTTGCAAAATTAAAATTAAATTCTGTCTATGTATTTGAACTTGAGGAATCATATATCCTTACAGGAGGCTACAGTCTCGAGGATAGCTTTGAAGACGTAATCCCCCGAGCGTTGTCTTTCTCTTATACTAATTAAGATACAATGACAGTTCCTACCATCTGAGGATGAAGTGTACAGTAATAAGGAAATTTGCCAGTCTGATTGAAACCATGCCTGAACGTGTCCCCAGGAGACAAGATCCCCGAATCAAATAGTATTCCTAATTCTGGATCGCTGGGACCAGTTCCAGAAGTCACAGTGTGAATCTGGCTATCATCATTAGTCCATATTACTTCACCGATTGTAACATTTGCCGGGTTGGGCTGATATGCTTTATCTCCTTAAAGTGCTGCATCTTTCACAATAGAAACATTTACACCCTCAGTCTCCTGTGCCTCCACTGATGAGGTACTATTAATGACGAATGAAGCTAACATAGATGTTATCGCAGCAAAAAAACAAATTATTGCTAATGCATGCGTAATCCTTGTCACGAGCATGAAAATTCTATGGTGCGGTATCTTATAGAGTTTTGATAGTCTACCATCCTTTTAATTCCAGTAGTATGAATTGATTCCAAGGTTGATTCGACGTGGAATACAATCATAATCTTATAAATTCTTATTAGTCAGATGACATTTGTATCATTAAATGACAACGTCAGAAAAAGAAGAGCATCACGATAGCAAGTGCGATTGTAACGACGAACGGCATACAGATGAATCTAAACGAAACCATAAACACGTTGATGATGATTGTGTCCATGAGGATGGCACAAGACATAAAATACACAAAAGTTAGAAAGAAGGAAAAAATGTGTCTTTTGTTTGATCTAGCAATCCATTTTTCAGCGCACGGAATTATTTTAAGATCTCATACAATCAATGTCCATGATGTTGGCTACCTTGATAATTCATGAAATGATGTATCGCATTAATGACTTCGTCGTCTCTTGTATCAAGAATTAGTATTGCATCATTTCCTAGATTCTGTATACTGTATTTTATCAAATCCTTCTTTTCAGTCATTACCTTGGTTCCAGGAACTTCTTCGGCATGAATGAAAAAGGGCTTGCTAAAGTTACCTTTCGTAAAATCTTTTTGAATATCCAATACATGATTTTTGATCTGCTCTGTAGTTTCTGTGTCATTAGGGTCTAAAGCAGTTATCATGATCTCTCCACCAGTAGGAGTAGACGTGAAATCATGTGCAATTTTATTCTGATTAAAGCCCATTGCGATGTCTCCTCTTTCCATCATTGACAGTGTGGTCGAGGGGGAAGAAGATAGAGATTGATTAACACCAAGAATATCAGTTGCTACTTCTCCGTTCTTGTAAATAATGCAATTTCCTATCCAGATCATGACGAATAAAGTGAAAGCAAAAGTCAATATCGAAGCAACCTTCGTCCTGTGACTTTTCATTAGGATACGATGATGTTGATATGTACTCGATATTTAATGTTTTGAGGTTTAAGTATACTTTTGGTAACATAATTTGTAGACAGCACCTTTACGCCCAGTATTACCCTTTTAAGACATGTCCAGAGGTAGCCAAATTGAGATTGGTTGCAATTGTATTTCAATTTGTGAACCTGGAATCATGCCCAAGTCTGAAACATGTGCAATTTCTGTACATCTCACGACAAACGTAAATCGAAATTGGGTCGAGCACGGCAAGTAAGATATAGCTGTTACAAATGTTAAATCCCGGTTCGATAAGTAAACGAAAACACTTTACGATCTTTTTCTTTCTACATTACCTCTCATTAGCGTACCAATTTAAGAAACAATAATAGTCCATAATGTATTAGGGCGAAGATTGCAATGGTACTCAAAACCGTGAGCCGACAACGGTCATGAGATACAAAATGAAGGATAAATGGATTCGCCGTGCACAGCATTGCAAAGTACCCATGTGATTTATAGCATGATTTTTCGTTATTAGTAGATACTTTAATTGTCTATCGATCCCGTTAGGTATAAAGCTTCAACTTGCCATTATCTTACCATATTTCTGATCTCACTGGGGTTTTTCGGAGCTAGTGTCTTTAATGTTGAATCTTATGGGACTAGCTATGCTATCGAGAATGGCGATCAGATAGTTCTAAAGGAGTTTGGTTCATTTGTGGATAGTAATGATAGGCTTAACATTGTAGGAGTCGTTGATAATAATGGAGACTATCCTATTGGTCAGGTCATTGTGGGCTTGAACTTGACGGCTAGTTCTGGTGGTCTCTCCCAAGGTTTGTCAGATTTTGGTGATGCTAATACTGATGACGCCCATTCGCAAGCTAACACTGCTAATGCAAGTACCACCACCACTACCATTATGGCCCCTACTTTCGTTAGGGTAATTTACCCCGGGACGGGAGCTCCGTTTAAGATTGTATTAGAAGATTTAGAAGATTCAGAAGTTTCGATGGCATCGATTGGTCAGCCATTTATCTATGCATTCAAACAATTAGATACCACATACTATGACATCCTAAAACTGAATTATACTAACATGGCAGTTGGTAGCGAAAGAGCTCTGGTAGGCACTGTGGAGAACACTGCACCATTTTCAGTACATAATGTGACGGTATATGCATCAGCCCATGATAATAATCAAACCCAAATAGATTCTGCCATAAGTAAGAACATTCCAACAATAGAGCCAGGGCAAGAGATACAATTCCAACTCATCCCTAATCCGTCAATCAAGTCGGATGTGATTTACTATAGTTGTGCAGGAGTGGAATTGGATGCTCCTATAACTACTTTGACAGCACCAGATGGTGGATTTGTGGCTTATGATCTCCAGGCATTGGCAAAGATAATAGATTTGAAATATAACAGTTCCTCTAATAGCATATTTTTTGGTGCGGACCATTATAATCCTGATGGAGGTTCTATAACTATGAAAGTTCCTCAGATGTATGATGATCAAAAAATAAGTGTACTTATGGACGGAAAACCAGCTAATACTGCAGAAATAACCGCAGATGGCAAGACAATAAAGATAGATATCTTTATCCCACCGGAGGAGCACGAGCTCCAAATATTGGGAGTAGCTCGTATGACTCCCTGATTATATTTCAGTCTGCATTTTAGACCCTAAGAAAGATATTTCCAAATTACAAGTGACTTAAAGTCATGATTAGTGGCTGTTATTGGAATATCTGAATAGTATTTCTTGTATAACAAAGGCAAACCAAATCTTTTCTGTCTCGCTATTTTAGTATTGCATTCACCTTGATTTCATGCTTCATACTATACATTGCAGGACATCTTTCTTCGGCCAATCTAATTATTTCTTGTAACTCTTGCTTGTCTGCATTTGGACTTTCAGCTTCAATTTGAAACTCAATTCCCTCAGTTATTGGCTCATCAGCTATGTCAAATGTCTTTGCAAAGTTGATATTACATTGTGCATTCACATTGAGTTTTGACAGTCTTATGTCCTTAGATGAGGCTACAGTTACTAATGTAGCTATAAAACAAGATGTGATTCCTGCAACACAATATGCCATAGGTCCAAGTCTATTTCCATTACCGCCAAGAAATGAAGGAGAATCTATTTCAACTACTTGCTTACCTTTTTCATATGATAATTCAGTTCTGAATTGATATCCTTTACTTAAGTCAAGATTCCATTCACCATTTAATTTAACTGGTTTTCTTAAAGTGAGTTTTTCTTTCTTTCCGCTTTCAGTAGTCTCTGCTACCTTATCTAAATCAACGTTATTGATTATGTTTGACACTAACTAATAAATAACTGATACAATGAAATTAAATATTTCTAAGAATTTGGATTGCAGTGCAAGACAATCAGTTTCATCGACACCACTTTGCGAAACAAAGCTTGGTAAATTCATATGCAGACTATTTGTAAAATGACAGTAGTAGTAGCAGAATGGTAAGAAACAAGAGAATATTGATAATTGGAGGCGTTGCCGCTGGGACGAGCGCGGCATCAAAGGCTAGACGAACTGATCCTGATGCAGAAATAAAAATCATTCAAGAAGAACCTGTGGTCTCTTATGGGGCATGTGGCATGCCGTACGTCATAGAAGGACTTATAGATAATTTCAATAGGTTAATTGCACGACCAGCGGAAAGATTCAAAAACAAATACAATATTGATATCATTACAAACACTCGTGCTGTCAAAATTGATGGATTAAACAAAAAAGTATATGCTGAAACTCTGAATCCTAGGGATAACGGAAACGAATATTCTAGTGCAGCTCCAATTCGACTAATATTCGATTATGATTCACTTGTCATAGCAACGGGGGCTAGATCTGCAGTTCCGAAGATAAAAGGAATTTTTGTCAATGACGATACCAGTAACCAGGTGAAGGGAAGCTCAACAATGGTAAAGGGACTATTACTATTGAGGAATTATAGTGATGGAATCCACATACAGGATTCAGTAAGGAATTCGAAATCCTGTGTTATAGTTGGAGCAGGTCTGATAGGAGTAGAAATGGCAGAAGCATTTCGAAGAAGAGGAATGGATGTAACTATTGTTGAGATGGCCGACCACGTTCTTCCGAGCTTACTTAATGAAGGTGTGGCGGATATAGTCAAAAGAGAATTAGAAGATAATGGTGTAAAACTATTTCTAGGAGAAGGTTTGGAAGAAGTTGTGAGTTCATCACACTCATCTTCTCGCGACGTAAGATACCTAGAACTTGTGAGAACTACAAGGAAAAAAGAGCTCGCAACTGACCTTGTATTGTTAGGTACAGGCGTGCGACCAAATTCACAAATTGCTAAAAATGCAGGAATAGAAATAGGTGTTCATGATGCAATTAGAGTGGATGAACATATGAGAACAAACGTCCCAAAGATTTTTGCAGCTGGAGATTGCGCAACTGCTAGAAACTATATTACAAATAAGGATGTCTATCTACCATTAGGTACGACAGCAAACAAGCAAGGAAGAGTTGCAGGTGAAAATGCAGTAGGAGGTAATGCGGAATTTAAGGGAGTAGCTGGAAGTGTAATAACCAAAACCTTTGATCTATATATCGGAAAGACTGGGCTTGATAAACAAGAGGCATTAGAAAATGGCTTTGATCCCGTAGAAAAAGAAATAAAAAGTGTGACTAGGGCTGGCTATTATCCAAATAAGAAATCAATATTGATAAAATTAGTAGCTGATAAAAAAAGTCGCAGAATACTTGGAGCCCAGATTGTTGGGGGAGAAGCAGTTAAAGGTAGGATTGATCTGTTAGCCTTCGCGTTACTAGTAAGAGCTACCGTAGATAATTTGGCAAATTATGATGCTTGCTATGTTCCTCCGGTTTCACCTGTTTGGGAACCAGTTAATATTGCTGCATCGCAGACGGCAAAGCTGTTCACAGGATAGCCCGATAATATAGAACAAGTCATTATTGCTGCTTCCTCCTTCATTTGTCTGGCGAACTAGATGCGGGGCAGCCAATATTGGAATAATTGAGAAGTAATAGAGGGAATTATTACCATTGTGCCATTTAGTAAATGTCAATAATGTTGGGTTCCTTGAAGACTCCCGAATTGACGCACCGCATTATTCACTCCATTTGGTTACACTGAACATTGCATGAAAAAGTGGAAAAATGTATCCGTTGAATCGACTGAATGTCTATCCCTTAAATGGAAATATGTGTACAGTAAGTTTGTCTGTCGAATACACCGATCTGGTACCAACGAGATTAAGAGTAGAAGTTGTATTTTGTTTCCAGTTTCCTTCTAAGATTGTTGAACCAGCTAAGTCTCCTCCTCCACCTACTACAACGATATCTTCTACAGTATTATTAGACATCGGATTCAGCTCACCTACGGTTACCATTACTGATGTATCATTTAGTATGGCAACATCGCTAATTTTTACTCCCTTCACTGAACTCATTACCTGATATGACGGTTCACAATAGTGAGGGGGCATATCTTCTCCCATATTACACATCTCATTAGTCATACCCGGAGTATGGTCAGCACCATGTTCCATTCCACCACTCATGCCTGACATTCCTTGTCCACCTTGCTGCATTCCTCCTCCTCCTCCTTCAATCATTATATGTCATGGGGTTGTCATATTAGTAGAGCCCTGCTAGGCAAATATATTCTAAAAACTAGAAACAAAAGTTCCTTCGGAAGTCATCCCTATAGTAAGAAGCAATGAAACTACTGAAGCTGTTAGCGAAAATCCTTTGGATTTGTCAAGCCATTTAACTATGCTATTCATATGAACTTTGGTATATTTTAGCTACTTAATTCTTTCGTTCACCTTTTTTCATTTAAATCGATAAAAGGTCCTCAAGTATTAGCGAAATAAATGTAAATTTGTTGTTTCGTTGATAAAGCCAGAAAAGGAAATAATTAACTACGTAGAAGATAGACTGCAATTTAACTATGAAAAGCTCCCTTAATCAGCATATCAAAACGAAACAATGAGAATGTCAATAGTAAAAAACAATGCGGGAATAAAGGGCGGAAGAAATCGCTCCGATCAAATGTCTAAATCAATGTGATGAACGCTCAGATAGAAAGTATAATATAATTCAAATCATTGAAGACTAGCAATCTGTGTCGTCGTCTTCTATTCCAATAAAGACATGCCAGTTTTAATCCATCTATCAAGAGTCTGACCATCTCGTGTTGGAGGATAAAACCAAAAGTGGTCTTGAAGAAAGAGACAGGCGTTTTGACACTAAATATAATGCTGAATGTGATAGTGGGATTATCTATGATGTGGGAGGAACGGAACATAGAGTGGGTATTCGGTGGTTTTTTCCGCAATCAAAATTTACATTGGACGAGTCAGGTTCGCTGAAGGGATCAATGAACGCTATCTGGCTTTTAGAAAAATCACCTGTCCAGACGACCAATTCTAGAGATAAAGGTAATGGAGATTGTTATCGAAATAGCTGTGGTTGATCATAGACCTTGAGCGTGACGAACAAGAGTACATGCCTTATCTCCCCCCACGGTTTTAATAGTCTCGCTTGTACTTTATCTGAACATCTCTGATGGTTTGAGGCATTTTGTTTGGTAGCGTGTGATAGGGAATACCAAGAAAAAGATACTGCTAGAAGGCCGCAGTTACAATAATGGCAGACTCAAAGGAAAAGAGTGGACTACTGCACTTTGGTTTCTCTTTTCCAATCAATTGACTTACGTAACTGTTTGTAGACTGAATTCATCCATTATTTGATTGTCTGGAGGCTTACCATTTATTGCTGCCATCTCAGCAGTTATTGTATAATCAGCGCTGTCGTTAAAAAATGAACCTTCAAGATGGTATGCCCCGGTCCCACTGAAGTCCGGCCCGTAAGATCTTGTTTCGTTAGATCCTTTTATCAACTCTAGGGGCAGTTGTGTACCCGTAGTAGCAAAGATTCGTGAAAAGACTTTGTTATCCACATTAGTACCATCCTTGTACATAGTGATATTGTACGCAACTGGTGTGAAACTGTCTAATGGTATTGTCGTTGGTGTGAAATCAAGCAGCGTTCTAAAGTCTTTGGTAAGATTCCAGATGGGACCTGTCCCATATCCCAATTCAAAATTATCGCCTCCTGCCAACGCCCCACTTACAGACACTGCCGCAACTCTCCAAGGATGAATTATACAGTGATAAGCAAAATCTCCTGCCCTGTCAAATGTATACTGATAGACACCAGGTGCGGTTGCCGGCATAACTCCTGAGTTAAACATGCTTCCAGCGTCTGAAGCGCCAGGTAATCCGCTAGTCACTGTGTGTGGCTGGCCAGCATCATTGTTGAACCATGCTACATTAGTACCTACAGGGACAGCGATTGCAGGAGGATAATAATGAAATGCACTTTCTCTTTGTGCTGCGCCTGGTACTATACTTACCGCATATGTTGGCCATTCCGCATCCTGCATTGAGTACATACTCCCAAGCTGTGCAGATACATTGGCGATCGTTATAAATCCTGTAGAAATAACTACTGCCGAAATGAGTACTACAGTAGACAGTCTGTTGTTATGCAATAGTTATTTATCATCCATCTTTGATATAAGTTTTTTTTGTTAATGATGCGTTGACTAACTGATAACGGCTAAACGAGCTATATGAAAGTGTGAAGTAGGCTAAATTGTAGTAGTCGAAGTTCTTTTGGCACCGTACTATTTTATTGAATATGTAGTGCCTTGCAGTGCAAGGCAGTGCATATGCTGCTTGGCTTCAAGAGCGCCTGCAAACAAATAGTCCCAAAAGTTAATCCTACTTTAATCGCAGATATTATTGAGCGACAACAAGAGAATCCGGAACCAATATACATGTTGGAAGTATTTACTAAAGCTGGCGTAGATTCTGAAAAAATTAGAAATCTAATCCTCGAAAAGGTAGGGGTCACACCTGAATTATATGATAATGGTACTCATTATGTTACAAATCAAAAATTAACATTGGAAATGCTTAAGGAGATCTCAGATTATGATGACGTAGTGGCAGTTGAAGGTGATTATACAGAAGCAATAACAGGATTAGGCCCTTCGCATAGCTGGGATGAAGTTAGAGCAAGGATAGGAGATAAGGATAGTTATAAGTACCAATATTGAGTACCTTGAATGGAGTAGGCCGAGAAAATCACATCATATAACCTAGTATTGATAGAATCTAATGATGACTGAGATTTCCCTGACTACAGAAATAGATCTACTTTTACCTTCTTTCTGTCTTTCAAAATGAAAATAATATTGTTTCCTGTTATTTCTGTATTGTCGATCAGTTATGAAGATGTCTTGTAATAATACATAATATTTGTGTTTTATTCAGATAATATGATCCATTCTGGAGTACGAATCTTTCTTTTCACGTCAGCATAGGTATGTGGCTTTATATCAAGTATAGGAATACCATTTGCAGCATCAAGTCCTTTTACTTTGACAACATTACGGCGCCTCTCTAACAACTTTACAACCGTGACGCCAATTGGATTTAGACGATACGGAGACCTTGTCGCAAAAAGGCCTACCTTTGCAATTTCTTTTCTTCCCCGAGGGTGGATTTTAAGCCCCCCCCTGGTACGTCCAACCTTGTGCATATGAAATATTACGTTCAAGTGCGAGTATGATTTTATTCTATCGAGAGCAGAACTAAATCTACTATTTATCATTAGACTAGATACTCTTACTGCATGCTTTGTGAAATGTATTCCAATATCATTTTCCCCAAGATTTGTACCAACCCCTCTGCTTCGCATTGTACTAATATACTCCATATAAGTAATAGATAATAATCTTTTACAAGTATTTCTCGAACTGACATTTGCTTATACCTTGTACATTTGGCGAAAACTCACGTAGTATATTGGCATGAATGTTTTCCGCTCTGCAGAACCTTACGGTCTCGACTGATTCATCTAAACAAATCTGATTTAGATAAAGATAGCATAGATCATTGGATTTGAGGACCGGGGGGATATCTCCGTAGGACAGAAGGAGCATATTGA
>Ga0190271_10002155_pt1 | contig 11748 bp, 12 predicted proteins | sample Popmic356T_FD_133747 | JGI IMG/M metagenome (GOLD analysis project Ga0190271, IMG submission 133747) | Populus adjacent soil microbial communities from riparian zone of Weber River, Utah, USA - 356 T | ecosystem: Environmental > Terrestrial > Soil > Riparian zone | place: USA: Utah | collected...
ATGGGCTCGGTGCCCAACGTCGGGCTCATGGCCCAGAAGGCCGAGGAGTACGGCTCGCACGACAAGACCTTCGAGATCGCCGCCCCGGGCACCGTCCGGGTCGTCGACCAGGCCGGCACCGTGCTGATCGAGCACCAGGTCGAGGCGGGCGACATCTGGCGGGCGTGCCAGACCAAGGACGCGCCCATCCGTGACTGGGTGAAGCTCGCCGTCACCCGCGCCCGGGCGTCCGGGTCCCCGGCCGTGTTCTGGCTCGATGCCGACCGGGCCCACGACGCCCAGCTCATCGCCAAGATCGACGCCTACCTGCCCGACCACGACACCACCGGGCTGCAGATCGAGGTGCTGGCCCCCGCCGACGCCACCCGGTTCTCGCTCGAGCGCATCCGCCGGGGCGAGGACACCATCTCGGTCACCGGCAACGTGCTGCGCGACTACCTCACCGACCTCTTCCCGATCCTCGAGGTCGGCACCAGCGCCAAGATGCTCTCGATCGTCCCGCTGATGAACGGCGGCGGGCTGTTCGAGACCGGCGCCGGCGGCTCTGCTCCCAAGCACGTCCAGCAGTTCGTGCGCGAGGGCCATCTGCGCTGGGACTCCCTCGGCGAGTTCCTCGCCCTCGCTGCCTCGCTCGAGCACCTCGCGGGCGTGGCCGACAACGCCAGGGCCCAGGTGCTGGCCGACACCCTCGACCGAGCGACGGGTTCGCTGCTCGAGCAGGGCCGGTCCCCGTCGCGCAAGGTCAACGAGCTCGACAACCGGGGCAGCCACTTCTACCTCGCCCTGTACTGGGCCCAGGAGCTGGTGGCGCAGACCGCCGACGCCGAGCTGGCGGCGCGGTTCGGGCCCATCGCCCAGGCGCTCGCCGAGGGCGAGGCGACCATCGTCGACGAGCTCAACGCCGCCCAGGGCGGGGCCGTCGACATCGGGGGCTACTACTTCCCGGACCCGGAACTGGTCGCGGCGGCCATGCGGCCGAGCGCGACCTTCAACCGCATCCTCGGCGAGCTCGCGCCGGCCTGACCCCACTGGTCCCCGGGGCCGTCCGACCCCGGGGACGCCGAGCGAGGCCGACCGGTCCGCGTCGGGCGACCCGGTGCGCGGAGGCGTGGGTGGTCGGCGCTTTTCGGGCGTTCGACAGGGTCCCACTAAGGTCCCAGCCGCAGTCGCGCCCGTGTTCCGCTCTGGAGGATGATCCCCGTGAAGACCCCCGTCCGCGTCGCCGTCACCGGTGCCGCCGGCCAGATCGGCTACAGCCTGCTGTTCCGCATCGCCAGCGGCCAGATGCTCGGGGAGGACCAGCCCGTCATCCTCCACCTCCTCGACATCACGCCTGCGCTCGACGCCCTGCGCGGCGTGGCCATGGAGCTCGACGACTGCGCCTTCCCGCTCCTCGAGGGCATCGTGCAGACCGACGACCCCGACGTGGCCTTCGGCGACGTCAACTACGCCCTGCTCGTCGGGGCCCGGCCCCGCTCCAAGGGGATGGAGCGCAAGGACCTCCTCGAGGCCAACGGCGCCATCTTCACGGTGCAGGGCAAGGCGCTCTCCGACAACGCTGCGACCGACGTGCGCATCCTCGTGGTGGGCAACCCGGCCAACACCAACGCCCTGATCGCCATGAACAACGCGCCGAACATCGACGACGCCCGCTTCACGGCCATGACCCGCCTCGATCACAACCGGGCCATCGCCCAGCTCGCGGCCAAGACCTCGAGCTCGGTGCGCGACATCACCAAGCTCACGATCTGGGGCAACCACTCGGCCACCCAGTACCCCGACATCTTCCACGCCGAGGTCGGCGGCAAGAACGCCGCCGAGCTGGTAGGCGACCAGGCCTGGCTCGAGGGCGAGTTCATCCCCACCGTGCAGCAGCGGGGCGCGGCGATCATCGAGGCCCGCGGCCTGTCGAGCGCGGCGTCAGCGGCCAACGCGGCCATCGACCACGTCCGCACCTGGGCGCTCGGCACCCCCGAGGGCGACTGGGTCTCGATGGCGATCCCGTCCGACGGCAGCTACGGCGTGCCCGAAGGCCTCATCTCGTCGTTCCCGGTCACCACCGCGGGCGGCGAGTACTCGATCGTGCAGGGCCTCGACATCGACGAGTTCTCCCGGGCCCGCATCGACGCCTCGGTGGCCGAGCTGGCCGAGGAGCGCGACGCGGTCACCGAGCTCGGCCTCATCTGAGCCCAGCCACATACGAGCAGCACCCCGGGGCCGGCCGCGAGGCCGGCTCCGTCGCGTTCTGGGTCGACGCCGGTCCAGAGCTGGCGGCTACTTCAGGAACTTCGAGGTGGTGTTGTCGGCCAGCACCTTGCCGCCCGTCTGGCAGGTCGGGCAGTAGTTGACGGTGTACCGCGAGTACTCGACGGAGCGGATCGTGTCGCCGCACACGGGGCAGGCCTCGCCGGTGCGGTGGTACACGGCGCCCACGCGGTCGGCCGACCTGCTCATGGCGTCGCGGCCCCGCTCGACGGTCAGCGACTCGTCGATGCACGACCGGATGGCGTCGAGCAGGCGACCGATCTCGTCGTCGGTGAGCTTGGCGGTGGCGGCGAACGGGGAGATGTGGGCCCGGTGGCAGACCTCGTTGGCGAGGCGCCGGCCGATGCCGGCCAGGCGACGCTGATCGCGGAGGAACCCGTGCACACGCATCGAGGGGCCGGCGAGCGCGCCGCGCAGCGCGGCCTCGTCGAGGGCCCCTGCATCCGGGCCCAGTCCTTCGAGAGGTGGCTGCGACGAGAGGTCGCCCTCGACCACCCACACCCCGGCCCGCTTCTCCTTCGACTGCTCGCTCAGCAGGACCGCCCGCCCGTCGACGAAGCGCCACCGGGCCAGCCCACCGCGCGGCTTCGCCGACTGCTTCTCGTCGGGCTCGAGCCGTCCGCCCTGCATGAGGTGGACCACGAACGTCACCGACGCGAAGCGCACCAGCAGGTACTTGCCGTAGCGGTCGACGGACTCGAGGGGGTGGCCGGTGGCCAGGTCGGGCTCCGGGACGACGGTCTTGAGGGCGGTGAAGGTCAGGGCACGGAAGGCCTCGAGCTCGGCGCCGGCGAACGCGGTGGTCAGCCGCTCGGCCTGGGCCTGCACCTCGGGGAGCTCGGGCATCAGCGGAGCCGAGGGTGGGGTGGGCCGGGGTTCGCCACGTCGCTACCGGGTGGTGGCTGCTCGGAGCGGGGCGAGCTGGTCGTCGAGCGCCTCGAGGGCGGCGCGGTTGGCGAGGAGGGTCGAGGCATCGCCCCCCAGCCGGAGGCGGCCCGCCATGAACGCCGCTTGGGCGCTGAGCCCGCCCTGCTGGATCTCCCACGCGGTGGCCGCGTCGCAGCTGAACGTCACATCGGCCCGGGGGTGGCGCCCCCGCCCGAGATGCGCGGCCCCGTCGCACACGACCACGTACCAGGAGGTCTCCGTGGGTGCCTCGCCCGGGGTCTGGTCGGTCACCACCTGCTGGAGGACGAAGCCGGGCTCGCCGCCGGCAGGCGCCGGAGCGAGCAGCCGGGCGGCCTCGTCGAACCACTCGTCGGACAGGTAGCGGACCACGCCTCGGAGGCTAACCAACGCGGAGGGCGCCGCCAGGTCGTCCTGCGATGAGCCGGATAATCAACTTGTCGACACCATGCCGCGTACTGGTGCCGGGGCCGATCACATAGCCGGGCAACCCTTTCCCGTGTCAAGTTGCCCGTGTCACGGCACTGTGCTCATGATGGGCTCATGGCCAACCGTTCCGCACCACGACCCGGAGATCTCAACGTGCGCCTGATGCGCGTGGCCCGGGCCCACCGCACCATGGCCGCGTCGCTCCTCTCCCAGGTCGGGCTGCACCCGGGCCAGGAGGCCCTCCTCATGGAGCTGTGGGAGGAGGACGGTCGCACGCAGGCCAACCTCGCCGAGGCCCTCGGGGTCGAGCCGCCCACCGTCACCAAGATGCTCCAGCGCATGGAGAACGCCGGGCTGGTCGATCGACGGCCCGACCGGGTCGACCGCCGAGCCATCCGGGTGCACCTCACGCCGAAGGGGCGTCGCCTGAAGACCAAGGTCGACAAGCTGTGGGTCGAGCTCCAGGCCCGCACCGTCGCCGGGCTGTCCGACCGCCAGCAGGCCACCCTTCGCTCGTTGCTCAACTCCCTCGAGGCGAACCTCCGCCCCTGACGGCAGCGGATCGCCTGGTCGGAGCCGTGGGTACGATGCCCACGACAACGCCGATCGAGGGAGGTGGCCCGTGGGGCTGCTGGACAACCTGAAGCAGGGCGCCAACAACCTGGCCCAGTCGGTGAACGACACGGTCGCCAAGGGGCAGCAGTCGATGGACCAGTCGTCGTCGCGCAAGTACGCCGACGCCCTGTTCCGCGACCTGGGTGCGCTGATCTACGCCCGCGACACCGAGCGTGGCGGACCCACCGTCGATGCCGACATCGACCGCCTCACCGCCGACCTCCGGGCCCACGAGGCCCAGGGTGGAGCGGTGGACCTGGCACCGAAGGCCGGGGCGGCTCCCGGAGCGGCGCCGCCTCCGCCCGGGTCCGCCGTCGCGCCTCCGCCGCCGGGTGGGGTCGCCTCGCCGCCTCCGCCGCCGGGTGGGGCTGCGACGCCTCCGCCGCCGCCGGGTGGGGTCGCGACGCCGCCTCCGCCCCCGCCCGCCCCGGCCGGGGGCGCGGTTGCACCGCCTCCGCCGCCCGGCTCGGTGGCTCCGCCACCCCCGCCGGGACCCGCGGGCGCCTGACTCCGGCCACGCGGCTCCTCGAAGCCCCGACGTCGATCACGTCGGGGCTTCGTCGCGCGCGGACACCCTCACCGACACCTCGCCGCTCCGGCCGGGGCGATCAGGCCCGGTGGGGGGGTATCTCCGCCAGGGCGTCGGCCGGATCGGGAGCCTCCAGCTCGTCGTGGATCCCCAGCTCCACGGTCCCGGTGACCACTGGATCGGGCACCGAGCGCAGGGCCCTCCAGCCGAAGTGGCCGCAGAGCAGCGCCGTGACCCCACCGAGGGCGATGGACGCCTGAGGGTTCCACAGCTCGGCGATCCACCCCACGAGCGGACCACCGATGGGCGTCGTCCCGATGACCGCCACCTGGTACAGCGCCATCACGCGGCTGCGCATCGCCGGATCGGCGTGCAACTGCAGGGTCGAGCTGACCAGGGTGCCGAACACCACCTGGGAGGCCCCGACGAGCGCGATCGGGATCACCGCCGCCCTCAGGGTGGGCATGAGGGCCAACAGGAGGGTGACGACCCCGAACACCGTCGCGCTGCGGGTCAGGAGGCGGTGGGTGGGCAGGGCTCGCTGGGCGATGAAGAGCCCGCCGAAGACCGCGCCCACGCTCATCACGCTCTGGAGGAGCCCGAACCCGGCGGCACCCACGTCGTAGGTGTCGGTGGCGAGCAGGGGGAGCAGCACCTGGTGCTCGTAGCTGAAGGTCCCCATGGCGACCATGAGCAGCAGCGGGATGCGCAGGCCGGGTGACGACCAGGCGTGGTGCAGGCCTTCGCGCAGCTGGCCCCGGGCCCGTGCGACCTGAGGCGGCGAGTGCAGCTCGCGGCGGCGCATCGCCAGCAGGGCGCCGAGCGTGAACAGGTAGCTGACCGAGTTGAGGAAGAAGCAGGTCGAGATGTCGAAGCCGGCGATGATCAGCCCGGCGATCGCCGGGCCGATGAGACGGCCGAGGTTGATGGTGAGGGTGTTGAGGCTCACCGCGTTGGTGATCAGCTCTCCGCCCACCATCTCGAGCACGAACGACTGGCGCGCCGGTCCCTCCATCGCCGACACGAGCCGGAGCAACCCGGCGAGGACCATGAGCATCCAGAGCTCGACGCCGCCGGCGGCAACGACCAGACCCAGGACGAACGCCAGGCTCAGGTTGGCGATCTGCGTGCCCACGAGGATGCGCCGCTTGCTCATGCGGTCGGCGATCACGCCGGTGAGCGGGGCGAGGAACAGCGTCGGGATCCACTGGAGCGCGGTGACGATGCCGAGCATGGCGCCGCTGCCGGTGATCTCGAGCACGAGCCAGGCCTGGCCCACGATCTGCATCCACGTCCCGGTGACCGAGACGGCCTGGCCGGTGATGTACAGGCGGAAGTTGCGCACCTGCAGGGCGCGGAAGGTGGTGCGCATCCCGCCGGGGAGGCGGCTCACGGGGGGTTCCTGGGCGCCACCAGGCCTCAGGCCACCTGCGGTCGGAGGGCTGCGGCTCCGTTGTCGGTGCCTGCCGACGGATCGACCAGCTCGCTCGGCTCGGCCGGCTCGGCGTCGGGGACGAGGTGGTGCTCGAGGAGGCCCGTGCTCGGGTCGGGCTCGTGGCGCAGTCGTGCCCACGCCAGCCCGGCGGCGCCGATGGCGGCGAACGCGCCGAGCGCCAGGGCCCAGCGCGGCGACCAGGTCTGGGCGATCCAGCCGACGATCGGGCCCCCGATCGGCGTGGTGCCGACCCACGCCATGCTGAACAGGGCCATCACCCGGCTGCGCATCGCGGAGGCGGAGCTGAGCTGCATCGACGAGTTGGCGAGCGTCGAGAAGGTGATGTTGGCGGCCCCCTGGAAGGGGACGATCACCATGGCCACCAGGTAGGTGGGGGCGACGGACAGCGCGAGGACGATGAGCCCGAACACGGCGGCGGAGCCGGTGAGCATGGCGTTGGTCGGCACGGAGCGCCGCGCCACCCAGATGCCGCCGACGATGGCGCCGGCGCCCAGCATGGTCTGCATGAGCCCGTAGGCGGCCGCATCGACGCCGAACGTGTCGGAGGTGAGCAGGGGGAGGGTGATCTGGAACTCGTAGGTGAAGGTCCCGATGGCGAGCATCATCAGCAGCGGCACCCAGAGGGCGGGTGTGCGCCGCACGTAGCGCAAGCCCTCGGTGAGCTGGCCCTTGGCGCGCTGGGCGCGGGCGCCCTTGTAGAGGCTCCTCGACGAGATCAGCGCCAGGGTCGTCACCGCCGGCACGTAGGTGGCGGCGTTGAGGAGGAAGCAGTAGGGCACCCCTGCGACGGCGATCACCAGCCCGGCGATTGCGGGCCCGAGGAGGCGGCCGACGTTGATGAGCAGGCCGCAGAGGCTCAGGGCGTTGGTGAGGCGCTCCGGGCCGACCAGCTCGCTCACGAAGCTCTGGCGAGCGGGCTGCTCGATCGCCTGGGTGCAACCGAGCATCCCCGCGACGACGAGCACCATCCAGAACGACACGACGTCGGTCAGCACGAGCAGCCCGAGGCCGAGCGCCAGCAGTCCGGCGATCGTCTCCATGGCCAGGATGAGCTTGCGCTTGTCGTAGCGGTCGGCCAGGACCCCGCCCCACGCTCCGAAGAGCAGCAGCGGTGTCCACTGCAGGGCCATGACCAGGCCGAGCATGGTGCCGCTCCCGGTCAGCTCGAGCACCAGCCACGACTGGGCGACCATCTGCATCCAGCTGCCGGTGGTCGACACCAGCTGCCCGAAGAAGAACAGGCGGAAGTTGCGCTCCTCGAGGGCGACGAAGGTGGTGCGCAGCCCGTGGGCGAGGCGGGTCACGTCGGGCCCTCGCGGAAGAGCCGCTCGAGCGCCGGCAGGGCCTGCAACACGGCGCGCAGCTCGTCGTCGGACAGCCCCTCGAGCTGCTGGGCGAGGTAGGCGTCGCGTCGCTGGCGGAGCTTGGCGAGCTCCCTGCGGGCCTGCGGTGTGGCCCGCACGAGGGTCACCCGGCGATCCTCCGGGTCGGGGACGCGCTCGACGCGTCCGCTGACCTCGAGGCCGGCCACGATGCGGCTCATGGTGGGGGACTGCACGTTCTCGCGAGCGGCGAGCTCGCCGATGGTCGTCGTCTTGAAGTAGGCGATGGTCGCCAGCGCCGAGTGCTGCGACGCAGTGAGCCCGGGGGCCTTCTGGCGCAGGCGCCGGGCGAGGCGCACGACCGCCAGGCGGAGTCGGCTGACCAGCTCGGGATCGACCTCGGGTCGCACCTCGGGCGCGCGCTCGGGCTCGTCGCCGCCGCTGTGGGTGTCGCCGTCGGTGAGGGTGTGCGGAGGTGTCATGGTTCGGTCCAGCCGTCAAGATCCGTAGCAATGCTACGCGTGTGCGCGCCGGACCGGAAATCGTGGGCAGTGGCCACCAGGGCCGAGTGTGGGTCGCCCCCGCGGACGGGGCATGCTCGGGTGATGGGCGAACGCCGCGCCACGCCGAACGCCGCGGACGAGCGACGACACGCGCCCGAGGCGCGGCAGGCGCCCACGTTCGTCGAGATCTGGAGCTTCGCCGCCCACGCGACACCGATCGCCCCCGCGGTCGAGGTGGAGCTCGGCCTGCGACCTGCGGTGGACGACGCCTGGTTCTCGGCGCTGTTGATCCTCCCCGAGGTGGCGGTCGTGGTGCTCGAGCTGCACCTCGGGTCGGTGCGGGCGCCCGGTCTCGAACTGCGCACCTCGGGGCTCTGGGCCGATCACGTCGTCGAGGAGCCCCTGCGGCGGTGGAGCCTCGGGCTCGAGGCGTTCGGCCTGGCGTTCCCGGTCGCCGAGCTCTCGGCGCTCGACCTCGGCGACCCCGACATCCGGGGCGAGCGCGTCCCCGTGGGCTGGGACCTCGAGTGGGAGCACGACGCGCTCCCGGGCTGGTACGACACACCGTCGGGGGTGTCGGCCTACGGCGGGCCCGCCCGGGTGCACGGCGAGGTCCTCGTCGGCGTCGACGCGTTCGAGGTCGACGTCGTCGGCCATCGGGCCCACCGATGGGGACCGGGCGTCCGCTCGAGCACCGGCGCGCCGAGCCCGGGATCCGGCTGAGGGACCCGTCGCCCCGGACCGCCCGGAGCAGACTGGACCGGTGCGCCACGACATCCCCCTGCTCGAGTTCGACCCCGACCCGACGGCGATCCTGGAGCCGACGGCCACGGTGGGGCGACGCCCGCAGCTCCCCGAGCGGGTCGTCATGTGCTTCTACGCCGAGATCGTCGACGCCCTCCCGGACGAAGCCGAGCGCGTCGGGTCGTTGAAGGCGGCCCACGGCACCCATCCGATCTGGCGCCTGCACCGACACGGGCACGACGTCGCCGTGTTCCACCCCGGGGTCGGTGCGCCCCTGTGCGCGGCGTTCCTCGAGGAGGCCATCGCCATGGGCGCCCGGCGCATCGTCGCCTGCGGCGGGTCGGGCGCGCTCACCGACACGCTCGGCCCGGGAGACCTGGTGGTACCCACCAGCGCCGTGCGCGACGAGGGCACGTCGTTCCACTACCTGCCTCCCTCGCGAGAGGTCGCGGCCGACCCCGCCGGGGTGGCGACAGCCGTGGCGCTGCTCGAGGAGCGCGGGGTGCCGTTCGTGGCCGGCAAGGTCTGGACGACCGACGCCCTCTACCGCGAGACGCGCGCCCGGGTCGAGGCCCGGCGCCGCGAGGGCTGCCTGGTGGTCGACATGGAGGCGTCGGCGTTCTTCGCCGTCGCCCGCTTCCGAGGAGTGCGCTTCGCCCAGCTGCTCTACAGCGGCGACGACCTGAGCGGGGGCACCTGGGACGAGAGGAGCTGGACGGTGTCGCCGTCGCGGGCGCGCACCTTCGATCTGGCGATCGAGCTCGCCACCCGCCTCTGACCGCTCGGAGACCCGTCCGGCCGGGCTGACGAGGCTGTGTCACGGGTGCCGGGAACGGGGGTGCGCCTGCGTAGCCTCGGCCGGTGCTTGCTGCGATCACCACCACCGTCCTCGCCATCGGCATCGACCCTCAGAGGCTCATCGAGAGCGTCGGGCTCATCGGCCTGTGGGCGGTGGTCTTCGCCGAGTCCGGCGTCCTGCTCGGGTTCTTCCTCCCCGGCGACTCGCTGTTGTTCGCCGCTGGCCTGCTCACCAACGGCGTCGTGCTCCGAGAGGGCCAGGATCCCTTCACCCTCGCCGGCGGGCACGTGTGGTTGGTGGCGCTCGGGTGCGCCGCTGCCGCGGTGGCGGGCGACCAGGTCGGCTACGCGTTCGGCAAGAAGATGGGCCCCTCGCTCATGAAGCGTGAGCAGTCCCGGTTCCTCAAGCCCGAGTACTTCCTCAAGGCGGAGGTGTTCTTCGCCCGTCACGGAGCCAAGGCCATCGTCATGGCGCGGTTCGTGCCGATCGTGCGCACCTTCTGCCCGGTGATCGCCGGCACCTCGAACATGCACTACCGCACGTTCGTGAAGTTCAACGTCATCGGCGGGGTGGTCTGGTCGGTGGGCTTCGTCCTGCTCGGCTACTTCCTGGGCCGGGCCTTCCCCGGGATCGGCGACAACCTCGAGATCGCCATCGTGATCATCGTCGCCTTCTCCCTCCTCCCGATCGGCATCGAGGTCCTGCGCCACCGCCGGGCGCCGTCGGTCGACGAGCACTGACGCGACCGGCTCGCTCCCGGCCACCCGAGCCCGGACGCGACAGGAGCCGGACCACTCGGCCCGGCTCCCTCGTGATCGGCTGCGGTGGGCCCGAGCTCAGGCCTGGCCGAGCAGCTTGCGGTTCTTGAACTTGGCCTTGAGGTAGTCGCGGTTCATCAAGGCGATGAAGTCGATCGGGATCTCCTTCGGGCACGCCTCCTGGCACTCGCCGTAGTTCGTGCAGGACCCGAAGAACATCTCCATGGTCTCGACCATGTCCTCGGTGCGCTTCCAGCGCTCGGCCTGACCCTGGGGGAGCAGGTTGAGGTGGGCGAGCTTGGCCGAGGTGAACAGCTGGCCGGCACCGTTGGGGCAGGCGGCGACGCAGGCCCCGCAGCCGATGCAGGACGCCGCGTCCATGGCGGTGTCGACGGCGGGCTTGGGGACGAGGATCTCGTTGGCGTCGCGCGGTGCGCCGGTGTCGGCGCTGATGAAGCCGCCCGACTCGATGATGGCGTCGAACGAGCTGCGGTCGACCACCAGGTCCTTGATGACCGGGAAGGCGGCGGCGCGAAACGGCTCGATGGTGACCGTCTCGCCGTCGTGGAACTTGCGCATGTGCAGCTGGCAGGTGGCGGTGCCCCTCTGGGGACCGTGCGCCTGGCCGTTGATCATCAGGCCGCAGGTGCCACAGATGCCTTCACGGCAGTCGCTGTCGAAGGTGATCGGCTCGTAGCCGTCCTCGATCAGGTTCTCGTTGACGACGTCGAGCATCTCGAGGAAGGACATCTCGTCCTTCACGTCGGTGGCCTGGTAGGTCTCGAAGTGGCCGGGGTCGCTCGGGCCGTCCTGGCGCCAGACCTTGAGGGTGAGGTTCACGGGTGTGGATCTCCAGTGGTGCCGGCGCCGCTACTTGTAGCTGCGCTGCGTCGGACGGACGTACTCGAACTCCAGGGCTTCCTTGTGCAGCGCCTGCGGGGTGTCGGCTCCCTGCCACTCCCACGCGCCGACGAACGAGAAGTTGTCGTCGTCACGCTGCGCCTCGCCCTCGTCGGTCTGGTGCTCGACCCGGAAGTGCCCGCCGCACGACTCTTCGCGCATGAGGGCGTCGCGGCACATCAGCTCGCCGAGATCGAAGAAGTCGGCCACGCGGTTGACCTTCTCGAGCGACTGGTTCATGCCGCCCGGGTCGCCGAGCACGCGGACGTTCTTGCGGAACTCCTCGCGCAGCGCCGGGATCTCGCCGAGGGCCTTCTCGAGGCCGGTCTTGTCGCGAGCCATGCCGCAGTAGTCCCACACGAGCTTGCCCAGCTCGCGGTGGTAGTGCTCGGGCGACTTGGTGCCGCCGACCGAGACCCACCGGTGCACCTCGTCGCGGATCTCGCCCTCGGCCTGGGCGAACACCGGGTCGTCGGTGGACACCGGGGTCTGGCCGAGGAGGCCGGCGAGGTAGTCGCCCAC
>Ga0190271_10002156_pt1 | contig 11746 bp, 10 predicted proteins | sample Popmic356T_FD_133747 | JGI IMG/M metagenome (GOLD analysis project Ga0190271, IMG submission 133747) | Populus adjacent soil microbial communities from riparian zone of Weber River, Utah, USA - 356 T | ecosystem: Environmental > Terrestrial > Soil > Riparian zone | place: USA: Utah | collected...
AGGTAATCGAGCTCCAGCTGCGGCCGTTGCGGATCGGAGAAGCGGCGGCGCAGTTCCTCGAGAATGCGGCGTACGCGCTGCACGTCGATCTCGCCGGGAATCCTGACGCTGGTGTCGTCGCTGAATTCACGGCCGCGCAACGGCCGTCCGAGCGGATCCGCATTGGGACCGCTGTTCTGCTGCCGCCCGACGCGGTTTGACGGGCCGTTGTCGTTCGGATTGCCGTCACCCGGCCCGTTCTGCAGTTGCTGCGCCAGATTCTGCGCGCCGCGCCGCAGCGCTTCCAGCGCACGGCCTTGCGACCCCGTCGCCCCGTCTGCGTTGCCGTCACCCAGCTGGTCGCCGGCGTCACCCATTGCGCTGTCGGCATCGCCGAGCGGATCGCCATCGCCACCCGGCTGGCCCTGTCCGGGCGAGGCGTGTTCGCCCTCCTGACCTGGCTGGCCCTTCTGACGCATGCCCTGCTTGGCCAGTTGATCCAGCAGCGACTGCAGGCGATCGCGCAGGGCCTGCTGGTCCTGTTGCAGGTCGCCCATGCCCTTCTGGTTCGGTTCGCCACGCTGGCCGCGCTGCGACCGACGCGAATCCTGACCTTCCTTGAAGGTCTTGTCGCGCAACTGCTGCTGCTTGCGGATCACGTCGCCGAGTTCGTTCAGCGCCTGTTCCATGTCGTCGCCGCCCTGGCCGGGCTGCGCCATCTGCAGGTTCTCGAGCATCTGCTGCAGCTGGTCGAGCAGTTGCTTGGCGGCGTCCTTGTCGCCGGACTTGGACAGCCGCTCCATGCGGTCGATCATGTTGCGCAGGTCGTCCTGCCGCAGCATGCGGGTGTTGGGATCGAGCGGGCGCGCCAGTTGCTGCGGATTGTTTTTCAGCTGCTCGGCGAGCTGGCGCATGAAGTTGTCCAGCGCCGCGCGCAGTTGATCGGTCAGCTTCTTGATCTCTTCGTCCGTCGCGCCGCGTTCCAGCGCCTGCCGCAGCGCCTCCTGCGCCGCACGCAGGGCGCGCTCGACATCGCTGATGTTGCCGTCCTCGATGGTGACGGCAAGCGCCCACATGTTGCCGACGACTTCCTTCAGCTCCTCGTCGGTCCTGGCACGGTTGACCTGCTCGTAGATCGTGCGCATGCCGAGATAGTGGCCAAGCTCCGGCGTGAACAGCTCAGGCTCGATCATGAAGGCGTCCAGCGCCTCCTTGAGGTCATCCCGCCGGTTGGCGTCGAGCGCGAGCGTGCGCCGCTGTTCCACCAGCGCTCGCGCCAGCGGCTTGACGAACAGCCTTTCGGGCATCTTCATCTCGAAGGGCGCGCTTGTGCCTTCGTTTCCGGCTTCGTCCTTGGCCCGCAGCGTCAGCGTGACGTCGGCGCCGGAATAGGGATGTTCAGTTAGATCCTTGACCGTCTGGCCGACCCCGTTGCGCGTCCGCGCATTGGGCAGCACCAGCGGGAAATCCGGCGGCGTGAACAATGGACGCGCGCCTGCGTCAACGTTGCGCGCGGCAAAGGTCGCATGCGCTTCGGTCACGCCATAGTCGTCTTCGAGCTTGTAGGACATCAACAGCGAGCCGCGCGCCTGCCTCTCCGGGTCCTTCGCCAACGAAATCGCCGGCCCCTTGTCGGGCAACGCCGCGAACCGCCATTGCGGCAGTCCGGACGGGCTGCGCACCTGCGCGACACCGTCAGCCGCAATCGTAAAGCGCTTTTCCTCGGTACCGACCGGTGGTGGTTTGTCGGCGGCTGCGGCTTCGGCAATTCCGCCGCTGATGACGACATCAAGCCGTCCGCCGCTGGCGCGAACGACAAGGGTGCTGCCGGCGGGGACCTGCAGCGTTGAGTTGTCCGGCGGCGGCGCATTCGGATTATTTGCAGCAGCGGAGAGAATGATCGGCGGCCGGCCGGTGTACGGCGGCGGCGCGACCCAGGCATCGAGCCGGACATTCGCCGTGGCGAGCACACCCTTGAAGTCGAATGCGGCGAGCACGCGCGCGCGGCGGTCCTCACCGGCTGCAATCGCGGTCGCCAGCAGCAGCACAACGGCCAGCGCCCGCAAGGCCCAAGGGTCATGGATCGCCAGCCGCGGCGACGGCAGGCCGGCCCTGATGTTCTTGATCGACGCAAGCGTGCGTTCGCGCTGCACGCGCCACAACGTCAACGCGACGGGATCTTGCGAGACCAGCGTGTCGGTCAACGCAGTCGCCGGGCGGTGGCGGATACCGGTGCCGCGGTCGAGGCGTGTGAGCGCCTCGTTGCGGTTGGGCCAGCGGAACCAGACCAGCGGGACAAGCGAAGCAAGCGCAAGCAGCCCGAACAGGGCGAGGCCAACGGCGCGGCCTGCCGACGGCAGGAACAGCCAGAGCCCGGCCCACGACAGCGCAAGAAAAAATCCGCCGACGGTCAGAAGCCGCGCCAGCGTCGGCCAGATCCGCTCCCAGGCGATGGCCCATTTTGCGCGCTGCAGCGCCTGCTCAAGCTGAAGCCTGGCCAGCGGATCGGCGGTCGCGTGCGTCTTGGGAGGTTCCGAACGGCTGTCCAACGTCGTCTCCTGCTCGCCCGAATGGTCGCCCGATTCAGAGCCTATCACGGCGGCGTCAGTGAGGCACGGCTCCCGCAGCGCAACCCACATCCGAGGCAAGCTTACCGCCAATTCCGACCTTCGGAACGTTTTTCATTCGCCGATCAATGCCTTAGCTTCACGAATGCGTGACGGCGGACGCAAGATTTACTAGCCTCAAGCCGGCTCAAAGAAAGAGGATGCGTCATGGACAAGGAAACTTTCGACAAAGGCGTGGAGGTTCGCACCGCGGTGCTCGGCAAGCAGTATGTCGAGAACGCCCTGAAGAACGTCGACGACTTCAATCGTCCGTTCCAGGAACTGGTCACCGAATATTGCTGGGGCGCGGTCTGGGGTCGCGACGAGCTGCCGCGCAAGACCCGCAGCATGCTCAACATTGCCATGATCGCCGTGCTGAACCGGCCGCATGAGCTGAAGCTGCACATCAAGGGCGCGCTGACCAATGGCGTCAGCAAGGACGAGATCCGCGAAATCCTGATGCAGGTCGCGATCTATGCCGGCGTGCCGGCGGCAGTGGACAGCTTCCGCCTGGCGCGCGAAGCCTTCGTCGAACTCGACAAGAAATAAGAGCGAACACGCAAGCGGGAACGCATCATGGAAATCGGATTCATCGGGCTCGGGAAAATGGGCTTCCCGATGGCCCGCCGCCTGGTCGAGGCCGGGCATCAGCTCGTCGTCTACGACAGCCGCCGCGAGGCGATGGACAAGCTGGCTGCACTCGGAGCACAGGCGGCAACATCCGCGAAGGACGTCGCCGATCGCACCGAAACCGTGCTGGCAAGCCTGCCGTCACTGCAGATTTCACTGGACGTCGCCACCGGCAAGGACGGCGTGATCGAGGGCAAGCGCGTCAAGCGGCTGGTCGATCTGTCGACGACGGGATCGCAGATGGCGATCCGCATCCATGGTCTGTTGGCCAAGAAAAACATCATTCAGATCGACAGCCCGGTGAGCGGCGGCGTCGGCGGCGCCGAGAAGGGCACGCTGGCGGTGATGGTGTCGGGGCCACGCAGAGAGTTCGATCTGCTGAAGCCTGCGCTCGACGTGATCGGCAAGGTCTTCTTCATCTCCGAGAAGCCGGGTGCCGGCCAGACCATGAAGCTTGCCAACAACTACCTGTCCGCCACCGCCCTCGTTGCCACCTCCGAAGCGGTGGTGATGGGCGTGAAGGCCGGGCTCGATCCGGCGGTGATGATCGACGTCATCAACGCAGGTTCCGGCATGAACACGGCAAGCCGCGACAAGTTTCCGAAATCGGTGCTGCCGCGCACCTTCGACTTCGGCTTCGCCACCGGCTTGATGGTCAAGGATGTCCGGCTCTGCCTCGAAGAAATGAAAACCATGGGCCTGTCGATGGAAGTCGCGGAAGCCGTCGGCCGGCTCTGGGAAACTGTGATCCAGGAAATGGGGCCGGATTCCGATTTCACCTCTGCGATCAAGCCGATCGAGAAGGCCGCAGGTGTCGAGGTCGGCGGCAAGCCGCCGCAAGGCCTGTCGAAGTAAGGGGGCAACGATGAGCGATACCTACGAAGTCTATGCGGTGAAATACGCCCATCACGGCCCACGCACGGCGGCGATGAACTTCATCGATGGCGATCCCCACCAGAGTTCGCACGACCTCGATTTCTACGTTTGGGCGGTGACCAACAAGGAGCGAACCATCATCGTCGACACCGGCTTCGACGAGGCGATGGCGAAGAAGCGCGATCGTGCGATCCTGAAACCGGTCGCGGAAGCGCTGAAGACCGCGGGTATCGCCCCGGACAAGGTCAGCGACGTGATTATCACGCACCTGCACTACGACCACTCCGGCAACTACGACGCGTTTCCGAACGCCCGCTATCACCTGCAGGACTGCGAAATGGATTTCGCCACCGGCCGCTGCATGTGCGACGACAAGATGCGCCTCGCGTTCGAAGCGGACGACGTCACCGCGTTGGTGCGCAAGGTCTATGCCGGCCGCGTGACCTATCACGACGGCGAAGACCAGGTTGCGCCCGGCGTCACCGTGCATCACATCGGCGGCCATTCGAAGGGCCTGCAGGCGGTGCGCGTGAAGACGGCGCGCGGCAATGTCGTGCTCGCTTCCGACGCGATCCATCTTTACGACCATCTCGACCAGAACAAGGTGTTTCCGATCACCTACAATGCGGACGATGCGGTGAAGGGCTACGCCAAGCTGAAGGCGCTGGCACCGTCGGTGAAGCACATCATCCCGGGCCACGATCCGAAGGTGCTGCAAATCTATCCAGCGCCGAACGCCGCGCTGCAAGGCTGGGTGGCGAAGCTCGACGTGGAGCCGAGCGCATAGCACCAGCGTCATGCGCGGGCTTGACCCGCGCATCCATCTCAAGAACTAGGGCTTCATTCATAACGATGGATTGCCGGGTCATAGGCGAACGAAGTGACGCCGTTCCTTAGAACGGCTATGCCCGGCAATGACGTCCAGAGAAACTGACGGGAGAAACCATGGGCAAGCTCGACGGCAAGGTTGCAATCGTTACAGGCGGCGCGCGCGGACTGGGCCGTGCCTATGCGCGCAGGCTGGCATCGCTCGGCGCGAAGATCGCGCTCTGCGACCTCAATCTGAAATCGTACGAAGAATTCGAGCTTGAGGCGAAGGACATGACCGGCGAGAGCACGGTCGCGGAGATCGAGGCCGGTGGTGGCAGCGCCCTCGGCTACCAGCTGGACGTCACCGACCGCGCGGCGGTCGACGCCATGGTCGCCGACGTCAAGAAGAAGTGGGGTCGCATCGACATTCTCGTTTGCAACGCCGGCGGTGGCCGTGGCAAGCCGGTCGATACCAAGGCGTCCACGCTCGAGTCGCCGCTGTTGCATCTCGTGGTCGGCATGAATCTCTATGGCACCGTCTACTTCGTCAACGCGGTGGCGCCGCACATGAAGGAGCAGAAGTCGGGCCGTATCGTCACGGTCAGCTCGACCGCGGGCTTGAGCCCATCGAACGACGGCGGCTATGCGCATTACGGCGCAGCAAAGGCAGCGATCGCCCACTACACGCGCTATCTGGCGCAGGAGCTCGGACCGTTCGGCATCACCGCGAACTGCATCGCGCCGGGCTCGATCGCCACCGGACGCATCATGGCGGTCGTCATCCCCGGCGGCGCCGGCGCCAACCGTGATCCTGCCCGGCGCATCGCGCTGCGTCGCCAGGGCACCGTGGACGATTGCGCAAAGGTCGTCGAATTCCTCTGCACGGATTTGTCGGACTACGTCACCGGCCAGGTGATCGCGATCGACGGCGGCATGCTGCGCTAGGCGAGCGGGCCACTCAACTGGACGTCTTGCGTCTCCAGCATTATGTTTCGAAAGGCGCCCGGCTTGGGCGCCTTTTTCGTGACGATGCGGGAGATTGCCCATGGATCGCTGGCTCAAGGCGGCGCTCGACTATGTTCCGCACTATCTCGGCTACCAGGTGCGCATGCAGCATCACCCGGGCTGCGTTATCGCCGTCGTCCACCGCAACAAGTTGATCGCCGAACATGCGTTCGGCGCCGCCAATCTTGCAACCGGCGAGGCAATGACACCGCGGCACCGCTTTCGCGTCGCCTCGCACTCCAAGAGCTTTACGGCAGCGGGCTTGCTGAAACTGCGCGAGCAGGGCAAGTTGCACCTCGACGCGCGCGTCGGCGATTATGTCGGCGGTCTGAACGCAAAGAGCGCGCGGGCACGCATCGGCCAGTTGCTGTCGCACAGCGCGGGCTTTGTGCGCGACGGGCTGGACAGCGGCTACTTCCTGGACCGGCGGGAATTCTTCAACGAGCGCGAACTGCTCGCCGACCTGCAGACCCTGCCGCCCGCGATCGAGCCCGGCACCCGCTTCAAATATTCGAACCATGGCTACGCTCTGCTCGGACAGGTGATCGTCAAGATCTCCGGCGAGCCCTACAACACCTGGATCAAACGTGAGGTCATCGACGCAGCAGGCCTTGCCGAGACCGCACCCGATATGCCGATCGACCGGCGGGCATCGCTCGCCAGCGGCCACACCGGCGAGTATCCGCTCGGCCGCCGCGCCGTCATTCCGGGCAAGATGCTGGCACACGCGATGGCGCCGGCGACCGGCTTCGTCAGCACCGCTGCCGATCTCGCGCGGTTCTTCAATCAGCTGTCGCCGGCGTCGCGACGAAGCATCCTGTCGGCCGAGACCCGGCGTGACATGACGCGCCGGCACTGGCGCAATCCGGACACGACACTGGAAGGTTACTATGGGCTCGGCACCATCAGCGGCAGCGTGGACGGCTGGATCTGGTTCGGCCACTCCGGTGCGATGCCAGGTTACATCACACGCACGGCGACGCTGGTGGAGCCGGACGTCACCGTGTCGATCCTGACGAATGCAATCGACGGCTGGGCCGGGTTCTGGATGGACGGAGTGTTCAGCATCCTGCGCGCGTTCGAGAAGAGCGGCACACCCGAGGCGCGCGTGCGCGACTGGACCGGCCGCTGGACCAGCATGTGGCGGGCGATCGATCTGGTACCGATGGGAAACAAGGTCGTTCTCAGCATTCCTTCGGCGCTGTTTCCTTTCGCCAACACCGGAGAACTACGCGTCGCCAAGCGCGACGCTGCACATATCAGTCGTGCGGAAGGTTTCGGCAGCTTTGGCGAGCCGGTCAGGCGCGTGCGCAAGCGCGGCAAGGTTGCGGAGGTCTGGCTCGGATCGACCAAATGCATCCCCGAGACGGAGCTCGGCAAGGAGATCAAGTCACGCTACCGGCTCGGCCGACGGAATTAGTGTCGGCCTCACATCAGTTCGACAACCACGGCGCCGGCTGGTCGAGCGCGATGATGTCCTCGACCTCGACGCGCGGCCGCACCACCGCGTAGCGGTCGTCCTTCACCAGCACCTCGGGCGCGAGCGCACGCGTGTTGTAGGTGCCGGACTGCACGGCGCCATAGGCCCCTGCGCTCATGATCGCCAGCAGGTCGCCTTCCTTCGGCTCGGGCAGCGTGCGGGCCTTGGCCATGTAGTCGCTGCTCTCGCAGATCGGGCCGACGATGTCGGCGACGAGCGACGGCGTGCCGGGTGCCGGCTGCTTCACCGGCCAGATGTCGTGATAGGCCTCGTAAAGCGTCGGCCGCACCAGATCGTTCATCGCCGCGTCGATGATGACGAAGTTCTTTGCATCGCCCGGCTTCATGTAAAGCACGCGCGTGACAAGGATGCCGGCGTTGCCGACCAGCATCCGCCCGGGCTCGAACAGCAGTGTGCAGCCGAGCCCCTTTGTTGCGCGTTTGACCACCTCGGCATACGCCTTTGGATCCGGCGGAGCTTCTTCATCCGCGCGATAGGGGATGCCGAGACCGCCGCCAAAATCGATGTGCGAGATCATGTGCCCGTCGGCGCGCAACACGCCGACGAAATCCACCAGCACCTTGAATGCCTCGCCGAGCGGACCGAGATCGGTGATCTGGCTGCCGATGTGCATATCGACGCCGGTGACATGGATGTTCGGCAGCTTCGCCGCGCGCGCATACACCTCGCGGGCCCGCACCAGCGGCACGCCGAACTTGTTATCGTACTTGCCGGTCGAAATCTTCGCATGCGTCTTCGCATCGACGTCGGGATTGACGCGCAACGAGACGCGTGCGGTGCGGCCCTCGTTCGCCGCCAGATGCGACAGCAATTCCAGTTCGCTCTCGGATTCGACGTTAATCGACAGAATGCCGGCTTCCAGCGCCATCCGCAGCTCCGACGCGGTCTTGCCGACGCCGGAAAAGAGAATCTTGTCCACAGGGATGCCGGCGGCCAGCGCGCGCTTCAGTTCGCCGCCGGAGACGACGTCTGCGCCGGCGCCGAGCTTCGCGAATGTCTTCAGCACCGACTGGTTGGAATTCGCCTTCATTGCGTAGCAGATGACGGCGTCGACATCTGCGAAGGCCTCCGCGAACACGCGATAGTGCCGCTCCAGTGTCGCGGTTGAATAACAATAGAACGGCGTGCCGACGGTGCGGGCGAGCGCGGTGAGATTCACCGCCTCGGCGTACAGTTCGCCGTCGCGGTAGTCGAAGTGATGCATGGCTCGTTTCGGGTTAGATCAAGGGCTTCAGTCGAGGATGGCGTCGATCGGAAGCCGACGTTTCTGCCCCGGCGGCGCGGCGATCGGCTCTTCCTCATTCGGGTCGAAAAGCCCGAGATTGGAGCGCGGCGGCGGCGCGGGCTGGCCCGGCTCAGCAGGTAGCGCGGAGGCCCGCGGCGGCGGGTCGAGGTTGCTCTTGCGGCCGCACCCGGCAAGCGTAAACGCCAGCAGTGCCGCAGCAACGAGCGCGACCTTTCCGGACCCTTCGATCAAATGCACGCCAAACGTCCCCAAATCGTCACCGCACCATACAAAGTCCGCCGCAGCATGGCGAGGCCTTGACGGCGCCTGCAGTTCAACCTTCAACCCGAAATCGCGTCATTTTGCAGGCGCTTGAGCCAACTTTCGGCCTGCTCACGCACATTTTTGGGCGCTGTGCCGCCATAGCTCGTCCGGCTTGCGACCGAACTCCTGACCGACAACGCCGCAAGCGCATCCGCCGTGATCCGCGGTTCGATCGCCTGCATCGCGGCAAGCGGGAGCTGATCGAGCGCGACGCCCGTCTCCGAGGCCTTCGCGACGATCCGGCCGGTCACATGATGCGCTTCGCGGAACGGCATCTTCAGCGTCCGCACCAGCCAGTCGGCGAGATCTGTCGCGGTCGCATAGCCGTCGCCGGCGGCCCTCTCCATCCGCGCCTTGTCGGCGACGAGATCGCGCACCATGCCGGTCATCGCATTGATGGCGAGCGACAGCGCGGCGAATGCATCCATCGCGCCTTCCTTGTCCTCCTGCATGTCCTTTTGATAGGTCAGCGGCAATCCCTTCATCACGATCAGCAACGCGGTCAGCGCGCCGATGATGCGTCCGGTCTTCGCACGCACAAGCTCGGCCGCGTCCGGATTGCGCTTCTGCGGCATGATCGAGGAGCCGGTGGTGAATTTGTCGGACAGTTTGACGAGCCCGACCAATGGCGACGTCCACAGCACGATCTCTTCGGCAAAGCGCGACAGGTGCACCGAGGTAATCGACGCAGCCGACAGCGCTTCCAGCACGAAGTCGCGATCGGCCACGGCGTCGAGCGAGTTGGCCGCCGGCCGGTCGAAGCCTAGCGCTGTTGCGGTTGCCGCGCGATCGATCGGAAACGACGTGCCGGCCAGTGCGGCCGCGCCCAGCGGGCTTTCGTTCAGCCGCTTGCGTGCATCGGCAAAGCGCCCGCGATCACGCGCCGCCATTTCCACATAAGCCAGCAGATGGTGGCCGAACGTCACCGGCTGCGCGGTTTGCAGATGGGTGAAACCCGGCATCACCGTGTCGGCGTGCTCCAGCGCCCGCTCTGCCAGTGCGCGCTGGTAGGCCGCGAGCGATGCGTCGAGCGAGTCGATGGTATCGCGCACCCACAGCTTGAAGTCAGTCGCGACCTGGTCGTTGCGCGAACGCGCGGTGTGCAGACGCCCGGCGCCGGCGCCGATCAGCTCGGACAGGCGGCTCTCGACGTTCATGTGAATGTCCTCGAGCGCGCGCTTGAACGAGAAGGTTCCGTTGGCGATTTCGGAATGGATCGCGTCCAAACCCTGGGCGATGCTTTTGGCATCGTCCTCGGCGATAATTCCCTGCGCGGCCAGCATCGTCGCATGAGCCTTCGAGGCAGCGATATCCTGGGCATAGAGGTGACGATCGACATCGATCGAGACGTTAATCGCTTCCATGATCGCGTCGGGACCAGCCTCGAACCGGCCGCCCCACATCTTGTTGCTCATGACCTCGTACTCACAATGACTTCAATTCCCGCGCCTTGCCGCACAGCGCTCGCCTGCTAAACCATAGTCACGCTCGCGACGCGCCCAAAGACAACAAACAGGCCCAGGCACCACAGCTTTCATGACGGTTAACGGCAAGCCCCCGCAGGCGCCCCGCGCGACTTCTGCGCGGCGCATCGGAATCATTTCAGCCGCAGTCGCCGCCGGCGCCCTCATCGGTGTGGCGGGGGTATACGGGATCGGCCGCCTGACGCGCAATGCAGGTGACCCGGCGTGCAAGCCGTCGTTCAATCTTGCAGGCAAAATCGCGCCTTTTGCGAAGGGCGAGGTCGCCGCCGTGACGCCCGCAGCGAAGCCCTTGCTGCTGCCCGACCTTACGTTTCAGGATTCCTCGGGGGCCATGAAAAAGCTGTCCGACTGGCGCGGACGCACCGTACTTCTCAATCTCTGGGCGACCTGGTGTGTCCCCTGCCGCAAGGAGATGCCGGCCCTCGACGAATTGCAGGCCAGGCTCGGGGGACAGGATTTCGAGGTCGTGGCGGTCAACATCGACACCCGCGATCTGGTGAAGCCGAAGACCTGGCTGAAGGAGGCCGGGATCAAGTCGCTCGGCTATTTCAGCGATGAAAAAGCAAAAGTTTTTCAAGATCTTAAGCTGATCGGCCGGGCCTTCGGCATGCCGACGTCAATCCTCATCGACCAGGCCGGCTGCGAGATCGCGACACTGTCCGGCCCGGCCGAATGGGCGAGCGAAGACGCCCTCAAGCTCGTCCGCTCAGTGCTCGGCCGCTAGGGCGAACAAAAAATGGAACCGCCCCCCCCTTGACGCGGGAAGGTTCATTCCTATACTTAACCAAATGGTTTACTATTCGGCCGACCCGCTGGACCGCACCTTCGCCGCGCTCGCCGACCCCACCCGGCGCGCGCTGCTCGCTCGGCTCGAGGCGTCGGACGGCCTGTCGATCAGCGAACTGGCGAAGCCATTCAACATGTCGCTGCCGGCGGTGATGAAGCACATCGACGTGCTGACCGACGCGGGGCTGATGACCCGCTCGAAGTCCGGCCGCACGGTCACCTGCCGGCTGAACGCGGCGACGATGCAGGCGGCCGCCGGATGGCTCAATCGCTACGCGCGCTTCTGGAACGAGAAGCTCGACCGGCTTGTTGCATTTCTCGAAGAGGACGATCCATGCGAGCCCAACCCGCAGCCGTCAAACCCAGCCTCACCCTCCAGCGACGGCTCAACGCCACGCCCGAGCGGGTCTACGCCGCCTGGACCGATCCGGAAAAAATAGTGCGCTGGTTCGGTCCGGCGGTCGTCGTGCAGGAGACCGTCAAGGCGCGGATGGATGTGCGCGCCGGCGGCAGCTTCGAG
>Ga0190271_10002157_pt1 | contig 11742 bp, 13 predicted proteins | sample Popmic356T_FD_133747 | JGI IMG/M metagenome (GOLD analysis project Ga0190271, IMG submission 133747) | Populus adjacent soil microbial communities from riparian zone of Weber River, Utah, USA - 356 T | ecosystem: Environmental > Terrestrial > Soil > Riparian zone | place: USA: Utah | collected...
ACCGTGAGGTCGATTCCGCCGACGAACGCCACCGTGCCGTCGATCACGATGGTCTTCTCGTGGTGGCAGTGCGACGCACCCGTGCATGAGTCGAGCGCGGTCTTGATCTTCGTATGACGGGTCAGCGTCTGCTCCATCTCACGAACGTCACCGCGTGACGGCCGGAATGCCGGCAGGGGTGCGCCCTTCCAGAGAAGGACACGGACGTCGATTCGCTCGGCGAGCTCGGCCAGGAGCGTTCTCACGACGAGTGGTTCCTCTTCGCGACTCAAGGCGAGCTCCGGCGACAGGAACCACCCGGTCATGTGAACGTGTGAGGTCGCTGCGTCCATGTCCTTGGCCATTCGCGGGAGCGCTTCCGACCCGTCGATCAGAATGTCCAGGGCATTTCCCTCGCGCGGTGGAGCGGTGCCCTGTGCGAACGCTCGTGCGGACGCATCGAGAGCCCGCTGCCATCCGGCCCGCTTGAGCCGGCGCCTGTGCCGATTGCGAACCGCGTTGTCGACGCGTCCGCCGAGCAGGTGGCCTAGTTGGACGGCAGCGTCATCGAGAAACCGAGGCGGACGAAGCTGCCCCGCGACCGAATCGGCAGGACCCGATGATCGACCCGTCGCCGGAGCCTCGTCCTGGGGTTCTGCTCCTGCCATCAGACAACCGACCTTGCGGACACGGGAGCACCCTATCGACGGCTCGTCCCGGCCGCATGCGTTTCGGCGATGCGTTCAGTGGGAACAAACCACCCGTACGAATCCCTCTCGGAAAGGACGCGTAAAAATGGGCATCATTGCCTTCATCATCCTCGGTCTCCTCGCCGGCATTGTCGCGAAGGCGATCATGCCCGGTGAGGATCCGGGCGGCATCATCGTCACCGCGATCATCGGGATCGTTGGCGCACTCCTCGGCGGGTTCATCGCCGCGGCCGTGTTCGGGGCGCACCCCCTCGACGAGTTCTTCGACATCTCGACCTGGCTGACGGCAATCCTGGGCGCCATGCTCCTCCTCTACGTCTACCGACTGGTGACGAGGAACCGGAGTGGTCACCGTACGGCGTAGTCGCTGAAGCTGCTCACGTTGTGGGATGCGAAGGGAGGCCCCGGTGGGCCTCCCTTTTTGCGTTCCCTGCTCGTTGCCTCCCGTGGCCCGTCGTGATCGCGCGCTTTGGGAAGGTTTCAAAGCCGTCCGGACGTGGAATCTGAGCTCATCGACGCACCCACCAAAGGAGAGCGGCAATATGGACACGAGGTCGCACGAGCACAATCACGAGACGGACGATTCCGGTCGGAACGAACAGGGCGGTACCACAGCTCGAGCCACGACCGATGCGCGGGACGTCAAGCCCGCCCTGACCGATCCGGCTCCTCCACCGACCCTTCCCGGCCCAGGCCCGGCCCCGTTCCCGGATCCGGCTCCTCCTCCGACGCGTCCGGACCCGTCGCCGAGTCCTGACCCCTCACCGGCACCGCAGCCTCCTCCCGGACAACCGGACCAGGGTCCGCTTGCCCTCGAGGCCCGAGGGCTCTAGCCGCTGCCAGCGGTCCCAGGGACCGTGGGCCTAACCGAGGTGACGTTTGGACGGTCGCGTTCGCGGGTACATCTCTCTCGCACGTCCCTCGAAGAAAGGAACGCATGGGTATCTCAGTCAGCCTCGTGCTCATCGCGGTCGGCGCCGTTCTCACGTGGGCCGTAACCGCTACCACCTCCGGGATCGACCTCAACACCGTCGGCGTGATCTTGATGATCGTAGGAGCGGCCGGCCTCGTCCTGTCGCTGATCTTCTGGTCGAGTTGGGGCGGTTTCGCGAACGGCCGGACAACCACGACAGTCGTGCGAGACGACGCACAACCCCGGTGAGTCACCATCGCTGCGGGGCCGGCTCCGAACGCGGCCCCGCAGCGTCTGACCCAGAATGGCGAAGATGACGACATGCGAGGATGTGGGTGCGGGCGGCTTTCGTGTCGTTACGCTCCGGGGCGAGATCGACGCCTTCACGGCCCCTACGCTCCGACTCGAATTCGAACGGCTCATCGAGGAGTCGGCGGCTGTCTCGACGTTCGTGATCGACCTCGAGGGAGTGACGTTCCTCGACTCCTCTGCGCTTGGTGCGCTCGTCGGAGCCCTGAGGCTCGTCCGCGCGAAGGGGGCGGCGCTGCGCGTCGTCGAACCGCACGGGGCAGCGAAGCGGATCTTCGCGCAGACGGGCCTCGACGCGGTTCTCGCGCTCTACCCCACGCGCGAGCTCGCGCTCAGCCGCGAAGCGACCGGGTAAAGCGAAGCCGGGTGCCCGACCCACTTGCCTTCGGGCCGATCTCGACCTCGTCCGCGACAGCCCGGATGATCGCCAGGCCCATCCCGTCCTCACCGAGCTCGTCCGGCCGCCACTCGGCTATACCGTCGCGCTCGAACCCGATCCCGTCGTCCTCGACGACAACCTCGAGGCGTTCGTCCGCGGTGAGCAGGAGGGTGATTGTCACGTCACCGGCGCCATCGGCGTAGGCGTGCCGACAGGCGTTCGCCGCGGCCTCGGTGACAGCCAGCCGCACGTCCGCGAGTGCCTCCTCGTCGGGCTCGGCGAGTCGCGCCACACCGGTCAGGGCGAGACGCGCCAGAAGCAGATATTCCGGTCGCGCCGGCAGAACCAGAGTGACTGCCGTCTCATTCGTCAGAGGAAGCGCGCCACTGGTCACAAGGGCAGCCCTTCGCCGGTGTCCAGGCGCCCGTGCATCGCGGCGAGCGCAGCGCGCAGCAGCCGTGAAACGTGCATCTGTGACAGCCCCATCTCGCTCGCGATCTCCGACTGTGTCAGTCCCTTCACGAACCGGAGCACGACGATCTTTCGCTCCCGTTCCGTGAGGGCCTCGAGCCCCATCCGGACGACCGAGCCGCGCTCGAGCGTCTCGTAGCCCACCTCGTCCTCACCGAGGGTGTCGATCAACGCCAGCTCTCCGGCGGGACCGACAGGCGTCGAGAGCGAGGTCGTCGTGTGTGCGCGCGCGGTTTCGAGCGCCTCGATCACGTCTTCCTCGTCCACCTCGGCTGCCGCTGCGATCTCCGTGACCGTGGGCGCCCGACCGAGCTCGGACGAGAGCTCGTCGACGAGGCGCGAGACGCGGAGCGAGAGCTCCTTCATCCGCCGCGGTACGTGAACGCTCCACGATCGATCGCGGAAGTGACGGCGAATCTCGCCCACGATCGTCGGCACAGCGTACGTCGACAGCTCCACACCGCGCTCGAGATCGAACCGGTCGATCGCCTTGATCAGACCGATCGCGGCCACCTGGACGAGATCCTCGTAGGGCTCGCCGCGACCTGCATACCGCCGCGCAAGCGAATGAACGAGCGGCATCAGCTCCTCCACCAGGCGATCGCGTGCGGCCCTGTCGCCCTGCAGTCGGTAGGCCTCGAGGAGGGCGATATGAGCACGTCGTTCCGCCACCGGGCTCATCCACGCTCTCCGCGTACGAGCTCGAGCTCTGCGAATTCGTGTCCACCACAGGTGACGACGGCGACTCGGTCGACGAGCGGCTCGAGCACGCGGCGGCGTGCCTCCTCCCCCGCGGTACCGCCCTCGAGCGGCCCGATCCTGACAAGAAGGCGATCGTCCTCGACCGTCATCGCGAGCTCGAGACGCTCGTGAAGGGCTGCCTCGCCGAGGATGTCGGCCGCCAGCGTGAGCTCGTCGACACGATCGATCGCAAAGTCGAGGCGCGACCCGAGGCCGCCGAGGACGAGCGTGACGACGCCCGCGCCGCGATGGCCGGCAGGGACTGTGAGGACGATGGTCTCGGTCATGTGCGGGAGGTGGCGCGCAGGATCACCGTAGACGATGGAACGTCCGGCATGCCTCGTCGTGTGCCGCCGTCTACACTCTCGACGATGACGCCGGAGGATCTGACATTGACGACCGAGGTCCGGGCTGACTCCACTGTCCTCCACGTCGCGGGTGAGCTCGATCTCTCGACGGTTGCAGAGTTCGACGCGGAGCTCGAGCGTGCGCTGGCTCTCGGTCCGGTCGTTGTCGTGCTCTCCGAGTGCACGTTCATCGATTCGTCGGCTCTTCAGTCTCTCGTCCGCGCGCATCGTGGCGCACCTGAGCACGAGCAGCACGGGGCGCTCGCCCTGGTAGCGCCGTCGCAGCCGGCACGGCGCGTGCTCGAGATCGCCGCGCTCGACCGACTCGTCCCGATATTCGACACGCTCGACGACGCACTCGCCTCAACCGCCTAACCCGGCGTCGCTGCACAACGATCGGCGAGCGCGAGCTCGATGCTCGGGTACAGCGCCACGACGCGGTCGAGAAGCATCAGCTCGAGCAGCCGACGCACGTGCGGGTTGTCGGCGACGATGGAAGTCGAGATGGCGCTCGCGCGGGTTTGCCTCGTCACGGCGAGCAGCACTCCGAGCATCGGCGAATCGATGAATGCCACGCCGGTGAGATCGATCACGACCCTGCTCGCACGCGACTCGGCCGACCGCTGATCATGGAAAGCCGCTGCCTCTGGCGCATCGGCCCCGCCCTTCAGGCGCACGATGGCGACGTCGCCCGCACCAGGGGACGGTTCGACGGGCGCCTCGTGCGACTCCCGCTCGCTCGGTCGAGCCCGCATCCCAGGGGACCGCTCCATCCTCACTCGATACCCCGATCTCCCGGGTGTCAAACGTTCGGTTCGATCCTCACGAGGTGCTCGATCACGATCGTCGTTCCGGTGTCACTCATGCGCACGTCGACCGCATCCATCAACGAGCGGATCAATGTGAGGCCGAGGCCTCGGTCGACCGACGCGGCTCCGTGCTTCCACCGGCCCGAGTCTTCCACTTCGATGTGGAGCCAACCCCCGTCATCGAGCGTCGCCCGGAGCGCGATGGTCTGTTCAGTTGGGTCCTGAGCATGCTCGATCGCATTGACACACGCCTCCCAGGTGGCGAGGTCGATGTCCGCCGCGGCTCTCGGCTCGACGGAACCGGCGGCGAGCCAGGCACGGAACGCGCGACGCAGCTCGACGAGGCCCTCGGTCGTCGCGGGCACCACCGAACCGAATTCCTCACCCACGACCGTTGCCAACCGGGCCGCAAGCACTGCGATGTCGTCGGGGCGCTCGTGACCTCCGGTCAGCGCGGCGATGACGTCGTCGGCGAGTACTTCCGGATCGTCGTTGCTCGCCGTGGCCGAGGCAGCGAGAAGTTGCAGTCCCTCCTCCAGCGGCATGCCACGGCGCTCCACGAGGCCGTCCGTGTACAACAAGACCGTCGAACCGGCCTCGAACTGAACGTCTCCTGCGGTGAAGCCCAGCGACGCATCGACGCCGATCGGGAGCGTTCGACCGCCATCGAGGAACGTGGTCGTCCCGTCCGCAGCGCGTACGAGTGGCGGCGGATGCCCGGCGACGACGTACCGTGCGCGACGCCCCCGGGGATCGACAACGAGGTAGACGAGCGTTGCGAAGGGAACCTCGACCATCCCGTCCACGAACTTGCCGAGTCGCAACACGACCTCGTAGGGATCGGTGTGCTCGAACGCGAACGCGCGGATTGCGTTGCGAAGCTGCCCCATCATCGCCGCCGCGCGGACGCCCTTCCCGACCACGTCCCCGATCACGAGCCCGATTCGTCCGTCGCTGAGGTGGAACACGTCGTACCAGTCGCCGCCCACGTCCATTCCGACCGTGCCCGGCAGGTAGCGCGCCGCGAACCTGACGCCGTGCAACGAAGGAAGTCGCTCCGGCAGGACACTTCGCTGCAGCGTCTCGGCGATGCTGCGCTCGGTCTCGTAGCGGCCGGCCCGGTCGAGCGCCTGGGCGCTCTGGCCCGAGAGCGTCGCGAGCCATTGCCGGTCGGGGTTGGCGATCGGACGATGTGAGGGCGATCTGAGAGCGAGGGCACCGTCCGCGAGTGGGAGTGCGATCCAGCCGTCGGCACCGGAGACGAGATCTTCACTGTTGACGCACTCGACGATAGGACCGGCGGCTCCCGCCGGTATCTCGTCGTGCGGCGTCGCCGCACCGATCGCAGCGACCACGTCGAGGGAGAGAGGGCCGGAGCCGTCCCGCGGCAGGACGACTAGCCCTTCGACCGCTCCGATCCCGGCCGCCGCGTGCTCGAGACAGGCCTGGCTGACGTCGGCGGCGGTCACGGCCTTCGACAACGCTGCGGTCACGAGCTGGAGCTTGCGGAGCCTGTTGGCCGAGGCCTGCTCTCGTTCGAAGAGCTGGGCGCGGTCGAGAGCCTGCGCCGCCTGTCGGGCGAGGCCGATCACGAGGCTCTGGTCGTCGAGGAGATCCTGGCGGTTTCCGAGCGAGCCGATGAAGACGGCGCCGATGGCTCGACCGGCGGCAACCAGCGGTGCCGCCACGAATGAGTCCTCGGTCTCGTCGAACCAGGGGTACCGAGCGACGATCTCCTCGAGCGATGCGCAGACGATCGTCTCGCGAGTCCTGATCGCGTCGGTGACCGGCGATTCGACGTCGAGGGCGATCGTCGACCAGGTCGTCGTCACCTCGCCGGCGTATCCCTCGCTGGCGAGGAGCTCGACGGACTCGCCGTCCTCGCTCAGCGCATACAGCGTGGCGGCCCGAGCACCGAGCGCCGCTACTCCCTGCCGGACAACAGCCGTCCCGACATCGGCAGGCGTGGCGGCGGCCGCGAGCGATTCCGTGACCGACTGGAGCGCCCGTGTCTGCTCCTGCGCCCTTCGTCGCACGGCCTGTTCGATGGCGAGCCCCGCCTGGTCGGCAAATCGGCGGGCGACCGCCAGCACCGAGGGGGCCGGCTCGGCGATCACGCGCTCCCACTGCAACACGAGCACACGATCGAACTCGGCGCCGATCACGACCGGGATCCGCAGCGACGAGAAGATGCCGAGCTCCCGTGCATGCCGCAGCGCTTCGCCGCGAGCATGCGATTGCGCGTCCTCGACGAACATCGCTCGCAACGCACGCATCTCCTCGATCACGCGGGGAAGATCCGCATAGGCGATCCGTGTCCCCTCCGGTATCACCGAACTCGCCGGATCGCGCCAGGCGACCTCGAACTCCTCGTCGTCGTCGACCGGGGTCCAGACCTGAGCCACGTCGCAGCCGAATGTCCGTCGCGCCTCGGCACACACTGAAGCGATGACCGCCTCGCTCGTCGCACCCTGGAGGAAGCGCGGGGCAACAGCAAGGATCCGGTCGAGCGCCTCCCGAGAGGCTCGCTCCTGAGCGTAGAACTCTGCACGCTCGAGCGCCTGCCCACCAAGATCAGCGGCGATCCGCGCTACGGTCCGGATCTCGTTGGTGATCGCGTCGGGCTCGGCGAAAGGGAAGCCCATCGCACCCACGAGACGGTCGCTGATGAACACCGGCACAGCCAGTGCGCCAGACGCATACGGGGCCAGAGCCGCTCCTTCGGGGAACCGCGAAACGAACTCACGTCGGCGCTGCGCCCAGGCCGGAGCACCCTCCCTCGCCGCCGTCGTGATCGGCGCTCGCGTGGTCAGCGGCATCCGGGCGCCGGGCGCCAGTGTCTGTCTCGCGGAGTTCGAAGGGTCGACGATCACGAGCTCGTCCCCCTCGACCAAGCCGACCGCGCCACCGCGAGCCCCGATTATCGGAGGGACACCCTCGACGAGAGCGTGCGCCACGTCCTCCGGAGTCAGCGACGCGGAGAGAGCGGCGGACAGGCTCTGCAGTCCGAGGACCTGGAGGCGCGCTCGCTCGGCTCGGTCTACGGCATCTGCGGCCCGGGAGTGCCCACGGCGCATCGCGATGCCGACGCCGGCCACGATCACGCCAACGATGAGGCTCGTGAGCCAACGGACGAACTCGTCTCTCGTGGCGACGTCCAGCGTGAAATGCGGCGGGACGAGTGCCCACGCTGCGAGCGCCCAACCTGTAACCAGGGCGGCGATTCCGCCGGTCGCTCCGGCCGTCCAGACGGCAATTGCCGCAGCGCCGACGAGCGGTGCATACCCGATGTCGTCACTGAGAGCGAGGATGAGCGCCGCTCCGAGGACGCCCAGAGCGCCGATGATGGCGCCGACCACGACCGCCGCGGCCTCGCTGCGAGCCCTCGGACGGAACTCGCCCGCCGCCGTCAGATCCGCGTGCTCGCCGAGTTCCACGCTCACAGCTTCTACCAGCTTGGTGAACTTGACAATTGCGACACGGTGAGGGTCGGAGGGCTTCGGGATGGTCGATCGTCGCGAGACGGGCGGAACGGTGGGTGCGAAGCATCGGCCTCGCACCCACCGTTCCCCGCGAACTCCGTCATGCGGGTCTTGCGATCAACGGGACTAACGGGTGACGCGGAACGAAACCAGCCGTCGAGTTGAGATACCGGCGAGGACGTTCTCGCCGGCCTTGCGCGCACGCGCGAACATCACGAGCAACTGCTGCTGCTGGCTTGTCGGGAAGCCGCCGACCTGGCGGAACTCGAGCGTTGCCCAGCCGTCGGACCCGGTCGCCTGCTCGTTCGGGATCGAGAACTGGTTGTACGGAACCGCCGTCACGTAGAGCAGAGCACCCTGAACCGACGCTCCGCAGGCCGTCACATGGAATCTGGCGGTCACCGTCTGCGTGCCGAACGAGATCGTGCTGGGCGACACCTGCGTCTGGTCGATGAGCAGGCGGGCGGGTGACGAGACCTCACCGATTGGAATCGTGCCACCACTCGGCTTGCCACAACCGTTGGACGGAGGCGGCGACGCTGCGGCCTTGACGACGGCGGTCGGCACGGACGTCGCTTGCCTGGAACCGTCGCTGTTCTTCGCGGTAACGGTGATGCGGAGCGTGTTGCCCGCGTCGACGGCCTTCAGAACGTAGGTGCTGCTCTTTGCTCCGCCGATCGAGGCACAGCTTCCGCCGTCCGAATCGCAACGCTTCCAGGCGTAGGCGTAGGTGATCGGTTCTGTCCCGCCCCAGATCCCGCGGGACGCGGTAAGAGTCTTCCCCTCCTCGGCCGTCCCCGCGATCGTCGGCGGAGTCGTGTTGTTCGGTACGACTGCGAGCGCTGCGTCACCCGAACCGACGACCAGCCCCGCCGTGACGACGGCGAGGAGTGCGGCGATGGGCACCAGCGCGAGCTTCATGGTTCGGTTCATGTCCGTACCTCCTAGTGGTTTCGTGCCTCTGGCCCTCAGCGTTCCCTGATCGGTCGATCGCGAAACCTCGCGGCCTCGGGTTTGACGCTTCGCAGCCGTGGGTATCCAGCGTTGAACCAGTCAGAACTCAAAGGAGGCTCGTCCGTGCTCTGGATCCTTGTCCTGCTTCTCATCCTCTTCGCGGTCGCCGGTGGCCTGGCGCTCTCGAAGTTCATCTTCCTGCTGCTCCTGATCGCGCTCGCGGTCGCCGTTCTCGGCTCACGAGGGAGCCGGGCATGAACGAAACCGCAGTTCCGGTTCCCGGCCCGCACGACGCGAGCGGCGGGCAACAGGCGTTTCTCCCCCGGTCGATCGTCGATCCGAAGGGTGGGCGTCATCGTGGCAGGAAGGTCCTGGTCTTGAGCACGGTGGAGGATGCCGCGGAGAAGCTCGGCCGGTACACCAACCCGGACGACACGATCAAGGTCGTCGTACCCGCGGTCCGCCAGGGCTTCCTGGATTGGCTCGCGAACGACCAGGAAGCGTTCGCTCACGCCGAGGAGGTTGCGGCCGAAACCGCGGCAGCGCTCCCCGGGCACGCCGTCGCTTCGAGCGCGGGCGAGGCGGACGTCGCCCTTGCGATCCGCGATGCCCTCGCCGTGTTCCCCGCCGACGAGATCATCGTTGCCGTCAGGAACGACGACGACGCAGGGGTGGTCGAGGCGATGGCAACGAAGGATGCTCCTCACCGAACTGTTGACGGAGTGCCTATCAGGTTCCTCATCGTCAGCGAGGCGTGACCCGATCGCCGGATGTCCCGATGCGTAGGAGGACGGGCCTGCGTCGTCGTTCCACTAGGCTGCCAGGGTGTCGGGCGAGGAGCGAGAGAGGCGGGCCGCCCGCAACGAGGACCTATTCCGGCAGGTCAACGAGCGTCTGCATGATCTCGCCGTCATCGCCGGATCCCCCGAACCCCACGAGAAGTACGTCTGCGAATGCGAGCAGCCGAGCTGCTCGCTGCTCGTCGAGCTCTCCTCCGACGAGTTCCGAGCAGTGCGCGCGAACGACAGCCGTTTCCTCGTCTTCCCGGAGCCCTCGCACACGAGCCCTGACGTGGAGGCCGTCGTCGAGCGCCACGAGCGCTACTGGGTCGTCGAGAAGCTCGGCCCAGCCGGAGACGAAGCAGAGCATCTCGCCGAACGAGGCCCGAGGCTGCTCTAGCTCGGTGCATCGGAACGAAGCGCGCGTAGCTCGGGGTCAACCGGCTGCGCTCGCTTCGCCGGTCATCTCGGCTACGGTGGTTCGGAACCGGCTGTGCTGACCTCACGCGCCGCGCCGGAACCTCCACGGAAGGGACGCGGACGGATGCGTACCGCGATCGTCTCCACCTACCCACCGCGGGCCTGCGGCATCGGCTCGTTTGCCGCCGACGTGCGTTCCGCGCTCCTCGGGCTGGACGTAATCGACCGGGTCGAGAAGGTCGTGATCGTCAACGATCCGTCGCGGCCCCAACGGCCAGGGGTGACGGCAACGATCGCACAAGCTGCGCGGGGTGATTACATCCGCGCCGCACGGATCCTGGGGCACCTCGACATCGACGTCGTGCTCCTCCAGCACGAGTACGGCATCTTCGGCGGACGGGACGGCGAGTACGTCTCGTCGCTCGTGGAAGAGCTGGCACAGCCGCTCGTCGTGACGCTGCATACGGTCTTGTCCGAGCCGACGGACCACCAGGCAAGGGTGCTCGAGTCGGTGTGCCGCCAGGCAGAGCTCGTGATCGTCATGACCGACTCCGCCCGGCGCCTCCTCGTCGACAGCGACACCTGCGAGAGCACCAAGATCCGAGTTGTCCCGCACGGTGCGCCTCCCGTGATCGCGCAGCGTGCAGATGTGTACGCAGCGCAGAGGGCAAGCGGCGGCGCAGCCCGGATGCGGACGACCTACGGCGACGACGAGAACCGGTTTCTTCTCTCGACGTTCGGGTTGATATCGGCCGGCAAGGGGATCGAGACAGCGATTAAGGCGCTGCCTTCGATCGTCGAGCGTCATCCCGACGTCCTGTACGTGATCGCCGGGCGAACACATCCTGATGTGGCGCATCGCGAAGGCGAGCGTTACCGACTGGGGCTCGAGCGGGCGGTCGTCGATCTCGGTCTCGAGGATCACGTCGAGTTCGACGATCGCTTCCTCAGCGTCGACGAGATTGCCGGGCTTCTTGCCGAGACGGACGTGTTCGTAACGCCTTACGGGGGACGCGAGCAGATCTCGTCGGGGGCACTCACTTTCGGCATCGCCGCCGGCTGCGCGGTCGTCTCGACGCCCTACTGGTACGCGCAGGACATGCTCGGATCAGGCGCGGGCACGATTGTCCCTTTCGCCGATCCCTCTGCGCTTGCGGATGCCGTCTGCCGGTACATCGAGGAGCCGGAGCACCTCGCCGCTGCCCGCGCGGAAGCACGGCGGATCGGCTCGGATCTGGCCTGGCCGTCTGTTGCCAGGGCAACGGCCGGAGTTCTGCAGGAGGCCGTCGAGCTCGCACCTCGACGGCGTCGGTCGGTGTCGAGCATCGATCAGCGCCTCGTCGGCCTGCGAAGCGATCACCTGCTCACGCTCGTGGACGACGTCGGAATCGTGCAACACGCGGATGGGGCGATCCCCAACCGTCGCAGCGGGTACTGCGTCGACGACGT